>Ga0207671_10000405_pt1 | contig 60326 bp, 50 predicted proteins | sample KBSC24metaG_FD_184352 | JGI IMG/M metagenome (GOLD analysis project Ga0207671, IMG submission 184352) | Corn rhizosphere microbial communities from Kellogg Biological Station, Michigan, USA - KBS C2-4 metaG (SPAdes) (version 2) | ecosystem: Host-associated > Plants > Roots > Rhizosphere > Soil... | reverse complement strand
GGCAAGGGCGACAAGAACGCCGCCGACGGCGCCGCCGTGAACGCGATGCGCAAGCTGATCAACACCGTCTCGATGCGCGGCGTGGTCGTCATCGGCGAGGGTGAGAAGGACCACGCGCCGATGCTGTTCAACGGCGAGGAGGTCGGCGACGGCTCCGGCCCCGAGTGCGACGTGGCCGTGGACCCGATCGACGGCACCACCCTGGCCGGCAAGGGCATGCCCAACGCGCTGGCCGTGATCGCGGTCGCCGACCGGCACAGCATGTACGACCCCTCCGCGGTGTTCTACATGGACAAGCTGGTCACCGGCCCCGAGGCCGCGGACGTCGTCGACATCACCGCGCCGGTCGCCGAGAACATCCGCGCCGTGGCCCGCGCCAAGCGCCGCGAGCCCGGCGACATCACCGTGGTGGTGCTGGACCGGCCGCGCCACGAGGGCCTGGTCGCCGAGATCCGCGAGGCCGGCGCGCGCATCAAGTTCATCTCCGACGGCGACGTGGCCGGCGCCATCATGGCCACCCGCCCCGGCACCGGCGTGGACCTGCTGCTCGGCGTGGGCGGCACGCCCGAGGGCATCATCGCGGCCTGCGCCATCAAGTGCCTCGGCGGCGTGATCCAGGGCCGGCTGTGGCCGAAGGACGACGCGGAGCGCGAGCGCGCGCTGGACGCCGGCCACGACCTGGACCGCGTGCTGCTCACCGGCGACCTGGTCTCCGGCGAGAACTGCTTCGTGGCGATCACCGGCATCACCGACGGCGAACTGGTCCGCGGCGTGCACTACACCGGCGGCGGCGCGACGACGCAGTCGCTGGTGATGCGGTCGAAGTCCGGGACGGTGCGCAGGATCGACTCCGAGCACCGGCTGGACAAGCTGCGGCAGTACAGCGCGGTGGCGTTCCACTGAGAGCCGGCACCGAGGGCGCTTTCCAGTAAGGACCCTGGCAAACCCCTCAGTATTCGAACAAAAAGACGCCTCACCCATTCGCCTTCACACCCCTGGCACCAGAACCTTTTCCGTGGTGCCCTGGTGAGGTGAGCGCAGAGTCGATCGGCGGCGGCCGGCAAGCGCCGGCCGCCGCCGGCGAGAAGAACGAGGTGGCACTGGTCTTCGCCGGCGTCATGCTGGGCATGCTCCTGGCCGCGCTGGACCAGACCATCGTCTCCACGGCACTGCCCACGATCGTCTCGGACCTCGGCGGCGCCAACCACATCTCCTGGGTGGTGACCTCGTACCTGCTGGCGTCCACGGCGCTGACGCCGCTGTGGGGCAAGCTCGGCGACCAGTTCGGGCGCAAGCGGGTCTTCCAGACCGCGATCGTCATCTTCCTGATCGGCTCGGCGCTGTGCGGGCTGTCGCAGAACATGGGCGAGCTCATCGCCTCCCGCGCGCTGCAGGGCGTCGGCGGCGGCGGGCTGATGGTGCTGGCGATGGCGCTGATCGCCGACGTCGTCCCGCCCCGCGACCGCGGCAAGTACCAGGGCGTGGTCGGCGCGGTGTTCGGCGTGGCCAGCGTCATCGGGCCGCTGATCGGCGGCTTCTTCGTCGACAACCTCAGCTGGCGCTGGGTGTTCTACGTCAACCTGCCGATCGGCGCGGTCGCGCTGGTCGTCGTCGCGATCGGGCTGCGCACCCACACCGCGCACCGCAAGCCGGTCATCGACTATCTCGGCACCTTCCTCATCGCCGCCGCGGCCAGCTCGCTGATCCTGATCACCAGCTTCGGCGGCAGCACCTGGGCCTGGAGCTCGTGGCAGGTGAACCTGTGCGCGGCGATGGCGGTGGTGTTCCTGGTCGCGTGGTTCTTCGCGGAGAAACACGCCAAGGAACCGGTCCTGCCGCTGCACCTGTTCCGGAACTCGGTGTTCACCATGTGCAGCACCATCGGGTTCGTCGTCGGCTTGTGCATGTTCGGCAGTCTCACGTTCCTGCCGCTGTACCAGCAGATCGTGCACGGCTCGACGCCCACGGTCTCGGGTCTGCAACTGCTGCCGCTGATGGCCGGCGTCCTGGTCGCCTCGATCGGCTCCGGGCAGCTGATCAGCCGGACCGGCCGCTACAAGATCTTCCCGATCGTCGGCACGGCGGTGATGACGGTCGGCGCCTGGCTGCTGTCCCAGATGACCGACACCACCTCCACGGCCTCCAACGCGGTCGCGATGCTGGTCTTCGGCCTCGGTCTGGGCCTGGTCATGCAGGTCCTGATCATCGCGGTGCAGAACAACGTCGACTACGAGGAACTCGGCACGGCCACCAGCGCCGTGACCTTCTTCCGCTCCATCGGCGGCGCGTTCGGGGCGTCGCTGTTCGGCACCATCTTCAACAACAAGCTGACGGCTGAGATCAAGACCGCGGTGGCCGACGGCACGATCATCCCGACGTTCCCGTTCCAGAAGGCGATCGAGGACCCGAAGCTCATCAAGCAGTTCCCGAAGTCGGAGTCGCAGCCCTTCCTGCACACCTACGCTCACGCGCTGCACTACGTCTTCCTCTACTCGATCCCCTTGTGCATCCTGGCTTTCGTGCTGTCCCTGTTCCTCCGCGAAGTCCCGCTGCGCACCACGACCCGCGGCACCGGCACGGCCGAGGCGTCCACCGGCCCGACGCAGCGCACGTCGATCGACGAGCTGGAGCGCGCCCTGACGCGCCTGTCGAGCCGCCAGAACGTGAAGGACCGCTACTCGCAGACCATCGCCAAGTCGGGCATCGACATCACGGTCCCGGAGGCCTACGGCCTGTTCCGGCTGAAGCAGTTCGGCCCGACCCCGGTCGAGCAGATCCCGGACCGGTTGAACATGCCGATGTCCGAGATCCGCCCGCACCTGGACACGCTGGTCTCCACCGGCCGTGCCGCCCTCGAGGGCAGGCCGCCACACCAAACCGTGGTGATGACCGAGGCCGGCGAGGCCGCGGTGGACGCGCTGTGCGCCGCGCGGCGCGCGATCCTGACCGACCAGCTGGACGGCTGGTCGCCCGAGCAGCACGCGGAACTGCTGACGATGCTGCGGCAGCTCGCCGATTCCACGATGGACCAGGAGGACCGGCGGCTGCTGACGACCGAGCCCTCCGGAACGGCGGCGGCCGCGGAGGCGTAGGGCGGCGGTGGACCAGGCGGACCGGCGGCTGCTGCGGAGATGTAGAGCGTCGATGGACCAGGAGGACCGGCGGCGCCTGACGACCGAGCCCTCCGGAACGGCGGCGGCCGCGGAGGCGTAGGGCGGCGCGGTTCAGACAGCGGCGGCCCGGGCGAGTCGAAAGATCCGCCCGGGCCGCCGCCTGTCCGCTCTGATCCCTAACCGATCTCCCGCAGCCGCGGCAGCATCTCGGCCAGCTGCTCCGCCCGGGCCACCGGGTCGTCGGTCTGCAGGATCAGCAGCGGGTCGCTGATCCCGACCGCCGCGAACTCCTCGACCTTGCGCCGCACCTCGTCGAAGTCCTCGCCGACGCGGATCTGCACCGAGCGGCGGATGGTCGCCGGGTCGCGGCCGACGTCGGCGCAGTGCCGGTCCAGGACCGCCGAGGACTCGGCGACCTCCTCCGGCGTGCCGCCCGCCGCGTTCCACACCGCCGCGTACTCCGCGGCCATGCGCAGCGTGCGCTTGCGCCCGCTGCCGCCGATCCAGATCGGCGGGTGCGGGGTCTGCACCGGCTTGGGCTCGGCGATCGCGTCCTTGAGCTGGTAGTGCTTGCCGTCGAAGGAGGTGCGGGTCTCGGTCCACAGCGAGGTGATGATCTTCAGCGCCTCCTCCAGCCGGTCCGCGCGGTCCCCGGCCGTGCCGAAGGGCAGCCCGAGCATCGTGTGCTCGTTCTCGGCCCACGCCGCGCCGATCCCGAACTCCAGCCGGCCGCCGGACAGGTGGTCGACCGTCACCGCCATCTTCGCCAGTTCGGCGGGGTGGCGGTAGGTGTTGCCGGTGACGGAGCAGCCGATCCGCACGTGCGAGGTCAGCGCCGCCATGCCGGCCAGCGCCGTCCAGGCCTCGAAGATGTCCTTGGTGTCGTCGCCGCCGAGGCTGGCGAAGTGGTCCATGTTCCAGCAGTGGTCGAAGCGGGCTTCGTCGGCGATGCGCCAGACGGCCTTGTACTCGTCGATCGTCGCGTCTTGGCTGAGCTTGATCCCGAAACGGAGGTTCGCCATACGCTCAGTCCTACCGCATCGCCGCCTACTTCGCCGAAAGGGCCCCGAGCTTCTTGCGGGAACGCTTCCCGGCGAGTTCGTCCTCGACCTGAGCCAGCCACGGCCAGGCACCCAACGCGGCGAACCGGTCCGCCGCCGCCTCCAGCCGCGCACGGTCCCCGTCCAGACGCCCGAAGGCGAGCAGCGTGCGCGCCTCCTCGTACCGGTCCTCGGTCTCGGCGTGCAGCCGCAAGGCCTTCTCGAAGTGCTGCTTGGCCTTGGCCCCCTTGGCCGGGGCGGCCTGCCCGAGACACCGCTCGGCGACCGCCCGCACCACGATCGACATCGACGCCGCCGACGCCTCCCGCGCCTGCTCGGCCACGTTCCGGGCCCGCGCGGCATCGCCGGACCGCACCAGCGCTTCGACCAGATCGCCGGCCACGGGAAGCACCGACGGGTCCTGAACACCGAGCCGCTCCAGCGCTTCCGCGACTCCGGCCAGCACGGTCGCCGCGGCGCCCCACTTCCGGTCGGCCACCAGAGCCACGCCGACGGCATGCCGCGGCCACAGCCCATAAGCCTCGGAGCCTGAGGACTCGACCTCCACCAGCGCGGTGTCCTCAGCCGGCGCACCCATCAGGGAACTGATGCGAAGAGCGAGCCCGCGTGCCACGGCCCGGATCGGCTGCTGTCCCAGCCGATTCGCGAGCGCGGCCGCCTCCATCGCGTCTTCGCGAGCGGCCAGCCAGCGTCCCGCTCGGTAGCCGACCTCCGAGCGTACGACCAGCAGGGCGGGCAGATGCTCGGCCGCCCCATACGCACGCAATAGGGCGATAGAGCGATCCAGCACTGCTGCCGCTCCCCTGACATCGCACGTCCACATGGCCCCGGCCGCGATCGCCGGAATCGTCAGCGGACCCATGTCCAGCGGATCCGAGAGCAGCGCCGAGGAGACCACCGGAGCCAGCATCGCTTCGGCGTCGATGGCGCGGCCGGCCAGGATCAGGGCTATCGCGGTGGTGTGGCCGCCGGTCTCCAGCAGGGTCTTGATCTTGGTCTGCGGAGTGCGCAGCACCGAGGTGCGGGTGGCGATGGTGTCCAGGCGGTGGTGCACGGTCGCGTCATCGGACAGCACGCGCGCCTCGCGGATCGCGCGGCCGACGCCACCGAGGTCGCCGAGCAGCCGCGCGGTGTCGGCGGCGCCGGTCAGCCAGCGGGCCCGGGCGCCCGGATCAGGGGTCAGAGTCGCCGCGCGTCCGTAGGAGGATCGCGCCGCTTCCAGCGCTCCTCGCATCCGCGCGCCGTCCGCGGCGCGGCCCAGCGCCTCGGCCGCCGGACCGTCGGTCCCGGCCGCCGCGCCGGCGAGATGCCGGGCGAGGATCTCGCCCTTCTCCGCCTCGCGCAGCTCGGAGATGGCGTCGACGAACGCCGCGTGCGTCTCCTGGCGCTCGGTCGGAGTGGCCGTCGCGTAGATGGACGTGGCCACGCCGTGGTCGCGGAACCGCCAGCCGGAGGTCGTGGCCTCGACGAAGCCGTCGGCGACGGCCGGAGCCAGATCGCTGACATGCAGCCCGAGATGCTCCAGCGCACCGCCGACCTCGTCGATGTGACCGGTCGCGCTCGCGGCCAGGACGAGGAGCGCCCGCGTCGTCGCCTTCGGCAGGTCCCCGCTCGCCGCCGGCCGCTGGAGCTGCACCGCCACGGCGCCGAGCGCGCCGAAGGGGGCGCGGCGCACGTCTTCGACGCAGACGACCCATGCCACAGCCGCGCGCCTGGTGTTGCGGACGGCCACCGCGATCGCGGTCGCCGACTCCTTGTCGAGCAGATGAGCGTCGGCGATCACCGCGAGCACCGGCTGCACCGCCGCCGCCTGCACGAGCAGTTCCGCGGCGGCCTTGCCGGCGTGGACGGCCCCGCGGTCGAGGTCGAATCCCGCCTCGCCGTCGAGCAGCGGCCGCACCAGATCGGCCAGACCGGCGAACGCCGTGTTCTGGACGGCCTGCGAGGCCGGCTCAGCCTCCGCGTTCGTCTTGGTCTTCGTCTTCTGGGTCGGCGCGGCTTGCATACCTCCAGCCCGCAGCAGGCATAAGCCTTCGACGACGGGACCCGCGATCCCCGCGGATTCCGCCGGAGCCGCGCCGCCGAGCAGGACGGCGCCACCCAAGCCACGCCGCACGTGCTCAAGAAGGGTCTGCACGGGCTGCCGCATACGTATCAGCCTACTGGCGGAACGCTCGCGATATGTCTGATCCGGCCAACCGTGCTCCGGATGAGACCTGCGGGGCGGGTGGGACGGCGGTGACTCGGAGGTGAATAGCCGGTTATCGCCGGTTATCGGCGATCGAGCCGATACACCAGCTTCAGCCCGGACCACGTGGCGTCGACCGCCGCGATCTTCACGTCCACCAGCCCGATCGGCAACGCGAGCGCGTCCTCGCGCACCACGCCCTCCGTGACATCGGTCACGATGCCAGAAGCCTTCTTCGGCCAGCACATCCACAACGCACCGCTCTTGGCGAGCAACGACGGGAGGGTCGCGTAGCCGTCGGTGAGCGTCGCCCGGTCCTCGGCGAACGCGACGATCACGTCGTAGGGCCCCGCGCCGCCGTCCTCGGTCGTCTCGACCGTGACGTCGTAGGGCAGCGGCTGGGGATCGAAACCTTCGGGGGCGTCGTGGAAGAGCACGTAGTGCCCGGCCTTGATGCCGAGCTTCTTGGGCAACGGGGTGCCGGAGTAGCCGGAGGACTGCGAAGACTGCGGGGAGGTCACGTCCGCAACCCTAATAGGGCGGGGAAGCCACCCCGAGTAACTCCGCCGCCACGAACCGTCTTCGCCGGGCCGCCCCGGCAAACGCTCCGTGCCGGGCCGTCACAGTTCCGTAAGGAGCGGAAAGCCCCGATCACAGCCTCGGACGGTGTTCCCTTGAACCGTGAGGAGAGCTGCAGGCACTATGTCGGGAAATGAGTGATCAGGAAGGTGGCGTTCCGATGAGCACGCCGGACACTGCGAGCGCCGTCGTCGGCGACAGCCCCGCCACCGACCGTGACAGCGCCGAGCCCACGTCGGGTGCGCTGGACGCGCCGGACGCACCGGCCGCGCTGGACGTCCTGGTCGTCGACGACGACGCCACCGTCGCCGAGGTCGTCGCCGCGTACCTCACTCGCGCCGGCTACAACGTGCGCCGCGCCGCCGACGGGCCCGAGGCCGTCGCGGCGGCGGCCGAGCACCTGCCGGACCTGATGGTGCTGGACCTGATGCTGCCCGGCTTCGACGGCTACGAGGTGCACCGGCGCGTGCGGGCCCTCGGCGAGGTCCCGGTCATCATGCTCACCGCGCGCGGCGAGGAGGGCGACCGGATCCTCGGGCTGCAGGTCGGGGCCGACGACTACGTCACCAAGCCGTTCAGCCCGCGCGAGCTGGTGCTGCGGGCCGGCAGCGTGCTGCGCCGGTCGCGCGGGCACGGCCGGAACCACGGCGCCGAGCCGGCGCAGGCCCCTGAAATCCTGGTCGCCGGCCGCCTGGAGGTCGATCTCACCGCGCACCAGGCCCGGCTGGGCGGCGAGCCGCTGGCGCTGACCGGCCGCGAGTTCGACCTGCTGGCGTTCCTGATGGCGAACCCCGGCCAGGCGTTCAGCCGCGCCGAGCTGATGCGGCAGGTCTGGGGCTGGTCCTTCGGCGACCAGTCGACCGTCACGGTGCACGTGCGGCGGCTGCGGGAGAAGATCGAGGCCGACCCGGCGGCGCCGTCGCTGATCGTCACCGTCTGGGGCGTCGGCTACCGGCTCGAAGCGCCGGAGGGCGTCGATGCGTGACCTGCTGCTGATCTTCGCCATGGGCGGCGGCTCCGCGGTCGGGGCGTCGCTCATCGGCTGGCTGGCGTTGCGGATCCTGCGCGGGCGGTCGCTGCGGGCCTCGCTGTTCGCCTCGGCCGCGACCGCGGTCCTGGCGGTCGTCGCCGGCATCGTGATCGCCTCCCGCGCGATGTTCATCTCCTCGCACGACGCCGGGGTCTCCCTGATCGTCTCGCTGTCCGGCGCGGCGGTGACGCTGGCGCTGGCCGCGCTGCTGAGCCGCAGCCTCGCGCACGACAGCCGTACGCTGACCAGCGCGTTGCAGGCGCTCGGGCAGGGCGAGGCCGTCCCGGATCCGGCGCGGCACGGCAAGGCCCTGATGACCGGCGAGCTGGCCGCGCTGGACCGCGAACTGCGCGCGACGCAGGTGAAACTGGCCGAGTCGCGGGAGCGGGAGCGGGCGCTGGAACGCTCACGGCGGGAGCTGGTCGCCTGGGTCTCGCACGATCTGCGCACCCCGCTGGCCGGGCTGCGCGCGATGGCCGAGGCGCTGGAGGACGGTGTCGCCACCGATCCGGCCCGCTACCACATGCAGATGCGGCAGGCCGCGGACCGGCTCGCCGGCATGGTCGACGACCTGTTCGAGCTCTCACGCATCCACGCCGGCGCCCTGCGGCTGACCCTGGAGTCGGTGGCGCTGGCGGATCTGGTGGACGGTGCGCTGGCCGAGGGGCAGCCGTTGGCGCGGGCCCGCGGGATCGAGCTGTCCGGCGTGGTCACGACCCCGGCGACGGTGCGCGGTGATGTCAGGGAACTGTCTCGCGCGCTGTCGAACCTGGTGGTGAACGCGATCCGGCACACGCCCGAGGACGGCACCGTCCGGATCGAGGCCTCGGCACTGTCCCCGGCCGGCAAGGACGGCGAGCAGCAGGTGCTGCTGTCCGTGACCGACGCCTGCGGCGGGATCCCGGAGGAGGACCTGGAACGGGTCTTCGACGTGGCGTGGCGGGGGACGGCCGCGCGGACGCCGGAGACGGAGAGCCCGGTGGGGGCCGGGGCCGGTCTGGGGCTGGCGATCGTGCGCGGCATCGCCGAGGCCCATTCGGGTGCTGTCACGGTCGGCAACGTCGACGGCGGCTGTCGTTTTGAGATGCATCTGCCCGTCCCGGCGTGAGGATCTGGGCGGTGGCCGACCACCACCGGCGGGCCGGCCGCTCGATCGAGGTCGGCGTGGTGCTCGGAGGCACGGCCGCGGTGTCGAACGCGGTGCTGAACAGCTTGTAGCGGGTGGGTTTTCGGGTCGGCGGCATCGAGTTCGGTGCCGCCGGCTTTGTGTGTGTGGAGTCGCAGGCGTTCTTTATGGCTTCGTGCCTGCCCGGCAAGCCGCCCACCCATAAACGCCGGCCGGCGGATGCCCCCTCCGCACCCGCCGGCCGACGAAGCTCGCGACCACCACCCACGCCTCACTCCTGCGCGATAGCCGCCAGCAGATCCAACCCCGCCGCACGCCGCGCCGGCCGCGCTGCCGCGACCACCCCCGCGACCGCCCCCGCGGCCAGAATCACCACCAGCGTCCCCGGCGACGCCGCGAAGCCGATCGCCGTCGAGCTCCCCGCTTTCCCCGCCGCGCGCACCAGCGCCCAGGCCAGGAACGTGCCGAGCGCGACCCCGCCCAGCGTCCCGAACAGCGCCACCAGCAGCGACTCCCAGCGCACCAGCGCCCGCGTCTGCCTCCGCGTCAGCCCGACCGCGCGCAGCAGCCCGAGTTCCCTGGTCCGCTCATGAACCGACAGCGCGAGCGTGTTCGCGATCCCCGCCAGCGCGATCACGATCGCCAGCACCAGCAGCACGTACGAGATCGTGAGCACCACGTCCACTCCCGAAGCCTGCGCATCCGCATACTGCTGCCGATCCTGCACATCCGGGCTGCCGTAAGGCACCACGGCCGCCGCGATCGCCGGACGCGCCGCCGCGACGGAGGTCCCCGGGGCCAGCTTCACGATCACCGACGTGTCCGTGACCTGATTCGCATGCGCCGACCACGCCGTCGCGTCGATCAAGTACCCGTCGAAGGAACCGCGCGGCCCGTAGACGAAGCCGACCGGCACCGTGGTCGTCGTCCCGTCCGGGAAGACGACCGCGACCGAACTGCCCAGCGGATGCTTCTTCGCCTCGGACGCCGAGACCCCGATCTCGCGGCCTCCCGCCAACGCCGCCGCCGAACCGCCCCGCACGTCCAGCGACACAGCCTCCCCGAGCTTCCCGGTGTCGGCGAACGTCACATTCGTCGCCGCGCCGCCGACCGAAGCGGTCCCCCGCCCGATCCCCACGGCCGCCGCGACCCCCGGCACCTTCTGCAGATCGGCGGCCAGCTGCGGGCTCAGTCCCCCGCCCCCGAAGGCCGGCGACGACACCGCGAGGTCCCCGACGAACGACCGATCCACATCAGACTTCAGTGACCCCTTCACCGACGTCGCGAACACCGTCAGCAGCGTCACCACCGCGACCCCCACCATCAGCGCCGTAGCCGTCGCCGAAGTCCGCCGCGGATCGCGCGCGGCGTTGCGCCGCGCCAGCACCCCGGTCGTCCCCGCCAACCGGCCGCCGCCGGTGACCACCGATCCGAGCACCCGCACCGCCGCCCGGGCCGCGACCGGCCCGAGCATCACCACGCCGACCGTCGTGGCCGCGGCCCCGGCTCCGGCCATCGCCAGCGAACCGCCCGCCACAGCCAGCGCCACACCGCCGGCCAGCAAGAAAACGCCGAGAGGCGTCCGCACACGCCCGAACCCGGACTGCGTCTCCCCCACCGACGCCTCCCGCAACGCCGCCAAAGGCGCCACGCGCGAAGCCCGCACGGCCGGCGACAAAGCAGCCAAAGCCGTCACGCCGATGCCGACCGACAAGGCGATCGCAATCGTCGATCCGGTGACCGCCAATCCCCCGGCGGGCAAAGCGAAACCGGCCGCGTCGAACAAAGCCTTCAGCGCCTGCGCGATCCCCAGTCCGCCGACAACACCCACCGCCGAAGCCGCCAACCCCAAAGCCGCAGCCTCCGCCAACGACGACCGCAGAATCTGGCTTCGCGACGCCCCAAGGGCCCGCAACAAAGCGTTCTCGCGGGTCCGCTGCGCGATGAGAATCGTGTACGTGTTGTGGATCGAGAACGCCGCCACCAGCAACGCCACAGCCGCGAACACCAGCAGGAATCCCTTGAAGAACGTCAGGAACGCCTTACCGATCGCGTCCGTATTCGCCTTCGTATAAGCGGCCCCGCTGATCGCCGAAACGCCCGGCGGCAACGCCTTCGTCACCGAAGCGACTACGGCATTCTGGGACACCCCGCCCTTGGCGGCGACCAGAATCTGCGACGCCTTCCCAGGACGCCCGATGTACTTCTCCGCGACCGTCTGTGTGAATCCGGCAAACGTCACCTGCCCGATCCCGCCCTGCGTCCCGAATCCGGCGATCCCGACGATCGTGACGCGCACCGGCAACGGAGTCTGCACGATCGTGGTGTCACCGACCTTCAAGTGCCCCGAGTCCGCGGCACCGCGATTGATCACGACCTCCACCGGCTGCCCCGCCGCCACATCCTGCGGCGCGCGCCCGGCGACCAAGTGGTACGGGTTCAAGGCGGCCGAAGGGATCCAGTTGCCCGCCGTACGCGGCGGCCCGTTCCCGCCGACGGCCTTGCCGTCGGCTCCGAGCAGCTGCCCGTAGCCGACGATGTCGGGCTGCGCGTCCGCGACGCCGGGCGCCGTCCGCAGCGAATCGGCGAGCTGCGACGGCACCGGAGCCCGCAGGCCGCCGAGCGGCGCGCCGTTCCCGCTCGCCGCGATCAGCGTGTCCGACCGCACGACCGCCGCGACGTGGGAGTCGGCGGTCGCGAAGAGAGTGTCGAAGTTGCGCGACAGCGTCGCGTTCAACGTGAGCGTGCCGGCCAGGAAGGCGACGCCGAGGAACACCGCGAGGAACGTCCCGATCAGCCGGCGGCGGCGAGCAGTGAGATTGCGCAAGGCGACGGTGAGCATCTCTGTCAGCCTCCTCAATCGCCGAAGCGCTGCATGCGAGCCAGGACGGAGTCCCGGGTGGGCTGCTCCAGGCGGTCCACGAGCCGGCCGTCGGCCAGGAACAGGACCTCGTCGGCGTACGCGGCGGCCGAGGGGTCGTGCGTCACCATCACCAAGGTCTGGCCGAGGTCGGTGACCATGGTGCGCAGCAGGCCCAGGACCTCGGCGGCGGACCGGGAGTCGAGATTGCCGGTGGGCTCGTCGGCGAACACCACCTGAGGCCGCGAGGCGAGGGCGCGCGCGACCGCGACGCGCTGCTGCTGGCCGCCGGAGAGTTCGGCGGGCCGGTGCTTCAGGCGGTCCGCGAGGCCGACGGTGCGGACGACCGTGTCCAGCCAGTCCTGGTCCGGAGTGCGGCCCGCCAGGTCCAGCGGGAGCGTGATGTTCTCGGCCGCCGAGAGCGTCGGGAGCAGGTTGAAGGACTGGAAGACGAAGCCGAGCTTCTCCCGCCGCAGGAGCGTCAGCTGCTTGTCGGAGGCGGAGCCGAGCTCGACGTCGCCGATGTACACCTGGCCGGACGTGAGCCGGTCCAGGCCGGCCAGGCAGTGCATGAGGGTCGACTTGCCGGATCCGGAGGGGCCCATGACGGCGGTGAACCGGCCGGCCGGCACGGCGACCGTGACGCCGTCGAGGGCCCGGACGGCGGCGTCGCCGCCGCCGTACTGCTTCACCGCGGCCACCGCGCGGGCGGCGGGCGCCGTGAGGGTGCTGGAGGTGGAACCGATCGTGGTGGTCATACCGTCGATTCCACCTTCGGCCCGGCTGCGGTGTAGTCCTACGAGGGGAGTCATCTGGAGTACTTCGGTGGCACTAGGCGGGGGCGGGGGCCCTAGTCCTTATCGAACTGGAGCAGGACCGTCACCGCGACCGCAACGCCGACCAGCAGCTCCAGCCCGGCGGTGAAGGCCCGGGTGTAGGCGGCGGGGGTGGCCGAGGAGCCGAGCGCGGAGTAGAAGACGATCCCGATCACCGCGACCCCGATCGCACCGCCGACCTGCATCACCGTCGAGACCACGCCCGAGGCGGCACCGGTGTGGTGCGGCGCGACGCGTCCCATGGCGCCGGCGGCCAGCGGGCCGATCGCCAGGCCCATGCCCGCGCCGTCGCCGACCAGGGCCGGGACCATCCACAGCAGCGAGCCGTGGGTGCCGGTCAGGTGGATCGTGACGATAAGGTCGAGCAGGCTGAGCGCCATCAGCAGCGTGCCGACCGCGGCGGTCTGTACTTGTCCTCGAAAACCCCGGCCCAGCCCTGTGGTGAGCTTCTGCGCGACCATCGAGGTCAGCAGGTACCCGACGCCGATCGGGGTGAAGATCAGGCCGGCCTGCAGGGCGTCCAGGCCCCGGCCGAGCTGCACGTAGAGGGCGAAGACCAGGAAGAACGAGCCCTGGCCCATCCAGAACACGATCTGCGCGACGATGCTACGGGCGAAGCCCTTGGTGCGGAACAGCGCGGGGTCGATCAGCGGCGACTTCTCAGCGGCGGCCAGGCGGCCCTGGTACCAGCCGAAGACGCCGAACAGGACCAGCGCGGCGCCGAAGCTCAGCCAGGTCCACAGCGGCCAGCCCTGGCTCTGCCCCTGGATCAGCGGCAGCACGGTCGCCACCAGGGCGGCGCTCACCAACACGACGCCGGGGACGTCCAGGCGGGTCCGGCCCTCGGCGCGCGACTCCGGCACGACGCGCGGCACCAGCGTCAGGGCCACCGCGCCGACCGGCACGTTGATCAGGAAGCAGCTGCGCCAGCCGAGGCCGGAGAAGTTCATGTCGATCAGCACGCCGCCGATCAGCTGGCCGAACACCGCGGCCAGGCCCATCGCCAGGGCGTAGGCGGTGAAGGCGCGGACGCGCTTGGCGCCCTCGAAGGCGGTGCCGATGATCGCCAGGGTCTGCGGGCTCAGCAGCGCGGCGCCTACGCCCTGCACCACGCGGGAGGCGATGAGGATGTTCGCGGTCGGCGCCATCCCGCAGGCAGCCGAGGCGGCGGTGAACAGGGCCATGCCGAGCGCGTACATGCGGCGGCGGCCGAACATGTCGCCGAGGCGGCCGGCGGTGATCACGCCGGCGGCGACGGTGAGGCCGTAGCCGGCGACGATCCACTGGATCGCGGCCGGGGAGGCGTGGAGGTCGCGCTGGGTGGCGGGGATGGCGACGTTGACGATGAAGATGTCGAGGGTCGTCATGAAGATGCCCGCGAGCAGGACCAGGAGGGTCAGGTTCTGGGCCCGGGTGGTGTCGCGCTCGGCAGCGCGCTTGGTCGGCGCCTCGTGCGCCGTGATGGCCGGTGTCGCCGGCTGGATCTGTATCGCCTTCGAAATCTCTGTGGTGGTCATGGACTCCACGATGGCTTCGGGAAGGTCATGGAGACGATTACCTCGCGGGTAATCGCGAGGTCATGGCCCCGGATCGCATCGTTGAGGCACAGGCCGCCGGGCAAGCCGGAAGCCGCAACGGAAGGCAGAACCATGACCGACGTCACGAACCTCATCGACGGCTACATCGCGGCCTGGAACGAGACCGACGCCGCCGCTCGCTCGAAGAAGATCGCGGAGGTCTTCGTCGAGGAGATCGAGTACACGGACCCGCTGGCCTCGGTGCACGGGCACGCCGAACTCAGTGCGCTGATGGGCGGCGCGCAGGAGCAGTTCGCCGGGCTGACCTTCCGGCTGGCCGGCGAGCCGGACGCGCACCACGACGTGGTGCGGTTCACCTGGGAGCTGGCCGCGGGCGGCGACGAGGCGCTGGTGGTCGGGTTCGACGTGGCGCTGATCGCGCCGGACGGGCGGATCGGGGCGGTCGCCGGGTTCCTGGACAAGGTGCCCGCGATGTGAACGGGGGCGCGCACCTTGAGGGCGGCGGTCGGGAGCTTCGGCTCCGGCCGCCGCCGTTGGCGTTGATGCGCGTGGGACCTGAGTTGGTGCCTGTGGGGCCCGACTTGGTGCGCGTGGGACTTGAGTGACGCGTGGGACTCAACAGGGTCCTGATCAGCGCCGATACCTCAATTCCTTTTGAGGACCGCTTTCAATGCGTGGTGCTCGGCACCGTCGACGTCCGCTTGGCCTGCGGCGTGGCCGCGTCCACGGCCGCCCCGACGACCAGCGGCTGCGGCCGGGTCGCGCCGAGGTAGTCCGCGGCTCCGATCGGGTCGAAGCGGATGGAGGCGCCGGTGTGCGGGGCGTCGATCATCACGCCGCCGCCGACGTAGATGCCGACGTGGTGGATGCTGCCCGGGTTGGACAGGTCGGTGGCGTAGAAGACCAGGTCGCCGGGCTGGAGCTGGCTGACCGGGATGTGCGGGCCGGTGTACCACTGCTCGGAGGCGGTGCGGGGCATGGTGATGCCGACCGAGGTGTAGGCGGCCTGGACCAGGCCGGAGCAGTCGAAGCGGCCGTCGGTGCCGTCGCCGCCCCACTCGTAGGGGGTGCCGAGGCGGTTGTAGGCGAAGGCGATCGCGCGCACGGCCATGTCGGACGGGGCGATCGTCGGCTCCGGGGCGCGGAAGGCCTGTTCCAGGGCCTTGATGTTCTTCACGTAGTTCTGGGTCTCGGCGTAGGGCGGGATGCCGCGGTACTGCTCGACCGCGCCGGGACCGGCGTTGTAGCCGGCCAGCATGTTCGCCACCGCGTCGCCTCCGACGCCGGAGACCTGGTGTGCGATGGCGCAGTCGTAGCGCGCGGCGGCCGGGATCGCGTCGGCCGGGTTGCGCGGATCCTGTTTGCCGTCGCCGTCCTGCGGTGATGACCAGTTGGGCCAGGTGCCGGGCATGAACTGGGCGATCCCTATGGCGCCGGCCGGGGAGACGATGGTCGGGTCGAAGCCCGACTCCTGATACAGCTGCGCGGCCAGCAGGGAGGGGGTCAGTTCCGGGCACATGTGGCCGTACTGCTCCATCAGCGCGGCGTCGGCGGCCGGGACCGTGCCGTCGGCGATCCGGCCGACCGGGCTCATGGCCGAGCTGCCGGAGGCCACGCTCATGGTGCCGATGACGATGGCACCTACCAGAAGGAAGGGGGTTGCCACCAACGACGCGCCGACGACGACCGATGTCTTCATCAGACCCCTTCCTCCCTTCAGTTGATCATCGGATCAACCGATAACCAAGGTGTGCCGCGGACGGATCGAGGAAAACGACACCATAGACAAGGTATCTGCCGTCCGCGTCATCCTCGTAGACTGAGTTCCCTACGCTACCGGCAGCGACACCACATCGTGAGTACGACGAACACCACCGTTATAACCACAGGACTGGAGGCAGGCGGTCATCGTGTCTGCACTGCAAGCTCTGCATGGCGCGGCACACACCGTGGCCACGTTCCTCGCGGACCCCACCCCGACGCCGGCGCCCCCGTCCGGCAACGACATCAACACGATCATCGGCGGGATCGCCCCCAACTGGGGCCCCTTCGGCAAGGTCGGCAACGAGGCCCGGGTGATGATCGAGGTCATCATGGCCACGGCGATCATCATCTGCCTCGGCATCGCGGTCTGGGGCGCGGCCAAACAGCGCATCGGCGCCACAGCACTGCGCGACACCTTCTCAGCCGAGCAGGGCAAGGGCCTGATCGTGGCCGGCCTGACCGGTGTGTTCATCATCGGATCCCTCGGAACCCTGTTCACGATCGTCTACGGCATGGCGATCTGACCGGCGCCCGAGGCCTGCCCGGCGCCCCGGCCGAAGGCCGGGACCCGCCGCACCGAAGCCCGCTCCGAAACCGACCGGATGAGGTGCCACCACGCGCCGTCCGGCAGACCCGCACGAAGCCATCCGGGTATTTGTTAGGAACTGGTGGCCCGACACGACGACGATGTAACACGACCGGGACGTCCGGGGTGGGGAGACTTGAACATGGTTATCGACGGCGGTAGCGACGGCGGCCCGGGCCGCGCGGGCGACACCCCGCGCCGCGGCCGGCCCGGCCGCGCACCCCGCATCGAGCAGCCGCAAACGGTCATCCGCCTCCCGAAGGACCCCTACGACGGCGAATTCAAGGCCCCCCGAGGCCGCCGAGGCCGCGGCGTCCTCGCCCTGGCCGGGGTCGTCGTGGTGGTCGCCGCCGTGATCGCGATCAACAGCAGCAAGCACAACGACACCGCCACGAGCCAGGGCGCCAGCACCGGCGTCGGCGGCGGGGTACCGCCGGCCACGGCGACGGTGGGGACCAGCGCGCCGGCGGGGGCGAGTCCTGCTTTTCCGTCGCAGTCCGGGGCGAACGACATCCAGACCGGATATCCGGACACGCAGAACGGCGCGGTGGCCGCCGCGGCCAACTTCGTCGCGGCCTACGGCTCGGAAGCGATGATGACGGCCGTCACGCGCCACCAGATCGTCCAGTCGATCGCCGACCCGGTCATAGAGCCCGATCTGGAGAAGCAGCTGGACCAGGCTTTCACCCTGGCCGCGCAGGGCTTCGGCCTGGACAAGAACGGAAACGCGCCGACCGGTCAGACCTTTGTGAGCCGTGCCGTGCCGTTCGGGACCTCGGTCACGAAATACGCCGCGACGAAGGCGACCGTGGCCGTGTGGATCAACATGATCGCCGGTACGGCGGGTCAGGGTTCGACGCATCCCGTATCCGAGACCTGGAGCACGGTCACGCTGAACCTAAGTTGGGTAAACGGAGACTGGAAGTGGAGTAGCTTCACTCAGACGGATGGCCCCACGCCGATCCCTGCCGGGCAGCAGGTGTCCTCGTCTGGCGACCTCCAGAATGCCGTCAAGCAGTTCGCGAGGCTCCGCTATGCGCCTTGATTGGTTCCTCACCGAGCCGGCCAACCCGTGTGCGTTGCTCACGGGCAAATTCAAGACCGCCTGCGACAGCGCCCAGCAGATGGCCGGCGGCAACCCGACCTCACCCGCCCCCTCCCAAGGCGGCGTCAGCACCGCCGACACGCTCACCGACCCCCTGGGCTCCATCGCCCGAGGCTGCGCCGAGGCGGCCCAGTGGGTCATCAACAACCTCTCGACCGCGATCACCAAGACCGCGACCGTCAACTTCACCAACATGGGCTTCCTGAAGCAGTACGCGATCGTGTTCGCCGCCTCGGCGATCCTGACCGTGCTGCTTTGGCTGCTGTCCGTTGTGAAGCGGGCGGTGCGGGGTGACTCCATCGTCACCGCGATAGGCGAAGCCACCGGCTTCCTGTGGATGGCGGTGCTGGCTTCCGCTTTCACGCCGGTGATCCTGGCCGGGATGGTCAAGATCACCGACAGTGTCTCCGATGCCATCGGCAACGGTTCGACCGCTGACCGCAACGGGTTCCTCGCCGGTTTCTCGAAGGCGTTGGATCCGAATTCCGGGCTGGGTGGCGGCCCCATCATGCTCATCTTCGTCTCCGTGCTGTCGATGATCGCCGCGGCGCTGCTGTGGCTGGAGCTGATCATCCGCGCGGCCATGTTGTACGTCGGTGCGGCTCTGGCGACGGCCGTGTATGCCGGTTTCGTCGACAAGTCGATGTGGGGCCACATTCGGCGGTGGGTCGGGTTGATGATCTCCATCGACCTCATCAAGCCCATCATCGTCATCGTTCTGTCGTTGGCGACCGCGGTGTCGTCGGGGCCGCAGGACTCGTTCAGCGCCGTGTTGTCCGGGCTGGCGATCATGATCCTGTCGATCTTCGCCTCGGGGCTGGTCTACCGGTTCGTGCCGGCCTTCGGCGACGAGATGCTGACGCTGCAGAAGGAGCGCGCGGCCAAGATCGGCAAGGCGGCGATCACCAGCGCCGCCTTCACGTCCCCCGCCGGCACGATGCGCAACGGCATGGCCGCGCACGCCAACCGCATCAGCGGTGCCTTCGCGGGCGGCGGAGGCGGCGGCAACATGGGCAGCGCCATCGCCGGGATGTCCGTGGGCGCGCTGGCCGGCGGTGCGGGTGCGGCGGCCGGCCTCGCGGCGCACACTGGCAGAGCCCTGACAGTGCGGCCCGGCGCCGACGGCAGCCAAGGCGGCAGCGGAGGCGGCGCCACAACAGGCGGCAGCGGTGGCGGTGGAGGCACCGGCGGCGGCGGTTCGGCGACATCCGCCTCCCGCCTGCAGGCCACCCCAGCCCCCGTCATCCCCAAGACCCCGCCGCCACCGCGCGGCGGTTCCTGACCTGACCCGGCAAGGGAGGCGAGACCAGATGACACGGCCCGCGGACCGACCGGCGACCGGCGGGTTCGCATTCTGCGATCCCGCCCCTGTTTTCCGGTCTGTCGCCCCGATTTTCTCGCCTAGAAACTCAGTTCTCGGGTCTACCGCCCCCGATTTCTTATCTACCGCCCCAGTTTTCTCACCCGTCGCCCGCTTTTCCCGGGTAGCGTCGAGAGCAGAACCCGCACCGCGCACCACGATCACCCGCTCCTCCGCTCCTCCGCTGGAAGGCACCGCCGTGAGCACCACGCCAAGCAGTGATGTCCGCCCCGAGGGGGCCCGGTTATGAGCACCACCCAGCAGGAGCCCCCGCAGTACCGCCGCGCCTATCTCCTCGGCAAGGCCAAGCCGAGCGCGCTCATCGGGCGCAACCGGGAGACCGGTGAGATCGGCGTCATCGTGGTCTGCTGTGCGATCTCGCTGCTGTCCGGGTTCTTCGTGCCGACCACGTTCCTGAAGGTGCTGGGCATCCTCGCCGGTCCCGCGCTGGCGCTGATCGTCGTGTTCATGCCCTACAACGGCCGCACCATCTACAAGTGGTTCGAGATCAACCGCTCCTACAAGCGCCTCCTGCGCTCCCCGCAGGCCACCTGGCGCTCGCGTGCGATGGAGGCCGGGACGCGGATCGACGGCGCCGAGGTCGAGATCGGCCCGCCGCCCGGCGTCGGGCGCCTGCGCTGGCTGCGCGCGCAGTTCGGCCCGGACGAGATCGCCGTCCTGATGCACCTCGACCGCCGCACCGTCACCGCGACGCTGGAGATCGAGGGCCCCGGCGTCGGATCGCGCGACTCCGAGGACCAGGAGACCCTGGTCGACCGGTTCGGCACGCTGCTGCGGCACGTCGCCAACGGCGACGGCTTCGTCACCCGCCTGCAGATGCTCGCCCGCACGCTCCCCGCGGACCCCGACGCGCACGCCAAGGACGTCGCCAGACGGGGCGACGAGAACTCCCCGCGCTGGCTCCAGGAGTCCTACGAACACCTGCTCTCGATGGTCTCGACCTCCTCCGAGCAGCACCGGGCCTATCTGGTCGCGTGCATGCCCTACACCAAGGACCTGGCGTCGGAGGCCTACGTCATCGGCCGGGGCGCCGTGGACGTGGGGCTGGGCATCATCATGGCCCGCGAGCTCGCCGACATCTGCGCCCGCCTTGCCGACGCCGACATCAAGGTGCGCCAGCCCCTGGGCCCGGTCGCGCTGTCCTCGCTGATCCACTCCATGTACGACCCCGACCACCCGATCGACCACCTGCACGCGATGTCGCGCCGCAACGCGTGGCCGGCCGAGCTCGACGCCACGCACCCGCAGTTCCTGCGCGCCAAGACCCGCGAGTCGGTGACCGCCGAGCCGTGGTGCCACGCCACCGCGTGGATCAAGGAGTGGCCGCTGACCCCGGTCGGCGTGAACTTCCTCGCCCCGCTGCTGGTGCACACCCCGGACGTGATCCGGACGGTCGCGGTGACGATGGACCTGGAGCCCACGGACGTCGCCATAGAGCGCATGCTCACCGAGAAGATCAACACCGACGCCGAGGCGTCCCGGCAGGCCAAGCTCGGCCGGGTCGACGACCCGCGCGAGCGGGCCCACGCCGGCCGCGTCGACCAGCGCGGCGAGGACCTGGCCTCCGGCGCCGCCGGGGTGAACCTGGTCGGCTACATCACGGTCTCCTCACGCGGCCCCGACCCGCTGAACCGGGACAAGCGCACGATCCGCGCCTCGGCGGGCAAGTCGTTCCTCAAGCTGGAGTGGTGCGACCGCGAGCACCACAGGGCGTTCACCAACACCCTGCCGTTCGCGACCGGGCTGCGGAAGTAAGGAGCCTGACACGCCATGGCTGGAAACTCCCTCCTGGACGGCCTGATCGAGGGCTTCGCCTCGATGCTCTTCGGCAAGGTCGAGACCACCCGCCCGCCGGTGCGCACCTCCTCCTCGCAGGCGCAGGCCGTGTACCTGCCGACCGCCGCGCCGGGCCTGGGCGACTCCGGCGTCATCATCGGCCGCGAGGTGTACTCCGGCAAGGGCTACGTCTACGACCCCTTCCAGCTCTACGGCCAGCAGCTGCCGGCCCCGCACTGGCTGGTGCTCGGCGAGTCCGGCAACGGCAAGTCGGCGCTGGAGAAGACGTACGTCCTGCGCCAGCTGCGCTTCAAGGACCGCCAGGTCGTGGTCCTGGACGCGCAGGGCGAGGACGGCGTCGGCGAGTGGCACCTGATCGCCGAGTCCCTCGGCGTCACCCCGGTCCGCCTGGACCCGCACGGCGTGCGCGGCGACAGCATCCGGCTGAACCCGCTGGACCCGGCGATCACCTCCACCGGCCAGCTGGCGCTGCTGCGGACGATAGTCGAGGTCGCCCAGGGCCGGCCTCTGGACGAGCGCGCCGGCTACGCGCTGAAGGCGGCGCACCTGCGCGTGGGCGAGGCGGCGCTGCAGTTCGGCCGCCAGCCGATCCTCTCGGACGTGGTCGAGGCCCTGCGGACACCGCTGACCAGCGCCGCCGAGGACATGAACGTGACCATAGAGGACGTGCAGGCCTGGGGCCTGGACGTCGCGCTGGTCCTGGACCGGCTGGTCGACGGCGACCTGGCGGGCATGTTCGACGGGCCCACCACCTCCGGCATCGACCTGGACTCGCCGCTGATCGTCTTCGACCTGTCGGCCATCGACCGCAACTCGATCGGCATGCCGATCCTGATGGCCATCGTCGGCGTCTGGCTGGAGCACACGTGGCTCCGCCCCGACCGCGTGAAGCGCATCCTGCTGGTCGAAGAGGCCTGGCACATCATCAACTCGCCCTTCGTGGCCCAGCTGTTCCAGCGCCTGCTGAAGTTCGGCCGGCGCCTGGGCCTGTCCTTCGTCGCCGTCGTGCACCACCTGTCGGACGTGGTGGACGGCGCCGCGGCGAAGGAGGCCGCGGCGATCCTGAAGATGGCCTCGACGCGCACGGTGTACATGCAGAAGGCCGACGAGGCGAGAACGACCGGCAAGGTCCTGGGCCTGCCGCGCTGGGCCGTGGAGATCATCCCGTCGCTGACGCCGGGCATCGCGGTGTGGGACGTCAACGGCGACGTGCAGGTGGTCAAGCACATCATCACCGAGCACGAGCGACCGCTGGTCTTCACCGACCGCGCCATGACCGAGAGCTCCGCCGACGCCGCCCTCACAGCGGGCACCGCGGCGGCCGCGCTGACGGCCGGGACGTCCGAGGAGGCCGCGGCCCTGGAGGCGGCCGAGGAGGAGCGTCTGGCGGCCCTTCCGGCGGCCCCCGCGCCGATCCGCGCGATCGCCTCCGGGAACCAGCAGTCCATGGACCGCGACCGGCGCTGGGCTGTGGAACCGCTCGACCCGGACGCCGACGACGAACTGACGGCCATCGCCGGTACGTTGTTCGGGAAGAAGGCGGAGCTGCCGTATCAGGTGGCTGCGGCCCCCGGCCCGTCTGCGGCCACGCCGGAGGAAGTCTGGACCGGCCGGGCGCGCAAACCGGGCTCGGGACCGGACTCAGGACGCTAGGACGCAAGGACGCAAGGACAGGATCGGTAAGCACACCTTGATCGCAGTAATCGCCGCGCCGAGCAACCTCGGCCTGCGCCCTCCGTTCCCGACGAGCGTCCCCGGCACGGCGAAAGCCCCGGAAGCCTTGCGCGAGGCGGGCTTGTTCGCGCGCCTCGCCGAAAAGGCGGGTGCCCGCGACGCCGGTGTCGTGCTGCCCGGCCGGTACGCCGACGACGCGGCACCGGGACGCCTGCGGAACCAGGACTCGATCGTCGAGCACGCGCGCCGGCTCGCGCAGCGCATCGCCGACGTCCGAGCCGCGGGCGATGCCCCCTTGGTCATCGGGGGCGATTGCAGCCTGCTCGTCGGCGTCGGCCTCGCCCTGCGCGCGACCGGCGGCCGCTTCGGGCTCGTGCACCTCGACGGCCACACCGACTTCCGGAATCCCGGCAACTCCGATGCCTGCGCGGCTCTGGCCGGCGAGGATCTGGCCGCGGCCATCGGACGCCACTGGCCCGCGATCGCCGACATCGACGGCCTCGGACCGTACTTCGACCCGGCGGACACCGTGCACGCCGGATGCCGTGACGACGACGCGGAACTGGCCGAAGCCCAAGAGGCCGTCGGCCTCGTGATCCGCGCCTCCGACATCATCCGCGACGGCGCCGCGGCGACGGCCGAGCGCATCCGCGAGCACGTCGACCGCCCCGATCTCGACGGCTACTGGCTGCACGTCGACGTCGACATCCTCGACGCCTCCGTCATGCCCGCCGTCGACAGCCCCGATCCCGGCGGGCTGCAAGCCGACCAGCTGACCGAGCTGTTGGCGGCCCTGGCACCCCGGGCGATCGGCGCGCACGTCGGCGTCTTCGACCCCGATCTCGACCCGGACGGCCGCTACGCGCGCCTGCTGACGGACATCGTGGCCGAAGGCCTGAGCGGCCTCGGCCGCCGGGGATCAGGAGTCTGATACTGGTCGAACCGCGTGAACTCCATCCGTCCCTTATAACGGCAACTCCAGTAATCGCGCAGCCGTCTCCTCACTCCGGCACGGCCACACATCCCCGCACGTACAGAACGCGGGCCCGGCCTCGCCATCGAGTCCGCGCACCTCGACCTTCTGATGCACCGCGAACAGCACCCCCACCCAGTTGCGGTAATCCGGGGCGACTTGATCGTCAAGACTTGCGACACTCATGGATGTCCTCCAGTCTCCGCCACGTCCGGCGACTCCGTCTTCCAGACACGGTGTAGAACGACGCCGGCCGGTGCGGGTGACGGGTGAATTCTGTGACGGGAGCTGCTGCATGAAATACCGCATCCTCGGGAGTGATGGTCCGCGGGTTTCCGCGCTGGGACTCGGGTGCATGGGTATCTCCCTTTTGCAACACTGCCTCACCTGAGCCAGAGGCGGAATCGATCACGGTTCTGCATCGGGCGATCGACGATCTCGGGGTGACGCTAATCGACACCGCCGACATGTACGGCAGGGGAGAGAACGAGAAGCTGGTCGGGCGGGCCCTGCAAGGCGGTCGGCGGGACAAGGTGGTGCTGGCGACGAAGTTCGGCATCCGCCGCGACCCGGAGACCGACGAGCGCTCGGTGCGCAACGATCCCGACTACATCCGCACCGCCGTCGACGCCTCGCTCACGCGGCTCGGCGTGGACCACATCGACCTCTACTACATGCACCGCCGCAATCCCGATGTCCCGCTGGAGGAATCGGTCGGCGCGATGGCCGAACTGGTGCGGGCGGGCAAAGTGCGCCACCTGGGCCTGTCCGAGGTGAACGCCGAGACGCTGCGCGCCGCGCACGCCGTCCACCCGATCACCGCTCTGCAAAGCGAATACTCGTTGTTCACCCGCGACATCGAGGCGGAGGTGCTCCCGACCGCGCGCGAGCTCGGCATCGGCGTCGTGCCCTACTCCCCCGTCGGCCGCGGCCTGTTGACCGGCGCCATCACCTCGGTGGAGGGCCTGGCCGCCGACGACTTCCGCCGCACGAACCCGCGCTTCGCCGACGGCAACCTGGAGGCGAACCTGAAGCTGGTCACGGAGCTGCGCGCGGTCGCCGACGAGAGCGGGCACACCCCGGTCCAGTTGGCCCTCGCCTGGCTGCTCGCCCAAGGCCCGGACATCGCACCGATCCCGGGGACCAAGCGCAGCAAGTACCCGGAGGAGAACTCGGCCGCGGCGGACATCGAACTGAGCGCCGACGTCCTGGCCCGGATCGAAGCCGCGGTGCCGCAGGGAGCCGCCGCCGGAGAACGCTACGCTCCCGACTCGGCGCGGCGGACGGAGCGATAAGGCACACGCTGAGCAGCGCTGACGCGCGCCGCTGAGCCGCCGATAAGCCTTCGACAAACGCGGCCGGCTGTGCCGTAAGCCCCTCTGAGGTACCTCACAGCCATACCTAAGGTACCTCAGCCCCGCAGGACTGGCCTGTTGCCTCATGTGTAGGGGGCACCTCCCGCCGGAGACTAGTACACGTCACCGAAGTGGGACTCGTCGAGAGGCTGGGGAACCGAAACCATGAACAACACCGTCTACACCCTCGAGATCGCCGCCGCCCGCCGTGCCGAGCTGATCGAGCAGGCCCGCCGCCACGGACTGGCCAAGCGCGCTCGCCGGGCAGCGGACATATGCCGGGAGAAGGTGCATACCGTGCACGCCGGGTCACGTTCCGGTGAAAGGTCGATGACCTGACCGGGACCCCTGTGCGATGCTCGACCATGTGTCGATGCGCCAGGTGAGCCCCGTCTTCGTCGGTCGCGGGCCGGAGCTGTCCAAGCTCCGCTCGCTGCTGGCCAGCGCGTCCCGGGGCGAGCCCGCCGTCGTGGTCGTCGGCGGGGACGCCGGGATCGGCAAGTCCCGGCTGATCGAGGAGTTCGTCCGGCCGCTGCTGGACCTGGACCCCTCGGTCGCCGCCGCGGGCAAGGGGGACGGCTCCGGCCGGGCCGCCGGCACCGGCTCGGGCGCCGCCCCGGCCACGGACGTCCGCGTACTCATCGGGGGCTGCGCGGAACTCGGCGACGAAGGAGTGGCCTACGCCCCCTTCGTCGCCGCGCTGCGCCAGCTGCTGCGCGACTGGCCCGGCGCGTTCGGGGACAACGACGGCGTGCGCCGCCGCGAGCTGGCGTGGCTGCTGCCGGAGCTGGCCGAAGGCCTGTCCGGCGACGACTCACCGCGCGGCGCCATGATGCGCCCGGCCGGCATGGAGCGCCACAGCGACGCTCTGCCGGCCGTGACGCGCGCCGGCGAGCAGTCCGTACGCGGCCACCTCTTCGACGCCGTCCTGGGCCTGCTGGAGGACCTCGGCTCGGCCGAGACGCTGCTGCTGGTCCTGGAGGACCTGCACTGGGCCGACCGCTCCACCCGGGACCTGCTGGGCTTCCTGTCCCGCTCGCTGCGCGACTCGCGGGTCCTGGTCGTGGGCACCTACCGCACCGACGACCTGCACCGCGGCCATCCGCTGCGGCCCTTCCTGGCCGAGCTGGACCGGATCCGGGGCGTGCGGCGCATCGACATCGGGCCGCTGACCACCGGCGAGACCGCCGAGCAGCTGGCCGCCATCTACGGCCGGACCGGCCGGGACCTGCCGCCGGGCTTCGCCGAGGAGGTGTTCACGCGCGCCGAGGGGAACCCGTTCTTCACCGAGGAGCTGGCCTGCGCGGTGACCGAGGGCTCCAACCTGATGCCCTCGGACGTCGGCGGCTTCGCGCTCTCCGACACGCTGCGGGACCTGCTGCTGATCAAGGTGGAGCAGCTCCCCGAGCCCACGCAGCGGATGCTGCGGCTGCTCTCGGCCGCCCTGCCGCCGGTGGACCACCGGTTCCTGCTCCTGGTCACCGGCGCCACCGACGACGAGCTCAACGAGCAGATCCGGCCGGCCTTCCAGGCGCACATCCTGGTCCCCGGCGAATCGCCGACGAGCTACCGGTTCCGGCACGCCCTGCTGCGCGAGGCCGTGCACAACGAACTGCTGCCCGGCGAGCACTCGGCCCTGCACCGCAAGTACGCCGAGCTGCTGGAGGCCGAGCCCTCGCTGGTCGCCGCCGAGCTGCGGGAAGTCGAGCTGGCGCACCACTGGTATTCGGCGCGGGACTATCCGCGGGCCTACGACGCCGCGTTGCGCGCCGCAGAAGCGGCGGACGCCCGCTACGCGTACGTCGAGGAACACCAGATGCTGGAGCGTGCGCTGGACCTGTGGGACCAGGTGCCCGCACCCGGCCTGGAGTACGCCCGGCTGCTCTACAAGACCGCGTGCGCCGCGCACCTGGCCGGCGACCCGCACCGCGCGCTGTCGCTGACCGACAAGGCGCTCAAGCGCGTCGACCCGGAGCAGGACCACGAGCTGGCCGCGCTGCTGCACCACCTGCGCAGCCGGGACCACCACATCCTGGGCCGCGGCGACGGCATGGCCGACATCTGGGCCGCGCTGGAGCTGGTGGACGGCGAGAAGTGCCCGCAGGTGCGGGTGCAGATCACGAACAGCGCCTCCTTCATCAAGATGCTGACGTCCGACGACATCGACGCCGCGCTGCGCTTCGCCGAGGAGACGGCGCTGCTGGCCGACAAGATCGACTCGGACCTGTACCGGATCGCGGCGGCCATCACCAAGGGCACGGTGCTGGCCGGGCAGGTCTCGCTCGGCACCCACGAGGAGGGCCTGGCGATCCTGCGGCAGGCGATCATCGACGGCCTCGGCTACGGCGATCCCGGCATCATCGGCCGCGGCTACATCAACCTGTGCAGCGCGCTGGAGACCCTGGACCGGCACCAGGAGGCCGTGCAGGTGGCGCGCGCCGGGCTGGCCGAGCTGAAGCGCCGCGGCGTCCGGCTGCGGGTCGCCGAGAGCATGCTGTGGCTGAACATGGCCGAATCGCTGATCGCGCTCGGCGACTGGGACGCGGCCGAGGCCGCGCTGAAGTCCAGCCTGGACCTGGACCCGCCGGGCATCCACGGCGCCACCACCCACGAGTACCTGGCCGACCTGGCGCTGATGAGCGGCGACGCCGAGCAGGCGCGCGCCGAGCTGGCGCTGGGCGCGCGCATTCCCACCCGCACCTTCGAGCACCAATACGCGCTGCCGGGCATCCGCCGCGAGATCGAGAAGTCGGTGTGGCTGACGCGCTCGATCGGCGAGGCGCGCACGGCGTTCCAGGTCTTCCTGGACAAGCCGCAGTTCCTCGGCGACGAGCGCTACGCCTGGCGCGTCCTGACCGCGATGGCGATGGCCGAGGCCGACCACGCAGAGCTTTGCCGTTCAATGCAGCCCGCGCGCGCCGCGGCCCGCTCCGGCACCTCGGCCGTCGACACCACCAGCTCGGCGATCGTGGCCGCGCTGGCCGAGCGCGCGGGCCGGCTGCCGGCGCTCACGCCGAGCCAGGCCGCGGCCGCCGCGCAGGTGGCCGCGGAGCTCGCCCGGTGGCGCGGCGTCGCCGGCGCGGCGGAGTGGGCCACGGCCAGCGAGCTGGCGGCCCGCGAGGGCGTACACGCGCATCAGGCGGCGTACATCAATTTCCGGGCCTCCGAGGCCTGCGCCGCCAACGGCGACCGGGAGCACGCCGCCGAACTGCTGCGGCGCGCGGTGAAGGCGATCGCCACGATGCCGGCCGGACCGCTGTGCACCGAGGTGCAGGCGCTGGCCCGCCGCGCGCGGCTGGACATCAGCGACTGCATGCCTGCGGCGCCCTCGCCGAACAGCGGCAAAACGGCTGAATCGAGCTCGCCACTGGGACTCACCGCGCGCGAGTTGGAAGTGCTGTCCCTGGTGGCGCAGGGCCTGTCGAACCGGCAGATCGGCGAGCGGCTGTTCATCTCGACGAAGACCGCGAGCGTGCACGTGTCCAACATCCTGGCCAAACTGGGAGTTTCCGGACGCGGCGAGGCGGCGGCGGTCGCGCATCGGTTGCGGGTGTTCGAGGAGGCTTAGGGTATTCGGCTCCTGAGTCCGACGACCTCCCGCACGGCCACTTCCCGCAGTCGCCTGTGGACCCTCTGCGATCCCTCATTCGGATGGATCGCCCCGCGCCGTTCCCGTTGCCCGCCCCGGCAGAGGTCCACACTGACTGAATGAATCGCGCGAGGCTCTTTCCATAAGCACAGCCTCGATCAGCACAGCGCGTCGCTGCGCCGTCCGTCGAAAGGCCGCCATGAAGTCACCGGTCATGCCCGCGATCGAAGAGCTGCTGCACGCGGCGTTCGATGCCGCGCCGATGCCGGCGGTACTCGCCGACGGCCCCGATCACCTGCTGCTGGCCGCCAACGACGCGGCCCAGGCCGACTTCGGCTCGGTGGCGCTGCGCCGGCCGGTCGGCGAGGCGCTGCCGGAGCTGGCCGCCACCGGTCTGCCCGCGGCCCTGGACCAGGCCTACGACACCGGGCGCCCGGTGCTGCTGCGGGACCGGCTGGTCCGGCGGCACGGCGGGGACCGGTACTACACGCTGGTGTGCATCCCGGCCGGCGGCGGCGTGGCGGTGTTCTGCCGCGACGAGACCGAGCGGGTGCGGCGGGCGCAGGCGCTGCTGGAGGAGGAGACCCGCAACCGGAACCTGGCGGTGATGCTGCAGCGCTCGCTGCTGCCACAGCGCATCGTCCAGCCGGACGAGATCCGGCTCGCCGCCTGCTACCTGCCGGCGCTGGTGCGCTACGAGGACTCGTCCCTGGACGACGAGCCGGTGCTGGAGGTCGGCGGCGACTGGTACGACGCCATCCCGCTGGGCGCCGGCCGCACCGCGCTGGTGGTCGGCGGCGTGACGCCGGAGGCCGGCGGCGTCGGCGTGCGCGCGGCGGCGGTGATGGGGCGGCTGCGCGCGGCGGTGCGGGCGTACGCCTCGCAGAACCTGCCGCCCGGCGAGGTGATGTACCACCTGGACCGGCACGCGCTGGACTTCGACGGCGAGCGCACCGGCTCCCCGGTGGCCACGCTGGTGTACGCGGTCCACGACGCGGACAGCGGCTCGCTGACGTACGCGAACGCCGGCCACCTCCCGCCGCTGCTGCGGCTGCCGGACGGCTACGTGGCGGTGCTGGACGGCGCGTCGGGGCCGTCGCTGGGCCTCGGGGACTGGACCTGGCAGGAGGCCGCGGTGGCGGTGCCGCCGGGGTCGTATCTGGCCTTCTACACCCAGGGCCTGCTGGAGCGCGGCACCGGCGATCTGCGCCGGGTGTTCGCCCGAGCGCCCGAGGAGGAGCCGCCGCGCCCCGGAGCCGGGCCCGTGGACCTGGTCCGCGACCACATCCTGGCCTCGATCGACCCGCTGTCGGTCTCCAGCGGCGGCCTGGACCCCGCCGGAGCGGTCCGCACCGACGACGTGGCCCTGCTGGTGGCCCACGTCCCGGCCTGGACCGGCGCGCACGCGGCACTGTTCCGCTCCGCCTCGGTGGAGCTGGTCGGCGGCCCGGAGATCGCCGCGCACGCCCGCAGCTACACCGCCGGCGTCCTGACCACCTGGGGCGTCGCCGACGACCTGACGGACACCGCGGTCCTGGCGGTCAGCGAACTGGTCGCCAACGCGGTGACCCACGGCACCGCCCCGGTCGTGCTGCGCCTGCGCCGCACGGACCGCCGCCTGATCATCGACGTCGCCGACCAGTCCGACCACCTCCCCCGGCGCCGCCTCGCCCGCGAGACCGACGAGGACGGCCGCGGGATCAGCATCATCGCGGCGGTGGCGGCGGCCTGGGGAGCCCGGCCGCTGCCGGAGGGCAAGTCCGTGTGGTGCGAGTTCGAGTTCTGAGGGCCGGCCGACGAGGGCGCCGGCGAGAGGGACAACGCGAGAGCGTGCGCTGACAACCGCGTATCGAACCAATGCGTTGTGTCGTGAATCCGGCACGCCCGCCGCTCACGCTCCGTGCCGGCGCCCGCATTCGCCACGCCTCTCCCACCAGCCGCATCGACCGCACTCCCCACCGGCCCGTATATTGCGTAGCGCCGCAACCAACCCCTCAAGACGCCCTGCCGCCGGAGGCGGGTCGAGCGATAGCATGGGGCTTCGGGTTGTCGGTCGCCGGCCTTCGCGCGGCCGGCGGGGGGACATCGATCTCAGGAGCTGACGGATGAGTGTGGCGGGCGCTGTCGCCTGGCCATCGCGCACCATATGGTGGCCGCGATGGCGTCGTGCGACCGTCGCGGGCGCTCCTGCGGGCGGAGTCGCCGCTGTCGTGGCGGCGCTGCGGGAGGCGCTGAACACCCCGACCGAGGATGCCGACGACCTGTCCGCGAGCGGGAACCATCCGCTGGCGATGATCGGCGGCAGCACCGCGCCGCGCGGGCACCGGGCCCTGCAGCCCGGGGAGGGGCCCTCGCTGGCCGACCTCTACTACGCCCACCGCCTGTCGCTGGTGCGCCTGGCCATCCTGCTCGTCGACGACCAGGCCTCGGCCGAGGACGTGGTGCAGGACTCCTTCACCGGCCTGTGGCGCCGCTACGGCGACGACCTCACCGGCATGGAGAACCCGCTCGGCTACCTGCGCACCGCCGTGGTCAACAACGCGCGCTCGGTGCTGCGCCGGCGCAAGACCGCGCGCGGCTACACCCCGCCGCACGTCCCGGACGCCGCCAGCGCCGAGTCGGTGGCGCTGCTGTCCGAGGAGCACCGCGAGGTGCTGGAGGCCATGCAGAAGCTGCCGCCGCGCCAGCGAGAGGTCCTGGTGCTGCGTTACTGGTCCGACCTGTCGGAGGCGGACATCGCCGACGCGCTGGGCATCAGCCGGGGCACCGTGAAGTCCACGGCGAGCCGCGGCCTGGAAGCGCTGGGCAAGATCCTCAAGAGCTGAGGGACCGGACCGGCGCTTCGGCGCCTATCAAGGGCCGAACACCCACCAAAGGGTGAAATGCCCCGTCACCATCACTCTCCGGGGTGAATCAGTATCACGGTTTGCCAAATTCTGCCGGGGTACCCTCGAAACTCTATTGAGTTCTCTGTTGAATTAGAGCACGCTGCCTTGCTACACCCAACGTTTCTGACGACCCGTCAGGTGGTAGCACTCGATGATTTCCGCGCGCTCACCGCGTTTCCGTAACCGCCACACCCAGATGGCCGCCGCGCTCACCGTCGCGGCCCTGTCCCTGTCCCTCGGCGCGTGTGGCGCACGCCTGTCGGCGGACCAGAGGGCCGCGGCCGTCGCCTACGGCCAGGGCGCCCGCGACGGCTCGCAGAGCGCTGACGGCTCCCAGGGCTCCGACGGCACCACCGGCGGGACGACCGGCGGCACCGGTGGCACGACCGGCGGATCCGGCGGCACCACGACCGGCGGGACCAGCGGCGGAACGTCCGGCGGAGCCGCCGGCGGCGGTACGGGAGGGACGACCGGAGGCAGCACCGGGGGCAAGAGCACCGGCGGGAGCACGGGAGGCAAGAGCACCGGTGGCACGGGAGGCGGGAGCGGCGGCGGCACAGGCGGGTCCGGTTCGGGCTCGGACACCTGCGTCGGCACCGCCACCGGCTCCAGCGCCACCGGGGTGACCGCCACCAGCATCAGCCTGGGCAACGCCAGCGACCTGTCCGGGCCGATCGGCGGCCTGTTCAGCTCGGCCCCGCAAGCCGTCCAGGCCTACGTGGCCTACTTCAACGCCACGCATCCCAACGGGATCTGCGGCCGCAAGCTCACCGTCCACTCCTACGACTCGCAGACCTCGGACGCCGGCGACAACCAGCAGACCCTGACCGCCTGCCAGGCGGACTTCGCGCTGGTCGGCTCGGTGTCGGCCTTCGACTCCGGCGGCGCGGCGTCCGCGGCGCAGTGCGCAATCCCCGACCTGCAAGCGGTGAGCACCACCCGGGTCCGGCAGACCTGCGCCGTGTGTTTCGGCACAGACTCGCAACAACTGCCGCTGGTCCCGCAGGTGCAACCGGACTTCTGGAACAAGCAGTTCCCGGGCGCCGCCTCGAAGGCGGCATTCGTGTACGTCGACACCGGAACCACCGCGCAGCAAGCGAAATCCTGGGAGCAGGCCTACGCCAAGGACGGCTTCACCTGGGTCCTGAACCAGCCGATCGGCGTCTCGGAGTCGAACTACACGCCCTACGTCGTGAAGATGCAGAACGCCGGCGTGCAGTACGTGCAGTTCCTCGGCGCCTATCAGGAGGCTGCGACGCTCGCCCAGGCCATGCAGCAGCAGGGTTTCACGCCGAGGGTCTTCGTCCTGGACCCGACCGGCTACGACCCGAACTACCTCCAGCAGGCCGGTTCCGCGGCGAACAACACCTTCGTCTTCAGCAACGCGGCCATGTTCGAGGAATCGGGGTCGAACCCCGAGCTGCAGCTCTACACCAAGTGGCTGCACCAGGTGGCCCCGGGCGCGGCGCCCACCTACTTCGGGATGTTCGCCTGGTCCTCCGCGGAGCTGTTCACCCGCCTGGCCAACCAGATCGGGCCGAACCTCACCCGCCCGGCGATGGTGAAGGCGCTGGCCGGCGTGCACGACTACACCGGCAACGGGATGTTCGCGCCGCAGGACGTCGGCGGCAAGACGACCTCGCCGTGCGCGTTGTTCATGCAGTACACCGGCTCGGCGTGGAAACGGGTGTCCCCCGGCTCCGGCTGGAGCTGCGGGAAGCTCATCAACTCCGGCGTGAGCTGAGAGCGCGGCGTGGGATGAACGTCTTCCTCACGTACACCGTCCTGGGCTTCGTCATCGGCGCCTCGTATGCGATCGCGGCGTCGGGGCTGGTCCTGACCTATGCCACCACCCGGATCTTCAACGTCGCCCACGGCGCTACGGCCATGGTCATGGCGTTCGTGTACTGGGAGCTGGCCTACAACCAGGGCCTGTCCGACTGGCTCTCGGTCCTGATCGTGGTGTTCGGGGTGGCGCCGCTGTTCGGGGCGCTGCTGGAGCGCTGGGTCATCCGGCGCGTCGCGGACTCCGGGGTCGGCGTCACGCTGGTGGTGACGTGCGCGGTGCTGGTCGGGCTGATCGGCGCCGCGGAGAAGATCTGGCCGCCGGGCGTGCACCAGGTGAAGCAGTTCTTCGCCGGGCACGGCGTCAGCATCGGGATGGTGCGGATCAGCGGGAACGAGCTGCTGACCGTGGCGCTGGCAGTGGTGGTCGGGGCCGTGTTGTGGGCGTTCCTGACGTTCACCCGGCTCGGCGTGGCGATGCGCGCGGCCGTCGACGACAAGGAACTGCTGGCGCTGCACGGCGGCCGGCCGAACCTGATGTCCTCCATCGCCTGGGCCATGGGCTCGGCGCTGGCCGCGCTGGCCGGGATCCTGTTGGTCTCGGCGCAACCCAGCGAACTGAACTACGTATCCCTGACGCTGCTCGTGGTGAACTCCTACGCGGCTGCCATGGCCGGCCGGCTGACCAGCCTGCCGCGGACGTTCACAGGAGCGCTGGTTCTGGGCCTGCTCAACGCGTACGCGTCCGGGTACCTGGACACCGGCCCCGGCTGGACCGGTTTCCGCGAAGCGATCCCGGCCATCTTCCTGCTCTTGATGCTGTTGCTGATGCCGCAGGCGCAGTTGCGCGTCGGACGGCTGGCCGGCGTACCGGGAGTGCGGACGCCGGAGATGCGCCGCGTCGGGTTGGCTTCGGCGGTGTTGCTGCTCGCGGTGGTCTTCGGCAACGCAGTGCTCAGCGACGTGAATGTGAACCGGATGGCGCTGGGGCTGTGTTTCGCGATCCTGGCCCTGTCGCTGGTGCCGTTGACCGGGTTCAGCGGATACGTGTCGCTGGCCCAATTCAGCTTCTTCGGAGTCGGTGCGCTGACGGTCGCGAAGACGCACTCCTCCGCACCGACCGCGATTGTGGCCGGGGCGGTGCTCGCGGCGGTGGCCGGGATCCTCGTGGCGTTGCCGTCGTTGCGATTGCAGGGCTTGTACCTGGCTCTGTCGACGATCGCGTTCGCGCAGATCATGGACACGATGGTGTTCCAGAACCCGTCTCTCGGCGGGTTCGGCGGATCGCTGACGACCAGGCGCCTGGACATGTTCGGCTACCGCTTCACCTCCGACAAGGCTTATGCCATCTTGGCGGCGGCGGTGTTCTGCCTTCTCGGCGCCGCGGTGATCGTGCTGCGCAAGGGCCGGTATGGCAGGGTCCTGATTGCTCTGCGGGACTCGCCCGCGGCCTGCGCCACGTTGGGACTGAACCCCCGGGCGGCGCGGGTGGCGGTGTTCGCCGCGTCGGCCGCCGTGGCCGGGGTCGGCGGCGGTCTCTATGCCGGACTGCAGAACCAGGTCGGCAGCACCAACTTCCAGTTCTTCAACAGCCTGCCGCTGCTGCTGATCGTGGTCTGCGCCGGCGTGACGTCGGTGAGCGGCGCACTGCTCGGCGGGATGCTGCTGATGGCGCTGAACAGCTATCCGAGCGCGCAGGCCTACCTCTTCCTGATCCTGGCGGTCGCCGCGGTCGGTCTCGGGAAGCAGCCGAACGGGATCACCGGATGGCTGTTCTCGTTGCGGGACAACCCTTTGGGCGCGCGGCTGGGGATCGGATCGGCGGGCATCGCCCGGGGCGTCGCCAACCGCTCGACAGCGGGTAAAGGCTCCGGGGCGGAAAGAGGTTCGGGCGCCCAGTCGGCGATGACGGTCGGGGAGAACGCGGAGGTCGAAGCGTGACCCGGTTGGACGTGCGGGACGTGACGGTGCGCTTCGGCGGCGTCACGGCGGTGGACCGGGCGACGATCTCGGCCGACGGCGGGCAGGTGACGGCGCTGATCGGGCCGAACGGGGCCGGGAAGACGACGCTGTTCAACGTCGTCACCGGCCTGCAGCGGCCGACCGGCGGCAAGGTGTTCCTGGACGGGAAGGACATCACGCACACCCCGACGCACCGCCGCGCCCGGCACGGGATCGCGCGCACCTTCCAGCGTCTGGAGGCGTTCGGTTCGCTGACCGTCGAGGAGAACATCCGGGTCGCGGCGGACGCGGTGCGGGCCAAGAACACCAAGCCGGCGCAGGTGACCCGAGGCCTGATCAAGCGGATCGGGCTGGAGCGATATGCCGACGCGCGCGCCGACTCGGTGCCGACCGGCGTCGCGCGGCTGGTGGAGCTGGCCCGGGCGCTGGCGATCGATCCGGAGCTGCTCCTGCTCGACGAGCCGTCCTCGGGGCTGTCGGAGGCGGAGACGGACGCCTTCGGCGAGCTGTTGCGGGACCTGGCGGCACAAGGCCGGGCCGTGCTGATCGTGGAGCACGACATGGGCCTCATCATGCGGGTGTCGGACGTCATCCACGTGCTGGACCGGGGCAAGCTCATCGCCTCGGGGACGCCGACGGAGGTGCAGGCGGATCCGTTGGTGCGCAAGGCGTATCTCGGCGAGGAGGACGGCTCGGAGAGCGACGACGAGCCCGCCGGCACCGACAGCACACTGGTGATGCCGGCCGCCGATGACGACGACGCCGAGGCCCCTCCCCCGGCGTTGCCGGAAGGCCCCGGACCGCAGACGGAAGGCTGGTTCTGATGGCGCCGATCCTGGAGCTGCAGGGTGTGCACGCGGCGTACGGCCGCATCGAGGTGCTGCACGGCGTCGATCTGGCGGTCCCGCGCGGCGCGGTCGTAGCGTTGCTCGGCCCGAACGGCGCCGGGAAGACGACGTTGATGAAGGTCTGCTCGGGACGCCTGCGGGCCACCTCGGGCCACGTCCACCTCGGCGGCTCGCACGTGAACGACGCCGCCCCGGACGCGCTGGCCCGAGCCGGGCTGTGCACGATCCCCGAGGGCCGCGGCATCTTCCCGAACCTGACCGTCGCGGAGAACCTGCGGCTGTCGGGGCTGGCGGGGCAAGCGTCGGCGACGGAGATCTACGAGACCGCCTTCGAGCGCTTCCCGAGGCTGGCCGAGCGCTACGACCAGCTGGCCGGCTCGATGTCCGGCGGCGAGCAGCAGATGCTGGCCATGGCCCGGGCCCTGGTGACCAATCCGGCGGTGCTGCTGGTCGACGAGCTGTCGATGGGCCTGGCGCCGCTGATCGTGAGGCAGTTGTACGACGTGCTCGGGCAGATCGCGGAGCGGGGCGTGACCGTGGTCGCGGTGGAGCAGTTCGCTGACATGGCGTTGCGCGTCGCGGACTTCGCGGCGGTGATGACGCACGGCAGGATCGTGGCCTTCGACGAGCCGGAGGTCATCCGGCGGGATCTGGCCGCGTTGTATTTGGGAGGTGCGGCAGCATGAAGGCTCGGAGTTCAAACGTTCGGCGCGGCGGTGCGCTCGTCGCGGCGGTGGCGCTCGGCGCGCTGGCGACGCCGGCGGCGTGGGCCGGTCCCGCGCCCGCGCCGAGGCCGGCGGACAGCGGGTCGTCGTCGAGCCTCGGCGGCTGGACGGTCTCGGCCTCGGCCGCGCCGGTCACCATGGAGATCTACGACCCGAAGATCCCGATCCCGGCCCAGCCGGGGAAGCCGAACCTGGAGTTCGACATCTCCTACACGCGGGCCGGTTACGGCTCCGGGCCGACCGGGGCCGCGACGGCCAGCTTCCTGTGGCCCGGGGACGCGATCGCGTTCGGGCTGGGGCAGCTGTTCAACAGCCCGAACGTGAAGTACCCGATCCTGACGAACGTGCAGTTTCCGGGGGCCTCCCCGGACGCGACGATGCAGCCGGTTCCGGGCTCTTACATGCAGTCGCACACGGACGCCAACGGATCGACGTCGGTGTCGTCGTTCGGGCTGCCGCTGCCGGGAACCGGGCCTTCGCTGCCGGGACAGGCTCCGTCGAGTGCGCCGTCGTCGCCTGCTTCCTCGGGCGGGTTGCTCGGCGGGCTGCTCGGCGGCACACTGCCGCAGCCGCAGCTGCCGGATCTGGGATCGCTCATCCGGTTCCTCACCGGGCAGTCGGCGCTCGTGGACGTGCAGGGCGAGCGGTCACAGTCCTCTGCGACGGTGACGAACGGCCACGCGGTCGCCACCGCGGAGTCGGACGCCGGGAAGCTGCTGATCCTCGGCGGGCTCATCGAGTTCGACGGGTTGAAGGTCACTTCGCAGAGCACGTCGGACGGGGTCAAGGGGACGTCGACCGGGAACGTCGACTACGGCTCGATGTCGGTGGCCGGGGTGAACTTCGGGATCACGGCGAACGGGATCCAGACACCCTTCGGGATGGTCGCGCTGCCGCAGCTGCCGGACGCGATGAACCAGGTGCTCGCGCCGTTGGGGATCTCGGTCGCGCTGCCGGCGGCCAGCGACGTGTCGAAGGACACCGCGGGCGAGATGTTCAGCCACGGGCTGCAGATCACGATCGACACGGCGAAGCTGAAGGCGATGCTGCCGCTGACACCGGTGCTGAACCAGCTGTTCGCGCAGATCCCGCCGTCGCTCACGAGCGGGCTGCCCGCGCCGCTGCCCAGCCTCATCCAGACGCTGCCGCAGCTGGCGCCGAAGATCGTGCTGACGGTCGGGTCGGCGAAGTCGAAGGCGGACGCCTCGCAGGCGATCGACCTGTCGGGCGGCGCCAGCGGCGGGCCGACGACACAGCCGTCCGGCGCGGGAACATCGGGCGGCACGATCGGGTCGTCGGGCGGGACCGGCGGGTCCGACACGAGTGGCGGCGTCGGAGGGAGCTCCGGCGGCAGCGTGGGCGGGACCGGCGGCGTCGGCGGATCGACGGGCGGCGGGACGACCGGCGGGACCGCGGGCGGCACGGCGGGCGGCGTGAAGCCGAGTCCGCCGATGCAGAACACGGCCGCGAAGGTGACGCCGGCGGCGTTCGGCGGGCTGCCGGGGCAGCTGCTGGTCGGGGCGGCTGTGGTGGCCTGCGTGGCGGCCTGGGGGCTGCGGAAGTACAGCACGCTGCTGTTCGGCGGTGCGGGGTGCGAGGCCGGGCATTCCACCGGAGTGCCGGACCTGCGGGAGTTCGACGAATGAGCGCGGCACTGTCCAAGGCTGCGAACAGGATGGCCCGGAGCGCTCGGGAGGGCGATCGATGAGCACTGCGAAGACCTTGGCGGGCCGCGCGATGGCCGGCCAGTTGCGGACCAACGCCGTCGCCGCGCGGCCGAAGACCCGGACGAGCGAGTCCGAGCGGCTGATGCAGCAGGGGCTCGCGCTGGCCGGCAGCCTGCTGATGCCGCTGGGGCTGCTGGCGATCGGGCTCGGGTGGTATGGCGCGGCGCACACGCCGTACACGTTCGAGCAGGTCGCGTACCTGGTATCGGGCGGCATCGGCGGACTGGCGATGACGACGCTCGGAGGGTTCTTGTTCTTCGGGTCCTGGCTGGCGCGCATCGCCCACCAACAACGGCAGCAGACAGAGCTGCTGGCCGGGGAGATCGCTCGGCTGGCGGACGCGATTCTGGCTTTGGAGGCCGGGGAGTAGGCGCCTTCCAGCGTGGTCTGCGACGCTACGACTGGTCCGCGCCGCGCGGCGCCAGCCGCCGGGTGATCCGCCCGAACAGGTCCTCCAGCGGCTCGCCGACGTCGCGGCCGAACTCGGTGAGCCCGTAGGTGACCTGGGGCGGGGTCGTCGGCTCGACGCGGCGCCAGACCAGGCCGTCCCCGACCAGGGCGCGCAGGGACTGGGAGAGCATCTTCTCGCTGATGCCCTCGATGCGCTCGCGGAGCTGGTAGAAGCGGAGGTCGCCGCTCTGCAGCGAGATCAGGACCCAGATGCCCCACCGGCTCGTGACGTGGTCGACGACGTCGCGGGCGGGGCAGGCGGTGTGAAACACGTCATACCGCGCGGCGGTGCCGGCGGGGATGAGCTGAGCGCCTCCTGTCACGGGAGGAGCTTACCTCGGGGTACGTCCTTACAAAGAGTTAGCCCCAGCTTCTAGCGTCTTGCCGTGCCCATCAGGGGCCTCGGACGAAGGAGCTGAACATGATCGTGGTGACCGGAGCCACCGGGAACATAGGCCTGCCGTTGACGCAGGCGCTGGCCGAGGCCGGTGCGCAGGTGACGGCGGTGTCGCGGCATGCTGCGACGGTGCCGGAGGGGGTGCGGCACGTGACCGCCGACCTGGCCTCGCCGGCGAGTTTGGAGCCGGCGCTGGCCGGGGCGAAGGCTTTGTTCCTGCTGCTGTCCGGCGATCTGCACGCCACCGGGGCGAACCCGGCCGACGTCATCAGCGCGGCGGTGACCGCCGGGGTCCGCCGGGTCGTGCTGCTGTCCACACTGGGCGTCGCGACCCGCCCCTTCGGCACGACGCGCATCGCGATGCGGACGCTGGAGGACACGCTGCGCGGGTCCGGCCTGGACTGGGTCGTCCTGCGGCCGGGCGGCTTCGCGTCGAACGCGTTGTGGTGGGCCGAATCGGTGCGCACGCAGCGGGTCGTGGCGGCGCCCTTCGGCGACACCGGCGTCCCGATCATCGACCCCGCGGACATCGCCGAGGTCGCCGCGGCGTGCCTGCTGGACACGCGCCACAACGGCGGCGTGTACGAGCTCACCGGTCCGGAGGTGATCACCCCGCGTCGGCAGACGCAGGCCATCGCCGCCGCCCTCGGCGAGCCGGTCCGATTCCACGAGCTCACCCGCGCCGAGGCCAAGGCCGGCATGACCCGCGGCATGCCCGCCGAACTCGCCGACGACACCCTCGACATCCTCAGCGACCCCACCCCTGCCGAGCTGCGCATCAGCCCGGACGTCGAGCGGGTGCTGGGGCGTGCGCCGCGGGCTTTCGGGGAGTGGGCCGACAGGAACGTCGCGGCGTTTCGGTGAGGGCGGGGTGGCGGTAGCCCTGCCTCCCCGCGAAAAGGCGCCGGGCCCGCGGACACTCCCGCGAACCCGGCGCCTCGTCGCAGCGCTCTTCGTCCTACTCCCAGATCGGGAAGTGGCAGGCGGCCTGGTGCCCCTCGGTGCCGTAGGGCGCCAGCGGCGGTTCGACCTGTGCGCAGATCTCCTGAGCGGCCGGGCAGCGGGTACGGAAGCGGCAGCCGGAGGGCGGGTTGATCGCGCTGGGGAGTTCGCCGACGATGCCGCTGCTGGCCTTGGCCTTCTCCACCTCGGGGTCGGCCACCGGGATGGTGTCCAGGAGGCCTCGCGTGTAGTGGTGGATGGGCTTGGAGTAGACCGACTCCGCCGGGCCTATCTCGACCAGCTTGCCCAGGTACATCACGCCGATGCGGTCGGAGACGTAGCGGACCACCGACAGGTCGTGCGAGATGAACAGGTACGACAGTCCGTGCTCGGCCTGCATGTCCTTCATCAGGTTCAGGACCTGCGACTGGATCGAGACGTCCAGGGCCGAGACCGGCTCGTCGGCCACGATCAGGCGCGGGGCCGGGGCCAGGGCCCGGGCGAAGCCGACGCGCTGGCGCTGGCCTCCGGAGAACTCGTGCGGGTAGCGCTCCAGTGCCGAGGCGGGCAGCCCCACCTGCTCGAACAGCTCCTTGATCCGGGCCTCGCGGGCGGCCTTGTCGCCGACCTTCTGGATGTCCAGGGGCTCGCGGACCACGGTACGCACCCGCATGCGGGGGTCCATGGCGGCGTAGCTGTCCTGGAACATCAGCTGGACGTCGCGGCTCTTCTTGCGCCGCTCGCCGGACTTCAGCGCCGCCAGGTCCGCCCCGGCCAGGTGCATCGCGCCGGAGGTGGTGTCCTCCAGGCCGACGATGAGCTTGGCCACCGTGGTCTTGCCGCAGCCGGACTCGCCGACCAGGCCTACGGTCTCGCCCTTGCGGATGCTGAAGGACACGCCGGCGACCGCGCTGACCGTGCCGATCTGGCGGCGCAGGAAGCCCTTGGTGATCGGGTAGTCCTTCACCAGGTCGGTGACCTCGAGCAGCACCTCGCCCAGTTCCGGGGCGGGCAGTTCCTCGCGCGTGGTGGCCTCCGAGAGGGTGACCACCACCTCCTCGCCGGAGCGCTCGGCGGCGCCGACCGGGTGGAAGCACGCGAACTCGTGGCCGACCTCGTCCACGCGGTAGGGCGGGTCCTGCGCGCGGCAGTCGTCCTGCGCGTAGCGGCACCGGGCCGCGAACCGGCAGGCGGCCGGCGGCTTGGTCAGGTCCGGCGGCATGCCGGGGATCGAGTACAGCCTGGTGCCGCTGTCCGCGCCGCGCTCGGGGAGCGAGTCGAACAGGGCCTCGGTGTACGGGTGCCGCGGGTTGGCGTAGAGGCGCTCGGTGGTCGTGGTCTCCACGATCCGCCCGGCGTACATCACGTTCACCCGGTCCGCGCGGCCGGCGATCACGCCGAGGTCGTGCGTCACCAGGATGACCGCCATGCCCAGGCGCTCGCGCAGGCCGTCGATCAGCTCCAGGATCTGCTTCTGCACCGTCACGTCGAGCGCGGTGGTCGGCTCGTCGGCGATCAGCAGCTTCGGCTCGTTGGCCAGCGCCATGGCGATCATCGCGCGCTGGCGCATGCCGCCGGAGAGCTGGTGCGGGAAGTCCCGGGCCCGCTGCTGCGGGCTGGGCATGCCGACCAGGGAGAGCACCTCGACCGCGCGCTCGTGGCCCTCGGCCTTGCTGGCGCCGCGGTGGATCCGGACCGACTCGGCGATCTGCCTGCCGATGGTCATCGTCGGGTTCAGCGACGTCATCGGGTCCTGGAAGATCATGCCGACGTCGTTGCCGCGGACTCCGGCCATCTGCTCCTCGTCGAGCTGGAGCAGGTCCCGGCCGTCGAGGAAGATGCTGCCGTCCGGGCTGGAGCCGCCGTTGGGCAGCAGCCGCATGATCGACATCGCGGTCATGGTCTTGCCCGAACCGGACTCCCCGACGATGCCGATGGTCTCGCCGGCCTCGACGGTGAAGCTGATGCCGTCGACGGCCTGGACCGTCGACTTCTTCAGCTTGATCTGGGTGTGGAGGTTCTGGACCTCTAGAAGTGCCATGGCCGTCTCACCGCTTCTGGAGCCGGGTCTCGAAGGCGTCGCGCAGCGCGTCTCCGATGAAGTTGCAGGAGATGATGATCAGCACGATGGACACGCCCGGCGGATAGATCATCCACCAGTAGTTCTGGTCCAGGTAGCTGGATCCGTTCGCGAACATCCCGCCCCAGTCGTCGTTCGGCGCCTGCAGGCCCAGCCCGATGTAGCTGAGCACGGACAGCGCGAAGACCGAGTTCGCGATGGACAGCGAGGTGTTCACGATCGTGGTGCCGATGGTGTTCGGCAGGATGTGCCGGAAGATGATCCGCGGGCTGCGCCCGCCCATCATCCGGCAGGCGGCCACGTAGTCGCGCACCTTGATGGTCAGGGTGTCGCCGCGGGTCAGGCGGGTCAGGCTGAACCAGCTGGTGAGCGCGATCACCATGATGAACACCGTCTTGGTGCGCCCGACCGTGGAGGCCAGGTAGATCAGGCCGAAGATGAGCGGGATCGACAGCAGCGCGTCGATCGCCCGCATCATGACCGCGTCGATCCAGCCGCCGACGTAGCCGGCGATCGCGCCGTACAGCATGCCGATCACCGAGGCCAGCACGCCGGAGGCGATGCCGATCTCCAGGGAGATCTGGCCCGCCTTCATCAGCTTGCCGAGCTCGTCCACGCCGTTCTGGTCGGTGCCCAGCGGGTGGCTCGGGCCCGGCGGCAGGGTGATCTCGTCCATCTGCACGTGCGAGGTGTTGCCGTGGTAGACCAGCGGCCCCAGGAAGCACAGGACCAGGTACAGGACCAGAACCCCGAAGGCGACCACGGCCAGCCGGTTCTCCAGGAAGACCTCCAGGCCGCGGCGGAACATCGAGCGCGGCTTCTCGGTCGGCTCCAGGCCCAGCATCTGCTCGGCCGACGGGACGTCCTCCCCCGCCGCCGGTGATTCGGCGATGATCTCGTCCATCAGGTGAGCCTTACTCGTGGGTCCAGGGCGGCGTAGGAGATGTCGGCCACCAGCGACCCGATGACCGTCACGATCGCGGTCAGCAAGGTGGTGCCCAGCACGACCCCGAAGTCGTTCGACAGGGCCGCGCTGATGGTCAGCACGCCGATCCCGTGGATGTTGAAGATCTGTTCCACCAGCAGCGCCCCGCCGACCAGGGTCGGCAGCGACAGGCCGACCAGGGTGATCATCGGGATCATCGCGTTGCGCAGCACGTGCCCGTAGAGCACGCGGCGCTTGGTCGCGCCCTTGGCGATCGCGGTGCGCACGTAGTCCTGGGTGATCTCGTCGAGCATGGCCGAGCGCATGTAGCGGCTGTATCCGGCCACGCCGCCGATCACCAGGGTGGCCACCGGCAGGATCATCTGCTCGGGCTGGGTGAACGCGTCGTGGAAGGAGGCGATCTGGGCCGCGGTGGGGATCAGGTGGAACTGCACCTGGAACAGGTCGCGCAACACGACGCCGAGGAAGAACACCGGGACCGCGTAGCCGATGAAGGAGAACGTGGTGATGGTGTAGTCGGTGATCGTGTTGCGGCGGGTGGCCTGCAGCACGCCCAGCGGCACGGAGAACAGGATCGTGAAGAACAGCGAGAGCCCGACGATGTAGATCGACTGGCCGAGGTTCTCGGTGATCAGGTCGCTGACGTTCTGGTGGTACGTCCAGCTGTATCCGAGGTCGAAGTGGAAGACCAGGCGGTCCAGCCACTTCGCGTACTGGATGTACACCGGACGGTCCAGGCCCAGCTGGTGGGTCAGGGCGGCGGCCTTCTGCGCGTCATAGTGCTGCCCCAGCATGCCGCGCACGATGCCGTTGGGCATCAGGTGCATCATGCCGAAGGTGGCGATCGACACGATGAAGACCGTGATGATCGACTGCAGCGTACGGCGGATGAGGTAAGTGGTCACCGCGACCCCCCGCCGGGGGTCGCGGTGACGTCAGTGCACTGAATCACTTGGTGTAGTACCAGAATTCGGGCTCGAAGCCCTGGAAGGCGTCCTGGCCGGAGTCGTGGAAGTTCTTGGCCACGGCCCAGGGCCAGATGTTGTTGTGCATGAAGATCAGCGGCAGGGAGATGCTCGCCGCATAGGACTCGTAGTCGTACCAGGCCTGCGGGTCGCTGCTCTTGATCGTCTTGGCCACCGCGGCGTCGAACTTGGGGTCGGAGAACCCGAAGATGTTCGAGCCGGCGCCGGTGGTCAGGAGCGAGTCGGTGGTCGGCTGCAGGGAGAAGACCCAGCCGCCGTACAGGATCGCGTCCCACTGGCAGCCCGCCGGGGTGCTCGCCGAGCAGCCGGTCAGCTCACCGCCCAGGGTGTTCTGGGTCTTGGTGACGACGTTGATCGAGATGCCCGCGCCGGCCGCCGCCTGCTTGTAGGCCGCCATCACGGTGTCCAGGGCCGGGTGGGCCGAGGGGTACTCGAGGGTGAACTCGGCCTTGTCGCCGGCGTTGATGCCCGCGCCGCACTGGTTGTCGCCGGTACCCGGGCTCTTGCAGGTCGCCGGGGTGGTCGACAGGTCCCAGCCGTGGGCCGTCATGACGGCCTTGGCCTCGGACGGGTCGTACTTGGCCGCGGCGGACTTGGCCGCCGGGGACAGCGTGTTGCCGTCGGGGTAGCCCGGCACCACGCCGGTGGTCGGGTAGCCCCAGCCCTTGTACGGGCCCTTGATGGCGCCGTCCTGGTCCATCTCGTCCTGCAGCGCCTTGGTGAAGTAGGACTGCTTGAACAGGTTCCCGTGGTTCTTCGAGCCGAAGTTGACCTGGTAGTAGCCGATCGAGTCGAGCAGCGCGCCCTTCTCGACGTCGTACCCGGCCGAGGCCAGCGGGTTGCCCGCCTGCAGGTCGCTGCCGTTGTACTGCGGGGTGTCGGCGTTCGGGAACACGCCGATCTGCAGCGAGTTGGGGTTGGTGGAGCCGGCCTTCAGGTCGGTCCACTCCGCGTCCGGGCTCTGGTACGACACGAAGTCGACCTCGTCCAGGTACGGCTTGTGCTCACCGGTGAACTTGGCGTTCGGCACGATGGAGAAGGCGCCGGAGGTGGCGTTGAAGTCCTTCAGGACCCACGGGCCGTCGACGATCTTCCACAGCGGGTTGGTCGCGAAGGTCTTCACGTCCTTGCCGGCCGTGTTCAGGTACTTGAACACCGCGTCGCAGTCGGCCTGCAGGGTCGGCGAGGTCAGGGTGTCCGTCGAGCACTTGCCCTTGGTGCCCTTGTCGTCGGTGACGTCCCAGGCCAGCGGCATCGGCGTGACCGTCTGGAAGGCGTTGCCGATGATGTAGTTCTGGTTGTACTGCTGGTCGAACGTGATGCTGATGCTCGAGTCGGTCGCCGTGGTGGACTTGATGTTGTCCGGCAGGTAGTTGACCTGGGCGGCCGCGTTCGGGGCGCTGTAGTACCCGGACTGCTTCTCCTCGGCCTTGAGCATGTTCAGCCAGAACTGCACGTCCTGGCCGGTGACCTTCTCGCCGTTGCTCCAGCCCCAGGTGGACTTCAGCGGGACGGTGACCGTCAGGCCGTCGGCGCTCCAGGTCGGCTTGTCCGCCGGGCCCATGTCGTAGTTCACGGCCAGCTTGTCGTTCAGGCCGACGAAGTACAGCGGGCGGTAGAAGTAGTACTGGAACTGGCCGGCGTTCTGCGTGCTCAGCTGGTCGCTGGTCATGAACGGCCAGATCGCGGTCGGGCTCGAGCCGGCCGGCCACTCCGCGACGTGTGCGACGCCGCCCGGCTTCGCCGGGGCGGCGGAGCTGGAAGTGGTGGAGACCGGGTTCGTCGCGCCGCTGTTGCCGGTGCTCTTCTTCGAGCTCCCGCATGCGGCGGCGGATGCGAGGACGGCGACAACGCCTGCCAACGCAAGTATCTTCCGGGTATTTCTGACGGCCATCAAGAGCCCTCCCCTTCGACGGAGCCGGCTCGGTGTGTGGATCCGGGCCGGTCGCGGTTGTGAGCGCAGCCGACAGCACGGGTGACCATGACAGACAGGCAGTGGCGCCGGAGGGTGGCTCACGACCACTCCTGCATACAGTGGCCTAACAAAGGGGGAAAAGCGATCACGGATCGGCAACAAAATCGATGTCAAATGACCTACGGACCTGCGACGGATGTCTGATCCGCGGACATCGGCGACAGCGCCCTGAGAGTCCTTCCGATCATGCGATTCCAAGATCGAGAATGCGTTACCGCAGGTAAACCGATGGCCCCGTTCACCCGCTTCGCATCAACCCTTTAACAGCGGGAAGAACCCCGCCCGAAGGCCGGACGAACCCCCGCATCACGCACTCCGGGTCCGGCAAGGGTCGGGCAAGGGAGGAAGGGGTTCGGCGGATAGGGATGTGCGAACAGGAATAGTACGGCGATAGAACTAAAGCATTCGCGCGGCTTCCACGGCCCAGTACGTCAACACCGATGTGGCGCCGGCGCGGCGCACGGACGTCAGCGTCTCCAGGATGGTCCGCTCCCGGTCCAGCCAGCCGTTCGCGGCGGCCGCCTCGACCATCGCGTACTCGCCGGAGACCTGGTAGGCGGCCACCGGCACCTCGGCCAGGTCGGCCACCTGCCGGACGATGTCCAGATAGGACAAAGCGGGCTTGACCATGACCATGTCCGCGCCCTCCTCGATGTCGAGGCGGACTTCCCGCAGGGATTCGCGGGCATTGGCCGGATTCTGCTGATAAGTGCGCCGGTCGCCCTGCAGGCTGGATTCCACGGCCTCCCGGAAGGGGCCGAAGAAGGCACTCGCGTACTTGGCGGAATAGGCGAGGACGGCGGTGTCCTGGAAGCCCGATTCGTCCAATGCGCGGCGAACGGCGGCGACCTGTCCGTCCATCATCCCGCTGGGGCCGACCATATGCGCGCCGGCCTCGGCCTGCCGGACGGCCATTTCCGCATAGCGCTCCAGCGTGGCGTCATTGTCGACGCTGCCGTCTTCCCGGATCACCCCGCAATGTCCGTGATCGGTGAATTCATCCAGGCACAGATCGGACATGACCACGATCCGGTCGCCGACTTCGTCGCGCACTTCCGACAGCGTGCGCTGCAGGATCCCGTCCCGGTCGGTGCCGGTCGTGCCGCGCGCGTCCTTCTCCGCCGGGACCGCGAACAGCATGACGCCGCCGAGCCCCTCGGCGACCGCCTCGGCCGCGGCCTTCCGCACCGACGCCAGGGTGTGCTGCACGACGCCGGGCATCGAGGTGATCGGCGTCGGCTCGCTCACCGTCTCCTTGACGAACAAGGGCAGGATGAAGTCCGCGGGATGCAGACGGGTCTCGGCGGCGAGGCGGCGCATGGCCGGTGTGGTGCGCAGGCGGCGAGGGCGATCCAGCGGGAAGCTCATACATTTGAGGGTACTCGCGGTCTTTCGGCCGCGAGGCCTGGTTGAGGGGTCTGTGCCCAACCAGACACGACAGGACCGGACACGCCAGTCCCGGCGCTCAGCCTCCGAGCCGCGCCGAGCGCTCACTCGATCGCGTCGTCGTATTCCTCGTCCAGCTCCTCGTCGTCGACGACGTGCATCGCCGCCTCCTCCGCGGAGGCCGCGCCGCCGTCGATGCCGACGTCCTGCGCCGACAGGTCGGCGTTGCCGCCGGAGTGCGAGCCCTCGTCCGGGGCGAGCAGGCGGCCGGAGCGGCGGCCGCCGACCTGGTCGCCCAGCAGTTCTCCGTCGCCGCCGGCGTAGTCGCCGAGCCCGTCCCAGTCCTCCGGCAGGTCCGCGATGTCCGGGACCTCCTCGGCCAGGCGCTCGTCCATGGTCTCCGGATCGCGCAGCGCCAGCGGCCGCTCCGGCGGGGAGTAGCCGGTGTCCAGATCGTCCGGGCCCGAGATCAACGTGTCGGAGCCGTCCAGCTGCTCCAGCGGGTCCTGGGCGTCCGGATCCGGCTGCGGCAAATAGACGTCGTCCGCGAAGCCACTGCTCATAGCGACTACCTGACCACTTCCGCCCCACCGGCGCAACTCATCGCCGCACGGCGGCCGGTTCCCGGCCGGATCGCCGCCCGATCGCCGCCGTTAAGGGCCGATATGGGCTCGGCGCGAAGCCGATCCGGCTCAGCGCGCGGAGCGCCGACGTCCGCCGGGCCGGCGCTCGGAAGGCCGGTAGAGCGGCTCGCCCGCGGTCAGCGCCGAGACCCGGCGGGACTCGCCGAACGCGGCGAGAGCGTCGGCCAGCGCCGTCACCGACGCCGAGGGCGCCATGACGTCCACGCGCAGCCCGTGCTCCTCGGCGGTCTTCGCGGTCTGCGGGCCGATGCACGCGATCACCGTGGCCGCGTGCGGCTTGCCGGCGATGCCGACCAGGTTCCGCACCGTGGAGGAGGAGGTGAACAGGACCGCGTCGAAGCCGCCGCCCTTGATCGCCTCGCGGACCTCGGCCGGCGGCGGCGCCGCGCGGACGGTGCGGTAGGCGGTCACGTCGTCCACTTCCCAGCCCAGCTCGATCAGGCCGGCGATGAGCGTGTCGGTCGCGATGTCCGCGCGCGGCAGGAAGACCCGCTCGATCGGGTCGAAGACCGGGTCGTAGGCCGGGAAGTCCTCCAGCAGCCCGGCGGCCGACTGCTCGCCGGAGGGCACCAGGTCCGGGTGCACGCCGAAGGCGACCAGCGCCTGCGCCGTGGCCTCGCCGACCGCGGCGACCTTTATCCCGGCGAACGCCCGGGCGTCCAGGCCGTACTCCTCGAACTTCTCACGGATCGCCTTCACAGCGTTCTGCGACGTGAACGCGACCCACTCGTAGCGGCCGGTCACCAGGCCCTTGACCGCGCGCTCCATCTGCTGCGGGGTGCGCGGCGGCTCCACGGCGATGGTCGGCACCTCGTGCGAGACCGCACCGTAGGTCCGCAGCCGGTGGGACAGGCCCTCGGCCTGCTCCTTGGTACGCGGCACCAGGACCTTCCAGCCGAACAGCGGCTTGGTCTCGTACCAGGACAGCGCGGCCCGGTCGGCGACGGCGGCACCGACCACCACGACCACCTCGCCGCCGGCCGCGATCAGCGCGGAGGCCTCGATCGCGACCCGCGCCAGGGTGGAGGTCACGGTGCGCTGGGTGGTCATCGAGCCGTCGGCGGTCACCGCGACCGACGTGGTCGCCTTGGCCAGCCCGGTGGCCTGCAGCGCGGCCGCGGCCGCCTCCAGCAGATGCGCCGGGCCCACCATGACCAGGGTCTCGTGCGCGCCGAGCGGTCCGGCGCCGGGCTTGCCGGCGGAGTCCGCGACGTCGGCCAGCGACCGGATCCGGATCCCGCCCTGGCCCGACGAGCGGCCCAGCGGGATGCCGGCGTACAGCGGCACCGCGGTGGAGACCGCGACGCCGGGGACGATCTCGTAGACCACGCCGGCCTTGGCGCACAGCGCGGCCTCGGCCGCGACCACGCCGGACAGGCCCGGGTCCCCGGAGGTCAGGCGCACCACGCGGCGGCCGGCGGCGACCTCGGCGAGCAGGTTCTTCATCCGCGAGGCCGGGGTCAGCGAGACCGCCGCGTCCCCGAGCTCGCCGAGTTCCCCGCGCTCGTTCTCGGCCACCGGCACCAGCACGGCGTCCGGGTTCAGGTGCGGGGCCAGGCGCTCCAGCAGCGCGGCCTCGGCGGCGATCACGTCCGCGCCGGCCAGCAGCGTCACCGCGCGCAGGGTCAGCAGCTCCGGGTCACCGGGGCCGGCGCCGACGAAGGCCAGCAGCGCCGTCGTCGCACAGGAATCGAGCGCAGAGGCCGAACCTCGCTGAGTAGTCGTCACCATGCCTGCCTCACCCCCACCGTCCGTCGTCAGAGCGCCGCCCGCGGCGCCCTCCAGTACTTCGAGGACCTTCACCGTGTCCGTCACGCGCCGGCCTCCATGATCTGTGCCGACTCCATGATCTGTGCCGCGCCCTCGGCGAGCAGCGCCTCGGCGACCCGCCGTCCCAGCGCCTCGGGCTCGCCGGACTCGCCGGTCCGGGAAAGCCGCAGGCTGCGGGACCCGCTGACGGTAGCAACCACGCCGGTCAACGACAAAACGTTGTCATCCAAGGCGATCGCGTGGCCACCCACCGGAGCCGAGCAGCCGGCCTCCAGCACCGCCAGCATCGAGCGCTCGGCGACCACGGCGGCCCGCGTCGCCGGATCGTCCAGAACGGCCAGCAGGCCGGCCAGCTCCCCGTCTTTGCACTCCACGGCCAGCGCGCCCTGTCCGGGCGAGGGCAGCATCACGTCGGGTCCGAAGACCTCGGTCGCCTCCTCGGCCCGGCCCAGGCGCTGCAGCCCGGCCAGCGCCACCACGACCGCGTCCAGATCGCCGGTGCGCACGTGGTTGACCCGGGTGTCGACGTTGCCGCGGATCGGCACGACCTCCAGGTCCGGCCGGATCGTCTTCAGCAGCGCCATGCGGCGCGCCGCGCCGGTCCCGACCCTCGCCCCGGCCGGCAGGTCGGCCAGCTTCAGGCCGTCCCGCGCCACCAGCGCGTCGTTCACCGCCGCCCGCTCGGTGATCGCGGCCAGGCGCAGCCCCTCGGGCGCGGCGGTCGGCAGGTCCTTCAGCGAGTGCACCGCGAAGTCGACATCGCCGGCGTACAGCGCGTCCCGCAAAGCGTTGACGAACACGCCGGTCCCGCCGATCACGGACAGCGCCTCGCGCGAGGTGTCGCCGTACGTGGTCACGTGGACGAGCTCCACGACGCGCCCGGTGGCCGCGGTCACCGCCGCGGCGACCATCCCGGACTGGGCCAGGGCCAGGGCACTGGCCCGGGTGCCGAGCCGTAATGCGCGCTCCGAGCCTGGCGCGGGGGATCCTTCGTCGGACGGATTCCCGCTCATGCTGACACCTCATTCGTCGTGCCCGCGGCGTTCGCCGCGCTGACGGCCTCCACCGAGGCCGGATCGAGTCCGAAGAGCTCACGCAGCGCCTCGGCGTAGGAGGACCCGCCGGGCGCGCCGGCGAGTTGTTTCACGCGCACCGTCGGCACGTGAAGAAGCTTGTCGACCACGCGGCGCACGGTCTGCTCGACCTCGGCGCGGTCCTTCTCGCTCAGGCCCGGGGTCTTGCCCCGCAGCCGGTCCAGCTCGGCGCGGACCACGTCGGCGGCCATCACCCGCAGCGCCGCGACGGTCGGCGCGACCGCCTCCGCGCGCTGTGCCGCGGCGTAGGCCTCGACCTCGTCGAGCACCAGGTCGCGGACCGCCGCTATCTCCTGCGCGGCGCCGGCGGCCTGCGCGCTGCCGTCCGCGGCGACCCGCTCCAGATCGATGACGTGCACACCGGCCAGCTCACGCACGGCCGGGTCGACGTCGCGCGGCAGCGCCAGGTCCACCAGCGCCACCGGGTGGCTGTGCGCGGCGCGGTTCAGCATCTCGCCGGTGATCACGTACCCCGGCGCGCCGGTGCAGGCGATGACGAGGTCCGCCTCCCCCAGCGCGGGCACGACCTCATCGATCGGCACCGTGCCGCCGTTGTACTGCGACGCCAGGTGCTCGGCCCGCTCCGCCGTCCGATTCGCCACGACCATATGACGAACCCCGGCGCGATTCAGTGACGCGGCCGCGAGCCCGGCCATCGAACCGGCGCCGATGATCAGGGCGCGAAGGTTGTTCGGGCCCTCGACGCCGAGAGCCTTGTAAGCCGCCTCCAGGGCGACCGACACCACCGACTGCCCGGCCCGGTCCAGGCCGGTCTCGCTGTGCGCGCGCTTGCCCACGCGCAGCGCCTGCTGCATCGCGTCGTTCAGGGCGCGCCCGGCGGTGCCGTGGTCCTGGGCGCCGGCCAGGGCGGTGCGGATCTGGCCGAGGATCTGCGGCTCGCCGACCACCATCGAGTCCAGGCCGCAGGCGACGGTGAACAGGTGCTGCACCGCGCGGCCGTCGTAGTGCACGTAGAGGTGCTGCGTCAGCTCGGCCGGCTCCACGCCGGTGTGCAGCGACAGCAGTTCGGTGATCTCGGTCACCGCGGCGTGGAACTTGTCGACGCCGGCGTAGACCTCGATGCGGTTGCAGGTGGCCAGGGCCGCGGCCTCGTGCACGTTCGGGGACGCGGCGAGGTCGGCCAGGAGTTTGCCGGTGCGCTCGGTGCTCAGGGCCGCGCGCTCCAGGAGCGCGTGGGGTGCGGACCGGTGGGACAGTCCTACGGCTAGAAGGCTCACGAGGGAATCCCGGTGTCGATCAAGGATGGGTCGAGGGCTGATCGGTCGGCGGACGCCGCGGCGGCCGGTCCGCCGGCGGTCTTCCCGCCGCCGCCGGAGTCCGCCTGCTCGTTCCCGGCCTGGGGCAGCGCGTGCCCGCCCTTGCGCTGCTCGTGGAAGGCGAGGATCTGCAGCTCGATGGACAGGTCCACCTTGCGCACGTCCACGCCCTCCGGCACGTTCAGGACCACCGGCGCGAAGTTCAGGATCGAGGTGATCCCGGCCGCGACCAGACGGTCGGCGACGGCCTGCGCGGCGGCGGCCGGAGTGGAGATCACGAAGATCGAGATTCCTAAGCCGCGGATCGCCGATTCCAGTTCGTCCGCGTGCCGGACGCGCACCCCGGCCACCACCGAGCCGGTGAGGGCCGGGTCGGCGTCGAACAGGGCCGCCACCCGGAAGCCGCGGGAGGCGAACCCCCCGTAGTTGGCCAGCGCGTGGCCCAGGTTGCCGATGCCGATGATGGCCACGGCCCAGTCCTGGGTCAGCCCCAGTTCGCGGGAGATCTGGTAGACGAGGAAGGACACTTCGTACCCGACCCCGCGCGTCCCGTAGGAGCCGAGGTAGGAGAAGTCCTTACGGAGCTTGGCGGAGTTGACGCCGGCCGAGGCCGCAAGCTCTTCGCTGGAGACGGTGATGATCCCGCGCTCCTGCATGGTGATCAAGGCTCGCAGGTAGACGGGAAGCCGGGCGACCGTGGCCTCCGGGATGCCCTGCCGGTGGGAGCGCAGCGAGGCTCCGTTGCCGGAACGGGACTCCGATCCGGTGCCGCCCGACGCGTTGCTGCTCGTGCTGGCCACGCTGCTCCTCATCGCGCTCGCGCCCGGCGTTGCCGTCGTGCTGTGTTTCCGGCGGGTCCACGTTTCGCCGGCGGACCCCTGTTCCCCGTGGTAGAGCTCACACGGTCGCGGACCTCGGGCCCCGAAAGCGGGTGCCCTGACCACGCGGGTGTGAGAAGGCATCGGCGCGGAGCTTGCGCGCTTGTTCCTCCTGTCATGCACGATAGGCGTTTGTGAACGCACGCACAAAGTCTCGTCGGTCACCCGGGCCCGAGATGTCCTGATTATCCGCACAACTGAAGGCCGAATAGTTACCAAACCGGGCACGCCGTGCTGTGGATCACTCTGCCCCAGAGGTTTCTCAGCCGCGCGCGGCGGCCCCGATCGCCTTGCGCAGACGCTCGGCGTCGACCCGCCAGAAGTCGTGTCGCTTCCCGTTCACCAGGGTGACGGGGATCTGTTCCCAGTACTCCGCTTTCAGCGCCGGGTCGAAGTCCTCGGCGGTGATGTCCAGTTCCTCGACCTCCGCACCCGTCTCGGCGGCCACGCGCTGGACGATCGCGCGCGCGTCGTCGCACAGGTGACAGCCGGGCTTGCCGACGAGGGTCACGGTCACGGGGGAACCGCCGGAGCGCTTGAAGAGTCTCATCACGGCAAAAGCCTACGGAGAACACGCACACGACATCTAACAGTCACGCAGGGGGCTTAGGCTTGGCCGCATGGGCACCGAGACTGCAGGGCGCACTGTGCACTCCGCGGCATTCTTCGATCTGGACAACACTCTGGTCCAGGGCGCCTCCCTGTTCCATCTCGCCCGCGGCCTGACCGCGCACGGCATGGTGACCAAGCGCGAGATCGCCCGGCACGGCCTGCGCCAAGTGCGCTTCCGGGTCTTCGGCGAGCAGTCCGGGCTCCTGGACGACGTGCAGGAGCACGCGCTCGATTTCGTGAAGGGCCACGAGGTGGCCCGCATGGAGAAGATCTGCGAAGCGGTCTACGACGACTACCTCGCGGACAAGATCTGGCCCGGCACCCGCGCCCTGAGCGAGGCGCACTTGCTCAACGGCAAAGAGGTGTGGCTGGTCACCGCCGCGCCGATCGAACTGGCCCAGGTGATCGCCCGGCAGCTCGGGCTCACCGGCGCGCTGGCCACCCGTCCGGAGTCCGTGGACGGCCGCTACACCGGCCGCATCGCCGGTCCGCTGCTGCACGGTCCGGACAAGGCCCGCGAGGTCGCGCGGCTCTCCCGGGAGCGCGGTCTGGACCTCGCGCACTGCTACGCGTATAGCGACTCCGCGAACGATCTTCCCCTGTTGTCCCTGGTCGGGCACCCCGTGGCGGTCAACCCGGACCGCGCGCTGCGCCGGCACGCGCGGCACCACGACTGGGCGGTCGTCGACTACCGGACCACGCGGCGCGCCCGGCCGGGACTTCCGGTCGCCGGCGCGGCGGCGGCGGTCGGGGCGGTGGCCGCCGGAGCCGCGGTGGCCGCGGCGCACTGGGGTGGCGACCGCGACTGACCGCGACGGAGAGCGACGGATCGTCACCCTCCGTCTATCGAGGTACGCATGCCCTCTCACCTCCTGAAGGTCCCCTGCGCAACCCTTGCGCGAGGCCACTCGAAGTCCTCTAAAGTCCTGCGGACACACGTGGTCCAGTGAGCGGACCTAAACCGGACTTCCTGTACAGGAGGGTGTTTCCTGTGGGTGTAATAGCCGGAATCACCCGCACGGGTCCACCCTGATTCCGTACGATGGGGAACCCTACGATCGGTGATCGAGACGGAACACTCTGCTACTAGAGGCTTCTCAATGAGCTACAAGGCCAGCTGAACCAGGCCCGCTACAGACCGAGCCACGGGAGACACGTGTACCGGGACGACTTCGGACTCAACGGATACAGCGCGAAGGTGGGAGGCGACCCGTTCGCCCGCACCGGGTCGCTGGCCACGCAGGTGCTGTCCACGCACGTGCCGATGCCCGCGCCGGCGCCGCTGCTGGACCGCCAGGAGCGCGGCCTGCTGATGCTGCGCGAGGCCATCCGCGTCGTGGCCGGAGACGGCGGCACGCGCGGCGCGCACGCCGCGGGTGCCCGCCATGGCGGCGCCCGGCACGGCGGCGGCTCGGGGACCGCGGACCGCCCCGGCGGCCCGGTCGCCGGCGACGGCGAGTCCGAGGCGATGGTGCACCTGGTCCGCCAGGCGCAGGAGGGCAGCGCCGACGCCTTCGGCGAGCTCTACCGCATCTACTGCGACACGGTCTTCCGGTACATCTACTACCGCGTGTCGACCCGGGCCCTGGCCGAGGACCTCACCAGCGAGACCTTCGTCCGCGCGCTGCGCCGCATCACCACCTTCTCCTGGCAGGGCCGGGACTTCGGGGCCTGGCTGGTGACCATCGCCCGCAACCTGGTCGCCGACCACTTCAAGTCCAGCCGGCACCGCATGGAGGTCTCCACCGGCGAGATGCTCGACTCCAACGAGGTCGAGGCCTCCCCGGAGGAGTCGGTGCTGGAGCACCTGTCCAACGAGGCGCTGCTCGACGCCGTCCACCGGCTCAACGACCAGCAGCGGGAGTGCGTCACGCTCCGTTTCTTACAGGGGCTGTCCGTGGCCGAGACCGCGGACATCATGGGCAAGAACGAGGGCGCGATCAAGACGCTGCAGTATCGTGCCGTCCGCACGCTTGCTCGACTGCTCCCCGCCGAGAGCCTCTAATACTCCTAAACCAGGACCACCCGTATGCGGGACACGCCGTAACCCCCAAACTGGGACGGTCGTTTTCCCGGTAGCGGTCCAACAACTCACCCTGAAGGGTGAATGAGGGGCCGAAACACATGCCGGTGGAAGCCGGGGGCACAACCTTTGTCGTCTGTCGGTGTCTAACACTGCGGCGAGCATCGTCACCCACTGACGAAGCGGCGGTGGACGACGGGTGGGGCTTCCCTGCGTACGGGACAGGAAGGATGACACATGGCCGCAGCATTCGGCGAGCGCCAGCGGGCCGAGCAGTTCGCCAGGCTGCTCGACGGCCTCGACGGCTCGCGGGACGGCGGCTCGGGTGTCGCCACGCTCATCCCGCGCCAGAAGAGCGACCCCGACCTCACGGCGATGCTGCGGGTGGTCGAGACCGTCATCGACGAGGGCCGTCTGCACGCCCCGACGGTGCGGCCGGAGTTCCGGGAGCAGCTCGGCGCCCGCCTCCATCGAGACTTCTTGGTCCTGTTCAACGCCGACGTGGACGGCGGACCGGGTGACGGCGACGTGCTGGTGCGCGGCCGCACCCCGTGGCGGCGCCGGCTGATCGGCGGCGGCGTCGCGGTCGGCGTGCTGTCCGGGGGCATCGGCGGCGTGGCGTGGGCGGCGTCCAGCGCGCTGCCGGGCGACCCGCTGTACGGCGTCAAGCGCAGCCTGGAGAACATGCGGGTCTCGGTCTCCGGCTCGGACCTGGAGCGCGGCGAGCAGTACCTCGGGCAGGCCAAGACCCGCCTGGAGGAGATCCACAAGCTGCTGGGCCGGCACGACTCGAACGTGGACGGCTCGGACACCAGCAGGCTGGTCGCGGAGACCACCGGCAACCTGTACAAGGACGTGGACAGCGCCGGACAGCTGCTGGCCCCGCTGGCCGAGGCCGGGAACACCGAGGCGCTGGCGAACCTGCGCGACTTCCTGAACGCCTGCGAGCCGCAGGTCCAGGACCTGGAGACGCTGCTGGCCCCGGACAGCCAGGACGAGGCGCGCCGCCTGGTGGACCTGATGGACGGGCTGCGAGCGCGGATGGCCGCGGCCCAGGCGAACCTGGACCGGCAGCGCGCCGCCCAGCAGCACCCGGGCGGCGCGGACACCGGCTCGCACCACGCCCAGCCCTCGGCCCCGACGCCCACCGGCACGCCGCCCTCGCACGCCGCGCCGGGCCACACGCCGAGCCAGGGCGGTCCGGAAGGGCCGAGCACGGCGCCCTCCGGGGCGCCGTCCAGCGAACCGTCGAGCGTGCACGTCCAGGTCCCGATCGGGTCCAGCGACACCACGCTCACGGTCCCGCCGCTGATCAGCGGGCTGCCGCCGATCGGGATCACGCTGGGGAACACGGCGCCGGCCACCGGGCCGACGACCACCGGCGCGCCGAACACGGACCCGAACCCGAACTAGCCGTCAGGCTGGCGCTCTCAACCCGCCGCCGTCAGCGCGCACAACGCGAAGACCAGCGGAACCAGGTCGGAACCCTCCCCGCCCGGGTGAACAGCTCCCCAGAGCACCACCGGCGCCAGGGCCCACAGGCCCAGGGCCAGCGCGAACGCGATCCCGAGCGGACCGGCGATCCGCGCCGGTCCGGCATGGGCACCCTGTACCGCGAAGAGCGCCATGGTGACGACGGCCGCCAGCAGCGTCTCCTCCTGCGGAGCCGCATGTGTCCCCCCGGTCTGGACCGCCGCCAGCACGAACAGCCTCACCCAGCCGGACCCGCACACCGAGCCGCGCCAGACTCAGCGCCTCCCGCGCCTCCGGCCACCGCCGGCCTTCTACGACCCCCTCCATCAGGACGCCGAGGAGCTCCTCCTCGCGCGCCCGCCTGTAGGACTGCGGCAGGATGCGCAGGAGCTTCCTGTAGCGCCGCTCCAAGGTCTCGCTCATGACGCCCCTCCCCAGGACGCGCGAGGCGTCCCCCGCTTCTTCAGCCGTTCGAGCGCCACGGCGGCCTGCCGCGCGAGCCGTTCCGCCTCCTCGGCGAGGACCTGCGCGCCGGCGTCGGTGAGGCGGTAGTAGCGCCGCAGGCGCCCGGAGACCGTCTCCTCCCGGTCCAGCACCAGCAGGCCCTCGCCGGACAGCCGGTCCAGTGCGCCGTAGAGCGTGCCCACGCGCAACTGGGTCCGGCCGTCCGACAAGCGGCCCACCTCCTGGATGATCCCGTACCCGTGCAGTGGTCCGCCGACGAGCGCGGTCAGGATCTGGAACGTCTGCTCCGTCCGGCTACTCGATGAACTCATGGTCGATATAGATCGGCTGCCGAGCTATGGGAGCAAGCCCCGCCGCCAGCCCGGCCGCTCCGCCGACCAGGACCACCGTGCGCACGCCGAGCCCGGCCAGCTCGTCGAGCAGCGACGCCTCGTCGGCTAGCACTACCGCCACCGGTCCGGCGTCGTCGCCGGACCGGCCGGACCGGCCCGGCAGGCCGTCCTGCGCCGGACCGGGCTCCGCTCCCGGCTCCGGCCCCGACAGCCCGCGCGCCACCCTGCGCGGCACCGGCAGGATCACCCCGCAGCCGACCAGCTGGATCCACCCGGGCACGTCGGCGGACTTCACCTGCACCCGGACCTGCTCGTAGGCCGCGGCGTCCAGGCCGCCGTAGCCGTGGCGCAGCACGCCGTCGTGCACGCCCTCGGACACGATCAGGCCCACCGCCGCCGTGCTGTGCTCCATCGCCTCGCGCAGCGGCCGGGCGTCGACCAGGCGGAAGGCCAGGTTGACGTCGTATCCGGCGTAGCCGTGCGCGTCGTGGTGCACCTCTCCGGCATGCACCACCACGCGCAGCCGGAAACGCTGACGCGCGCTGCGCCCGACGTTGCCGCGCTCGAGCAGCTCGGCCAGCCGCGCCGGCATCCGGCCGAGCAGCAGGACCTTGGAGACCTCCGCCGAGACGAAGATCAGCACGCCGTCGCCCCGGTCCTCGCGGACGGTCTGCCGCCACGGGATTCCGGAATCCTCGAATGCGTCGCGCAGCGTGTCGTAAAGCGCGGCGCGAATAGCCAGTTGATCGACGTTATCCCTGTCCGGCCGCGTGAACGAGACCACGTCCACGACGACGATCGACCGGTGGGTGGGCAGATTGGTGACGGTTTGGGGAAGTGGTTGGTGGCTGATCGGCTGCGCATACCGCCCGTGGAAGTGGCGAGGCGTCCGACCAGCACGACTACGCGGTTCCAGCGACGGATTCATGAGAACAGGTCCTTGATGACGACCCTCCGTGCCCCCCGACATGTATCGCAAGGTACTCCGATGCGCAAGATCTCCGCACCAGATTTTTACTAGTGCGGAAACGGATCCGTTAAGCATTAAAGCTATCGCCCGGCACTGACAAAAACGGGGCTCGAAGGACCCGCACATGCGGTTTCACGAAGTCACAAACAGCCACTGCGAAGTACGTCCGCGAGGCGCCCGCGGCAGCGCCTCCGCGGCGGCGTCGCAGAGCGTTGCCGGATAGTTATCAGTCGGCGACGCGGCCGTTCTGCGCGACCTCGCGCAGCCCCTTCTCGTCGAGCACGATGATGCGCTGCCGCGCGCTGCGGATGACCCCGGCCTCGCGGAGCGTGCGCAGGGAGCGGGCCAGGGCCGGCACGCTGACGCCGGCCCAGCAGGCGATCTCCTCCTGGGTGAACACGGGGCGGTCCTGGCCGCTGTCGGCGTAGGAGTGGATCTCCAGGAGCTTGTCCGCGACCGCGCCGAGGGCGACGGAGCCGTGCAGCTGCGTGCGGTGGCGGTCGGCGTCGTGGAGGCGGTCGGCGAGGATGCGGAACAGCGCCCGGGCTATGGAGGGGGTGCGCTCTGCGAGGTCGATGAAGGCCTCCCCGCTCATCCCGCGGGCCTCGACCGTGCTGCGGGCCCGCACGGTGGCGCTGCGGGGCCGCTCGGACAGGCTGGCCAGCTCCCCCACGACGTCCCCGGGGCCACGGACCGCGAGGATCCGGGTGGCCCCGACGGTGCTGTGCTGGATCACCGAGACCCACCCGGACTGGATGAAGAACACGCGATGCGTGTCCTCCCCCTCGCCCGTCAACGAGTCCCCGCTCCGGAACACCTGGTAAACGGTCCGCGACCGGATCTCCTCGGCTGCCATAGCGTCGAGGAGATCCCAGAACCGCCATCCGTCTTCGTCGCGCGCCATTCCCCGGAAACTAGCCGAGCCAGGCCCCCAGGCAAAGCTCGGCCTGAGGAATGGCGCCCCCGCCGCGGACGAATGAGCCCCCGTGACCCCCGTGTTCCCCCGGTACCCCCCCATGGGTCCCGAGTCCCCCGTGACCCCCCGCCGCGCCCGCAGCTCCCCCCGGAACTCCCCACCCCGCAGGCGCGACGTGGACCATCCTCGCGCTCGCCGATCACCGGGGTCCACGTCATCT
>Ga0207671_10000404_pt1 | contig 60335 bp, 56 predicted proteins | sample KBSC24metaG_FD_184352 | JGI IMG/M metagenome (GOLD analysis project Ga0207671, IMG submission 184352) | Corn rhizosphere microbial communities from Kellogg Biological Station, Michigan, USA - KBS C2-4 metaG (SPAdes) (version 2) | ecosystem: Host-associated > Plants > Roots > Rhizosphere > Soil... | reverse complement strand
ACTCTCCCGGCAGCGCCCCGCGCCCGTGGCGGTTCGAGATGATCCCGTACGGCACGCGCGGGAGGGTCTCAAGCACCGTGATCTTCAGCAGATCCCCCGGTTGTGCGCCAAGCACCCGGATCGGACCTGTCACCACGTGCGGGCCGTCGGCGCGCGGGTCGCGCTCGCTGTGCGAGTCCGCCAGCGCGACCGCGTCGTCGAGCACACTCTCGGGCCCGAGGCCGTGGCGTGCGAAGAACGACCGTGGATCGCGGCCCTGGTCTTCCAGGACGCCCTCATGGCTGATCGTGTCGATCGTGACTTCGTCGCCGGGATCCACGGTGAGCACCGGCATATCGCGTTCGCAAGGCAATCGGCCCCACAACACCGATCCGCTCTCCGCCGGTAGATAGTGCCTCGCGCGCAGCGGCCCGGTGCCCGGGTTCAGAATCGGGCTGCGTGCCATGGCCACCCCTTCTTCGCCGCGATCCACACACTCGGGTGGTGACTGGGCCGCATCGCCGGTCCACGTCACACCGCGAAGTTAGGTTCCGCGCGTTTCCTCTCGATGACGTTGCCTTGAAACCGACGTTTCGTATTTCCTCGCATGTCCGAGACACGCGACATACGTGTACGGCACTCCTTGTCGGAGGGAGCGATAGAGAAGTTTCAACAAGCGGGTCGGCTCGGCAGCCACCGGCCGCACATGAGCCTGGCCGGGGCCGTCCCGCTCAAGTCGCGGCGGCTGGGAGGACTGGCCGTTCAACTACACGACCGTCGCGGTGTTCGGCATCGGCGCGGCCTGCCGACCGGGCCGGCTTTTCACCGTCCTTTTGGCCATAGTGGCCGCGCTCTACTGCTGGCTGGAGTTCACCGTGGTGGACGCGGCCCTCGTCCCCAGCGGCATCGACATGCTGACTGTGTTGTCAAACCTGGTGATCGGGTTCGGTGCCGGACACGCCCTGGACCGCCGGGTGGCCGAACTCGCCGCGCTGCACGCCGCCTCGGTGCGCCGGGCCGAGGCCGATGGCCGGCGGGCCGAGGACAGGCGGGCCGAGGACAAGCGGGCCGACGTCACGATTCGCCAGGGCGCGGTGAAGATACTGGAGCGGCTGGTCCAGTCGCCGTCGTTGGACGAGGACTTCAAGCGGTACATCGTCAAGGAGTACTCCGACCTTGCTGCGCTGACCGGGGGCGAGCAGGCCGACGGTGGCACCCGCGGTCGCGACGAGGCCGGGCTTCCGGCCGCGGCCGAGTTCACCGCCGCGGTCGAGGCCCTACCGGACGCCTACCCGCATCGCGTCGGCACTCTGGACATCGAGGTGGTCGTCGCCGACACCGCGGCCCGGGTGGTGCTGCCGGCCGGAGCGGCCGCCGCCGTGCTCGGAGCTGTCCGCGAATCGGTGAACAACGCGGTGAAGCTGGCTCGACGAGCCGGAGCTGCGACGGGTCCCGGCCGCCGAGGCGGTGCGCCTGCGGGCGGAGTTGCGGGGTCCGACGCGCGATGGCGCGCAAGCTGCACAGAACCCGAGTAGAAACTAAGGCCCCTGATTTTCCCTCGGCACGTTCCAGGCCAAGCCGGCGCAGGTCCCGACCGGGCCCGGACGGGCCCCGTTTCACCGCCGGTTCGGGTTCGACTCAACCATGATTCAGAGCGCTGTTATAGTCCCGTATTTACCGGACGTCCGGATTCGCCATGGTCCTGTCCTGGTCGCAAACTCGGCCATCCGGCCTGACCCCGGGTGAGCCGAGGGCGCCGGACCGGGGACCTCCGGGATCAACGACCTCGTCTCGGCACCAATCGGGCCGGGAGACTTCTCCTGCCCCGGCAGTCCTCTGCCCTGTGCCAGCATGGAAAGTCACCACCCCGACAACACCGGCACACCACTCTACGTATCCGCATTCCTGGACGCTCTCAAGCGGCAGACTACTGATAGACCCCACTCGTCGTGGGGCCGGGAGCAGGCTCGCCATGCTGCTCCCGGCCCCACGACGATCAACTGCAGGAGGAACCGACGCGGTGCGTAGGGTTTTCACGATCGTAATGTCCGTTGCCATCAGTGTCGTCGCGCTGCTCGTGGCGATTGTGCTCATCGGGTGGCATCGCCAGAACGTCGCATCAGACAAGAATGAGGCCGCAGCGATCAAAGTGATCAAGGCGAATGCGGCCAGCTACTTCGCGTCTGCGACTGCCGCGTTGCGCGCCGGCCCGCTCACCGTGGGGCAGCTGAAAACGCTGGCCACACCGAGACCCGACCCAGACCGGGTCGATGCTGTGAACAGCAACGGCACGGTGATGATCAGCTTCGAAATGAGCGCCCGCTATGCCGATCCGGGATCTATCAGCGATGCGCTGGAAGCCACGTGCTTCCAAGGCATTGTTCAGCGTTCAGAGTCAACCGCACCGGAGCTCGCTGAAATCCCGTGCACACAAGTTGATCCACTGCCCAATGCGCATACGGAAGTATCGCTGCCGCCGCAGCAGTGAGATTGTCCTGGCCGAACGCATGGCCAGTGGCCACGACCAGCGCATACGATCAAGCCGGATCTGTCGCGCGACGTCATCGGCGAGGTCGTCTACGGTGACGCCGCTCATCGGGCCGGTGGACCCGGCCGTGCCGCGAGGCTGCGGACGAAGGACCCGGTAACCGGCTTCGGCCAGGGCCGCGCTGAAGGCGTCGAAGTCCTCGCCGCCGTCGCGACCGTAGGACGGCAGGACCACGACGTCCACACCGGTATCCGTTCCCGAGCCGTCGACATACGTCTCGATCGACGTCGCGCCTGAGGTGACAGTCACGCTGCGCCTTGTCACGATTCCTTCTTCCGCAGCTCGACGCGCAGGAGTGCGGCGTTGCGAACGGTCCCGTCGGGCGGGGCGGTGGTGCCGCCGTCGGTGGTCACGTACATGACCCGGCCCACGTCACCGGGTTCGCGGCCCCAGGAGGCGCTGGAGGGGCCGACGAGCGTCAGGTCGAGCGGGTCGCCGGCGATGTGGCGGACCTCGCTGCCGTGGCGGGGTGTGAGCGGGACGCGGTCGAGGGTGTTGGCGCGGTGACGGGTGACGTAGGCGAAGCCGGAGGTCTCGTCGATGCAGAAGTCGTCGCCGTCGGTGATGGCCGCGATGAACTCCGGGGTTCCGGCCGCGTCGAGGGTGTCGGGGTCGACCGGAACGCGCATGAACACCTGCTGCGCGGTGGACGTGTAGTAGAGGTAGCCGGTCTTCTCGGCGTAGCGCACGCCGTTGACGCCGGGCTGCGGCGGCCACGGGACCCCTGAGTCCGGGTCGTCGCCCATGGTGTCGTGGGCGGCCCAGACGCGGGCGGTCGCGCTGCGGGCTCCCGGGCCGAGGTCGACGCGCCAGATCAGGCCGGCGAAGCAGTCGGCGAGGGCCAGGACGCCCGGGCCGAGCAGGCAGGCGCCGTTCAGGGCCCGGACCCGGTAGTCGAAGGTGTAGATGACCTCGGATGTGACCGGGGTGCCCGGGGTCCAGCCGGTCAAGTCGATGCGGACCAGGTGGGACTCGTGCGTGGTGTAGCCCTCGGTGAGGCTGAGCACGAACACGTCGGGCTCGACTTCGACGATGCCGGTGACCGGGTGGTCGAAGGCGTGCACGAGCACCGGCTCGTCCTGCGTACGCTGGGCCGGCCCCGGCACGTACCACAGTTCCTTCTGCAGCACGGCGGTGATCAGCACCGAGCCGTCGGCGCGGATGGTGAGGTTCTCCAGGAAGTACTTCTCCGGGAAGTAGGCGACCGGGGTCAGGGTCACCTCGGGCAGTGGCGCGATGGCCATGTCGTACTCCTTCACTGGTCGAGGCCGATGGCGTCGGAGGGCACGTCGTACGCGTTGAGGGTCAGCGAGACGGCACTGAACCAGCCCATCAGGACCGTGACATCGACGATCCCGGCATCGCCGAGCAGCTCCTGCGCGCGGCGGAAAAGCCCCTGCGGCACCACGCGGGACGCGACCAGGGCGGATGAGAGTTCGTAGACGACCTGCTCGCGAGGGTCCTCGAAACCCGTGGGCAGCCCGGCGATCAGGGCTTCGATCCCGGCCGGATCGATGTGGCCGAGCACGGTCCCGATCTTCTCGTGCTCGTGGCTGCTGTACGCGGCGCCCCAGCGTCCGCAGATCACGCAGGTCGCGATCTCGATCTCGGCCTTTGAGAGCGTCGAATCCGTCTGGTAGTACGCGCCGATCGGCGCGATCCGCTTGAGCAGCGTGGGATTGGCGGCCCAGATCTTGTGCGGACCCGGGACCAGGCCGCGCAGGTTCTTGGTGAAGTCGAACGCCTCACGCTGCTCCTGAGGCATCTCGGCGACCGGCGTCTCCACGTAGCGTCCGAAAGTCCCGAAGTCGCTCGCGTCCTCCAGTATCGCCTTCATCTTGTTGATGTCAGTCATCAGCTCGCACCTCCTGCGGGCACGTCGTATGCGTTCAGCAAGGTGCCGAGCGCCAAGTAGTGGACGACGATGAACACCACCGCATCGAAACCGTCCTGGCCGAGCGTCGCCACCGCCGCGTCGTACAGCGGTCCCGGGACGGCGCCTCCGCGGGTGAGCGCGGTGGCGACATCCGCGGCGAGCAGCTCGTCGGCCCCCAGATCGGCCGGGCGCGCGCCGGCGGCCAGGGCGGCGATCTGGTCTGTGCGCAGTCCCGCGCGTTCGGCGAGTGGGGTGTGGGCGTAGAGCTCGTAGGCGACATTGAAACGTCCGCCGACGGTGAGGATCACGACCTGCCTGGCCCGCTCGCTCAAGCCCGGCAGCTTCTGCGCGAGATCGATGAACCGGCCGAGCGGCACCGCGAGGTCGGGGAAGTGGAGCATCACGCCCCACGGGCCGACGAAGGTGCCATCGGCGCGCTTGACCTCGAAACCGCGGTAGGCGTCGTCGTCGATCATCGCGTCGAAGTGGTCGTAAAGCTTCTGCTGGGCGGGGGACAACTCCTCCGGGGTGATGTCGGGCAGTCTCATGGAGACCTCCTGCCTCGTGCGCCCGTCAAAAAACTGAGCGCTCATTCGCTTTCCCTTCCGACCGTACGCCGCTGCCCGGCACAAAACAAACTGAGCACTCATTCTTTTTCCGGGTATCCTGGACCCATGCCCAAGGTCACCGCCGAATACCGTGACGCGCGCCGGACGCACCTACTGGACGCCGCCCGCCGCTGCTTCGTCCGCGACGGCTTCCACGCCACGTCGATGGCGGACGTGTGCCGGGAGGCGGGCGTGTCCGCCGGCGTGGCCTACCTCTACTTCGCCGGCAAGGACGACATCATCACCGCGATCGCCGAACAGAACCTCGACGGCATCGTCCAGTCCGCCCACCGCCTCGCCGACGAGCACGGCCACCGTGGAGCCGACGTGGTGCTGTCCGAACTCCTCGCGTACATCCGTGACGAACACCAGGCCCACGACACCGCGGCGATCGCACTGCTCACCTGGTCGGAAAGCCTGCGAAACAAGGCACTCGCCGAGCGGCTCGACGCCGCGTTCACCGAAGTCAGCAAGATCTTCGCCGAACTGCTGCGAAACACGCAGGCGACGTCCGAAACGGAAGCATCGGCAACCGCGTCCACCCTCGCCTACACATTCATCGGCTACGTGATGCGGCTCGCAACCCAGACCACCGATGCCGCCAGTCACAACGACGGGGCGTTCGTCGGACAGGCTGGCGAATAGCCTTGCCTGCTTGTCCTCTTCCACGGCGGGTCCTCGGGCCTGACGCCGGCGGCCGCTCGGTCACGGGTTCCAGAAGATCGAGACATACGCGCGGTCGAAGCGCCTCCGGGCCAGATCCCGCCGTGGTATCGGCCAATCCGCCGACCCCGATCGATCCGGCCGAGGCTGCTGACAGCCTGGCGGCAGTCCTCGGCGCGCAGCCGGTCGGCATCCACACCGTCGCCGGGCTGGATCGCCTGATGGCTGAACTTGCTGACGAGAAGACCGTACGGGAGCTCGCCCCCGATCTGGGTGCGCTGGCCAAGCTCCCGACACGGGCGGTGATCGTCACCGCTGCCGCGGACCAGGCTGACAGCGGCTACGACTTCGTCTCCCGCCTCGTCCGCCCTGAAAGCGGACGAGATCGCCGCGTGCCGTCCGCTCTCGCACGGATCCTGCCTAAGGCGTCCGCGTGTAGGCCCGGGGGCTGCCCTATCGCGGTGTGGCTTCGGCGGGTCCTGCGAGCTGACCCGTGAGGTTCTCCGGGCGGAGGATCGCGGCGAGTTGGTCGGAGGTGAGCAGTCCGGCTTCTGCGGTGAGGTCCCTGATGTTCCGGCCGGTGGCGAGGGCTTGGCGGGCGATGTCGGTGCTGGCGGCGTAGCCGATGTACGGGCTGAGTGCGGTGACCAGTCCGATGGAACGGTAGGCGATGTGATGAAGGTGGTCGCGGTTGGCGGTGATGCCTGGGACGCATCGGGTGGCGAGGGTGTCACAGGCGGCGCGGAGGTGGGTCAGGGACCGTAGCAGGCTGTAGGCGATGACCGGCTCGAAGGCGTTCAGCTGGAGCTGTCCTGCTTCAGCGGCCATGGTGACGGTCAGGTCGTTGCCGATGACCGCGAAGGCGACCTGGTTGACCACCTCCGGGATGACCGGGTTGACCTTGCCGGGCATGATGCTGGAGCCGGCCTGGACGGCGGGCAGGTTGATCTCCCCGAGTCCGGCCGTGGGGCCGGATGAGGTCAGGCGCAGGTCGTTGCAGGTCTTGGAGAGTTTCACAGCGACGCGCTTGAGGACGCCGGACAGTTGCAGGAAGGCTCCGCAGTCCTGGGCTGCCTCGATGAGGTCGTCGGCGGGCCGGACGGGCTCGCCGCTGATCTCAGCCAGGTGCGCGCAGGCCAGCTGCGGGTAACGGGGGTCGCAGTTGATGCCGGTGCCGATCGCGGTGCCGCCGAGGTTGGACTCCAGCAGCAGCACGGCCGTCTCGGCGAGCCGCTGCCGGTCTTCTTCGATCATGACGGCGTAGGCGGTGAACTCCTGGCCGAGGGTCATGGGGACGGCGTCCTGCAATTGGGTGCGGCCCACCTTCAGGACATCGCTGAACTCCGCGGCCTTGACTTGGAAGGTGTCTGCGAGGTGGTGCAGGGCGTCGCTGAGTCGGCGCAGGGCCGTCACGAGAGCGAGGCGGATGGCGGTCGGGTAGACGTCGTTGGTGCTCTGGCTGAGATTGACGTGTTCCAGCGGGTGCAGCACGTCGTAGGCGCCGCGTGGATGGCCGAGGAGTTCCAGGGCGCGGTTGGCGATGACCTCGTTGGCGTTCATGTTCGTCGAGGTGCCCGCACCGCCTTGGATGGGGTCGACCACGAACTGGTCTGCCAGTGCGCCCGCGCGGACCTCCCCGCATGCCCCGATGATCGCTGCCGCGGTTTCCGACGGGAGTAGGCCGAGGTCGCGGTTGGCGGCGGCGGCCGCCTGCTTGACCGCTGCGATCGAGTGCACCAGGTCCGGGAACTGGGCGATGGTCCCGCCCGTGATGGCGAAGTTCTCCATCGCGCGGGCGGTGTGTACCCCGTAGTAGGCGTCCGCGGGAATCTCTTTGTCCCCGATCAAGTCGTGCTCGATCCGTGTCCGCTGCGTCATGTCGGCTCCTGTCTATGTCGTCTGCCCCAAGTGCGTGGTGTCTGCCCCGGCGAACCTCTTGACAGGTCGCCGGGGCAGGGTCAGTCTTAGCACCCGATACGCAGAACGCAATATATTGGAGTTTCCATGGTGACACCACAGCCACATCCCGACGCCCTCAGCACGGCACCCGCTACAGCACCCGCTCCCGAGGCGGCGGCGCTGTCAGGGCGCACCAAAGGCCGGTGGCGACTGCCGATCGGAGTGCAGTCGGTCATCGCCGTCGGACTCGGGGCGCTGATCGGCACGCTCGCACCATCCGCGGGCGAACAGCTGAAGATCCTGGGCGACGTATTCCTGAATCTGGTGCAGATGGTCGTGCTGCCCCTGGTCTTCCCGCTGATCGTGCTGGGCATCGCCCGCATGGAATCGGTCAAGAAGGTGGGCCGGGTCGCGGGCAAGGCGATCCTCTACTTCGAGATCGTCACCACCGTGATCCTCTTGATCGCGGTGAGCCTGGCCAAGGTCACCGGCATCGGCAAGGGTGCCCCGGTCCACGCCGCCGATCCCAAGGCGCTGGCGGGCCTGGCCCACGGAATCGACTTCCACCAACTGGTCCTTCAGGGCGTGCCCAAGAACGTCTTCGCCGCGTTCGGCGAGGGCAACCTGCTCGGCGCCATCGTCTTCGCGCTGTTGCTGGGCGTGGCGATGGCCGCCGCGGGGGAGAAGTCGGCGCCGTTCGCCTCGGTGCTGGAGTCCATCGCCGCGGTGATGTTCAAGGTCGTCGGATACGTCATCCACGTCGCGCCACTGGGCGTGCTCGGCTTCATCTCCTACGACGTGGCGCACTACGGTTTCGGCAACTTGCGCAGTCTGCTGGGCTTCATCGCCGTGGTCTACGCGGGCCTGGCCGTCGTTCTCGGCGTGCTCTTCCCCCTGATCGCGGCGATCTACCGCATCCGGTACGTCGCCCTGCTCAAGTCCATCGCCGGCCTGGCCGGGATCGCGTTCGTCACCCGCAGCTCCGAGGCGGTGCTCGCTCCGCTGATGGGCAAGCTCGAAGCGTTCGGCATCAGCCGGTCCACAACCTCGTTCGTCGTCCCGCTCGGCTACTCCTTCAACAGCGACGGCTCCGTCCTGTACCAGGCGGCCGCCCTGGTCTTCCTCGCCAACGCCTACGGCGCGGACACCTCGTTCCCCGCCCTGCTCCTCATGGTCGGCGTGCTGGTGATCCTCTCCAAGGGAATGGCCGGAGTCGCATCCGCCTCCATCGTCGTCCTCATCGCCGCGGGCAACACCGTCGGCCTGCCGGCCGACGGCATCGCGCTGCTCCTCGGCGTCGACTTCATAGTGGACATGGCCCGTACCGGCGTGAACGTCGTCGGCAACTCGCTGGCCGCGGCCGTCGTGGACCGCTCCGAGGCCAGACGCGAGGCCAAGCACGGCGTCGGAAACGACACCGGAGAACAGGAACCGGCGCGGTACGACGGCTCCGCTCCCAGCGGGCACGGCGCGCGGTCGCTCGAGAAGGAAACAGCACGGTGACCAGCTCGACCGGCGCCGACGCGACACAGATTTCCGACCCGACACAGATCTTCAAAACAACACAGATCATCGGCATCCTGGGCGGCATGGGACCGGCGGCCACCGCCGACTTCTACGCCAAGCTCGTTTCGATGACTCCGGGCAGTACCGACCAGGACCACCTCAAGACGGTCATCTGGTCCGACCCCACCATCCCCGATCGCAGCGAAGCCCTGGTCGGAAACGGCCCCGACCCCACCCCCTGGCTCCTGCACGGAGGCCTCGTGCTGCGTGAGGCCGGCGCCACCGTCATCGCCATCCCGTGCAACACCGCCCACGCCTTCGTCCCCCGGATCACCGACCACATCGGACTGCCGATCGTCCACATGATCGGCGAAGTAGCCCGGCACCTGGCCACCTCACGACCACCTGTCCGCACGGCCGGACTGCTCGCCACCACCGGCACGGTCCGCGCGGGCTTGTACCAGGACTGGCTCGCCCGCGTCGGTATCGGCCTGGTACTGCCCGACCCCGCCAGCCAGGACAGAGACGTCATGGCCGCCGTCCGGAAGGTGAAAGCCGGACAGCGAGGCCCCGCCGCGGCCGACCCGCTGACCCGCGCTGCACACCGACTGATCGACCGAGGGGCCCAGGCCATCATCGCGGGCTGCACCGAAATTCCCCTCGGCCTCGCCCCTGACGCCCTTCCCGTCCCCATCATCGACCCGGCCGTAGTACTCGCCCGCACCCTGATCCGGAGGTCGTACCCCTCGGCCGAGCCCGGACCATCGTGAGCCGATGTACTGTATGCAATATGTCACTCGACAGCCCGGTTTCCCGCCGTCTCCTCAGTGACGAGGTCTACCTCCGCCTCCGCGACTCCATCGTGCGCGGCGAACTCGCCCCCGGAGAGAAGGTCAAGGACAGCGAACTCGCCGACCGCCTCGGACTCAGCCGCACTCCCGTACGTGAGGCACTCGCCCGGCTCGCCGACACCGGACTCGTCGAGGCCAAGCCCGGTGTCTACACGCGCATCACCACCCTCAACCGCCGCGACGTCGAGAGGACTCTCACCGTCCTGCGCACCCTCGACCAACTCGCCGTCGAAACCGCCGTCCCCCTCATGACCGAGCAGGACCTGCACCTCATGCGCGAGGTCAACCGCGAATTCGGGCGTGCCGTCGCCCAGAACGACATCTCCGCCGCACTCGCGGCCGACGACGCCTTTCACGCCGTTCCCCTCACGGTCGCCGACAACCCCGTACTCAGCCGGATCATCGAGCAGTTGCACCCACAGATCCACCGCATCCTCTTCCGCAAGTTCTCCACCCTGCTCGGCGGCCGCAACACCATTGAGCACCACACCCAGCTCATCGACGTCTGTGCCTCCGGCAACGCGCGCGAGGCAGCCGAACTCTCCGGAAAGCACTGGTCCGAACTCGGCGGACACATCAGCCAACTCTTCGACACCAACCAGTTCGAAGCAGGAGTCGCATGATCAGCGCGTCGCCCGCACACGATGAATGTCCTGCACCAGAACTCAGGTTTCGGAGTCGGCTGCTGCTCCCCTGCGGCGACCGCCCCTTGGACGGCTCCGGTCGGAGATCACCGACTACCCCGCCCGCACCTGCAAGCCCGTCACCAGCGTGTGGACGCACGACCAGTTCGCAGACCCGCCAGTGACCGCCGCCCGACTACGTTCCGATCTTCGTCCAGCCTGCGCCGCGGGGGTAGGTCAATCAAGCTGGACGAGGACGAGTCGAGCGGCGAGCGAATCCGTACCCTGGTCCTCGACGCGGCTCGCCAGCGCCCGTACGTCCACCACGAGACCCGGCAGATCCAAGCCATAAGGCGCACCGGCCGTCAGGTTCGAGGCGAGGCGATCGGCGGCGCGCGTCAGCAGGGCACGAGCGCCTACCGGGTTGCCACGTCGTAGGTGGGTCAGGCCCACGGCGATCTGAGCGAGGCCGCGCCACATCTCTCGTTCCTCCGCCGGTGCAGACTTCCAGACTGCTTCGAGCACCTCGTGGGCGTGGAAGGGCCGGTCCGCGTCGAGTAGCCGTTGGGCTTCCGTGAGCGCCGCGATCGGGTCGCGGGCGAGCTTGGCCGCCTCATCATCCGAGGTAGTCGGCTCGCCGGCGGCACCATGGGGCAGCGGCCGGCCATATGCATCGCGAGGTCGGGCGTTGCGCGCCCGTCCTTCGCTGTCGCGGTCTCTGTCGCCCATGGGACAACGGTATCCGGCCAGGACCCCCACGGCCTGCTGCGAGCGGCATCGCGAAGTTCACCACCACCCTCGTCGCAAAGAAGGCAATGCCCGCGGGCCAATGCCTACGCCGAACGCTTCGTACTCACCGTCAGATGCGCGGACCTCGTAAACCCGCAGGTCACTGCCTTGGCCGAGTTATTGAACGGTCATCGCGGAGTGGTCCGCGTCCGTCGGCGGCGGTATCTGCCGAGCCATACCGCCGCGGGCAGTAGGGGAAGTAGCAGCAGTGACCGCCACAGTGAGGGCGGGCGCGAGGACCGCGATTCGGCGAGACCGGCCTGCGCCAACGACGTCGGTGACGCGGGCGCGGATGTGCCCAGGGAATCCGTACTTAAATGATCGGCACCCACAGCGTTGCTCCGGCCAGGCGGACGAACTAGGGTCTCTCACTGAATCAGAACCCTTGTTCTGTCACCTGGGAGGAACCCGTGGACGGGAAACGGCTCGTGTCATGGATCACCGTGCCGGCAATGGCCGTGGGCACGTCGGTACTGGTAGCGGCGGCACCCGCCCATTCCGCCGTCACCGCCATCTCCTGCACCGGCTGGGACCACGCCACCTTCAGCCCCGGCCTGACCAACACCCTCCGCTCCACCACCGTGACCAACGACGAGGACCTGAACGTCATCGACGCTTACAGCCCGACCGGCAGCTGTCTGGCGGTCGGCTCCGCCGCGACAGCCGGTGAACTGGACGTGGCAGTCGTCGCGCCCGTGAGCTGCACGCAGATCATCAGCCTGACCGGCACGCACACGATCGCCTGGAACGACGGCCAGTCCTCCACGATCCCCTACACCGCGACCATCGCGCGCGGGAACTCCACCACCGTCATCACCCTCACCGGCACAGTCAGCTCCGGCGAGTTCTCAGGAGACTCCGTGGTTCAGACATACACTGCCCTGAACACTGCCTTCGCCGCCTGCAGCAGCCCGGACGGCCTCCCCAGCCTCGACCTCGCTCTGACGCTCACCATCACCGGGCTCTGAGGGCTGATCAGACTGGCCTTGCATCAACAAGGTCGAGGTCCCCGCGCGCTTGATGCTCCACCGCGTCAGCACACAGATCCGCGACGGCTTGAAGGAACCGCCTCGGTGCGCTTCCGCCCGAACTCTGGTGTCGTGGCTTCACCCTTCCAGACGGTGGGCGATGGCGTCGGCGGCTGCGTGTCGGGATCTGTGGTGACCGTGCCGTACAGGTCCAGGGTGGCGGAGGTGCTGGAGCACACGACCTCGATGAACGACGTCTTCGCCGAGGCCGGACTGTCCGCTGGCGCCGTCTACAGCTACTTCACGCGTCTACAGCTACTTCAAGTTCTTGTCGGTATGAACGCTGACGCCGGTCCTCAACCCAGCGCCTGGTCCAGGTGCTGTGCGGCGATGATCAGCGATAGGTGGGTCAACGCCTGCGGGAAGTTGCCCAGCTGCTCGCCTTCCGGGCCGATCTCCTCGGCGTAGAGTCCGAGATGGTTGGAGTACGTGAGCATCTTCTCGAAGGCCAACCGGGCCTCCTCCAGCCGGCCCGCTCGGGTCAGTGCGTCGACGTACAAGAAGGAGCAGATCGAGAACGTACCCTCAGACCCCTGAAGACCGTCCGGGCTGGCCGCGGGGTCGTAACGGTAGACCAGCGAATCAGAGACCAGATCCGTACCGAGCGCGTCCAGGGTGGAGAGCCATTTGGGGTCCGTGGGCGAGATGAACTCGGTCGTCTGCATCATCAGGATCGACGAATCGAGGACATCGCCGTCCAGGTACTGGACGAACGCGCCGCGCTTCGCCGACCAGCCGCGCGTCATGATCTGCCGGTAGATCGCGTCTCGGGACGCGCGCCAGCGGGTCTGGTCCGCGGGCAGGCCGCGCCGGTTCGCCATCCGAATCGCGCGCTGCAGGGCGACCCAGCACATCAGCCGCGAATACACGAAGTTCCGACGTCCGGCCCGGGTCTCCCAGATGCCGTGGTCCGGCTGGTCCCAGTGATCGCACAGCCAATCGACGGTGGCGGCCACCCGCTCCCATTTGCCGCTGCTGATCTGCTCCCCCCACTTGTCGTACAGGTAGACGGAATCGATGAGCGCCCCGTAGATGTCCAGCTGGAGCTGGCCGGCGGCGGCGTTCCCCACCCGCACGGGAGAGGACCCGAGATGACCCTCCAAGTGGGACAGCTCGTGTTCGGGTATCTCGCTGCGCCCGTCGATGCCGTACATGATCTGGAGTGGGCTGAAGGCGCTTCGTTCGAGCGGGTGCCCGCGCTGCTCGAGAAAACTCATGAACGCCTCAGCCTCCGAAACGAATCCCAGGCGGAGCAGGGCGTAGATGCAGAAGGCGGCGTCGCGGACCCAGACGTACCGGTAGTCCCAATTGCGTTCGCCGCCGATTTGCTCAGGCAAGCTCGTCGTCGGCGCGGCGACTATGGCGCCGGTGGGGATGTAGGTGAGCAGCTTCAGCAGCAGAGCCGAGCGGTTCACCATCTCCCGCCAGCGGCCCTGATAACGCGAGCGCGCGAGCCACGCCCGCCAGAACGCCACCGTTGCCCGGAACTGCTCGTCCGCCTCGCCGTGCCGGCAGGGTCGTGGTCCGATGTCGTTGTTGACCTGGTCAAGGGCGAACACGGCGATCTCGCCCTCGCGTAACTTGAAGTGTGCGCGCGCATCCACGCCGTCGGTTTCCAACGGCACGGTGCTGCTCAGGGACAAGGACAGAGAGGGGGAGTGGAACACGGCCCGCGAGTCCTCCACCGTCACGGTGTGTGACTCGGTTCCGTAGCCGAAGCGGGGCGCGATCCTCGCCCGGAACGGGACCGCCCCCCGCACGCAGGAGACCCGCCGGATGAGCCGGTGCCGGTCTGCTTCGGACGCGTCGTCGACGATCGGCATGAAGTCCTGGACCTCGGCCACGCCGTCCGCCGAGAAGAATCGGGTGATCAGCACGTTCGTGTCGGGGACGTAGAACTGCCGGGTGCTTGCCGGAATGTCCGCCCCGAGCTCGAACGCCCCGCCCCGGTCGGCGTCCAGGATCGCCGCGAAGACGCTGGGCGCGTCGAAGCGCGGGCAGCAGTACCAGTCGATGCTGCCGTCCGTGGCGACCAGGGCGGCGGTACGAAGGTCGCCGATCAGCCCGTGCTCGGCGATCGGCATATACCGGCGATCACCTGGCCCGTCCAAACCCGTGCGGCTGACGACGCCTGAGTGCCTGTTCGGCATGTCGTCCTCCTCGGGGGCGATCGGCGACGAACGCGAAGTACCACCAGACAGCACCCCCGACAATCCTAAGACCGACCACTCCCTACCGCTCCGCGTAGGGCCGCGGTTCTGTCCTGGATGGAGTTCGGGTGGGATGCCCGGCGAAGCGGATATCCCACCCGAACCTGGGAGCGAGGCGACGGCTGGAACTCAGCTGTTGTCGACCTCGAACCCGTCAAAGGTCATGTAGGTGCCGTCGGCTTTGGTCAGCACGAGCGTGTGCACTCCGGCGGCCAGGCCGGACTGCGACCAGACGGCGACGTCGGAGTGGCGCTGGCCGTCACTGGGAACGGTGTCGACGCTGACCGGCGTGCCGCCGTCCAGCACCGCGGAGAAGTGACCCTCGTCAGTGTTCTGCTCGCCGAATACCCTGATGCCGGTGCCGACGAACGTGTAGGTGATCGTCGAGCCGTTGTCCGACGCGTAGTGGATGTCGTCGAGGTAGTCGCCGTACCCTCGGCTGCTTGAGTAGCTGAACCCGGCGTACTGGATCGACGGGTCCGTGTCGTTGAGCCGTACTGAGGCGGGAGCCTTGCCGACCACGAAGACGGTGGTGGCCGGTGCGGAGGTGACGCCGCGCGCGTTCGCCTGCACGGCCGTGAACGTGTGCTGGCCGTCGGCCGATGTCGCCGTGCATGACCACGCGGAGTTCGCGACCGTCACCCGGCACAAAGTGGTGCCGCCCTCCTTCAGGATGACCGTGTCACCGGTGACCCCGGAGCCGTTGACGGTGAACGTGTTGGCCACGCCTGTCGTGCCCGGGGCCGGTGCGAGGATCCGGGGTGCCGCGACGAGCCCGCCGACCGACACCTGCGAAGCGTCCACGCCCTGCGGGAGCGTCGCGATCAGGAAGCCGGGGGAGAGGACCTGCACCTTCGGCGAGGCGTGGCCGGAGAAGTAGACCGGGGTGTCTGACGCGAATCCGGCTCCGCCGATCAGGACCCGCATAGTCGTGGTGCCGTCCGCGTACGTCGCCTGCGGCGCGGAGATGTAGTCGGTCTCCACGGCGGTCGCGTTGGCGAAGCCTCGTGCGGACGGGTCCGGGCCGGCGCTTTGCAGCGGCGTGAGCTGCAGGTCGTTGGGGCCCGGCGAGGCGGCGATGGAGGTGTTGCTCCCGACATGGCTGTCGACGGCGTCGGCGCAGATGTACTGGCCGGCGCCCGCGGAGAAGTAGTTGCCCTCGACGAGGAAGTGCCCGGTCGGTGCGCAGCCTCCTTGCGCGTTGGCGCCGTTGTTGTGGAACTGCACGTTGCCGACGTAGTGGATCCACTCCGAGCCGGCGTCGTCGTAGAAGGACGCCCAGCCGGGACCCTGGTCGTAGGTGACGTTGCCGATCACCTGCAGGCCGTGCGCCATCGTGGCGCCGAAGTCGATCGTCTTGCCGTCGGCCTGGTAGGTGTACGCGGCCTGATGCCCCTCCATGTACACGCCGCCCCCGTCGCCGAGCACCGTCAGGTAGTCGTGGATGAGGTTGTAGCTGATGGTGTTGTCGGCGTTGATGTTCAGCGCGTTGAAAGGGTGCGCGGCCGAGTCGGTGTGTCCCTGGACGACGCCTGCGGTGATCCCGGTGTACGGCAGGTCGTAGAGCTCATTGTGGGTGACCAGCGAGTGCCGGGTGAACAGGAGCGTCATGCCGCTCGCCGAGGGGTAGTCGGTGCCCACCCGGTGGATCACGTTGTCGGAGATCGTGTTGTCGGTGGCGATCTCGTTGGTCCCGATCTGGTCGCCGGCCACCGCCGAGGGATCGGGGGTGCAGTTGTCCTTGATGGTCTGCGGCGTGTCGGGGTTCGTGGTCGGGTAGTCCGGGAAGTGGGCCGGATCGGGGTTGACCGGAGTGGGGTCGGCGGTGCAGCCGAGCAGGATCGACGTCGAGGCGATGTCGGCGAACTCGTTGCCCTGCACCAGGTTGTGGGACGAGCCGTAGGCGATGTTCAGCCCCGCCCCGCCGAGTTCGGTGAACCGGTTGCCGGTCAGCGTGATGTGGTCCGCGGCGGTGAAGGAGACGTTGGCGTGCGGTTCGGTCAGCAGGCCCCACGGGCACGTGCCGGCCGGGTTCGAGAACGAGCACATGCCCTGGTTGTCCGCCCCGGTGATGTGCAGGTTGCTCTGCACGTCGGCGAAGCCGGTGGGTGCGGACGGGGCGTTCCAGGTGGCGTAGGAGAACGTGAGCCCGGAGAACGTCAGGTCGTGGACGGGATGAGCCAGAGTGCCGGCGCCCTGCACGAGGGTTTCCAGGCGCGGCAGCTCGACGTCCAGGCTCTTCGGGTCGGCTCCGTTCAGCGGATAGAGGTACAGGGTGTGGGAAGGCTGGTCGAGGAACCACTGGCCCGGATGCAACAGGCTGCTCGCGTTGCGGATCGAGGCCGGCATCTGCGAGGTGCCCATCGAGGGCAGCCCGCCGCTGGCCTGGGAGAAGTCGGCGCGGGCGGTGACATCCTGCCAGCACGGCTGGTTCATGGTCAGGACGCTGCCGGCCAGCGACCGCACGCGGCACTCGGAGTCGGTCCACTGCCCGTTCCCGCCGGGGTAGTCGAACTCGACCTGGCTCAACTGGGCCGGGGTCAGAGCCGAGAAGAACGCGAGCGCGGCCGGGTCGCCGGTCAGGTCGTACCCGGTAGCGGACCCCTTCCAGCTGCCCGTGAAGTGCAGCTGAGCCGGTGTGGCTTGTGCGACGGGCGCCTCTGCGCGGTCGATGTAGAGCTGACGGCTGGCGCTCGCGGCCGGGACGGAAGCCGACCAGACACCCGAGGTGGAGGAGGCGGTCCAGCCGGTCACGCCGGTCGCACCGGACAGCACCGGGTGGGCACCGCGTGCCGCCGTCCACACGACCGGATGCCCGGAGCTGCCCGAGTCCGCCGCGTCGAACTCGAGAGGCGCCGTCAGCCGGTAGGTGCCGTCGGCCAGGATCACTTTCACATCAGAGGCCTTGCCCGTGAGCTCGTGACGGACGGCCTGCTGGGCCGCGGTGATCGAGCAGGGCGCGGCAGACGAGCATCGAGTGCCGGAGCCGTCGGGTGCTGCGTAAAAGGGCTGGGACTGTGCCGGGCCGGCCGCGCCCGCAGCCGCGGACACAAGTCCGGTTGTCAGAAATGCCGCTACTGCGATCCCCGCCGGCAGCAGTACCGGACGTCCACGTTTGAGTAGCAACACTATGCGTCTCCTTCGGTGAAGGTCTTCACTCGCAAGTCATCCGACCTATCATGAGGATGGTCACCGTATTATCGGAGGTATCTCGGGTCAAGACCGGAATCATCCGATGACTGATGGCCCTTTGATCGCTGGCTTCTTGTCTTCGTGCCATGCGTCTGTTTCGGGCAGGCGAGTCCGGCTGAGCGCCGGCTGGGGACACCACGGGCTGTCGACAGTGACGCACCTGCCTGGTAGCCCTAACGGTCTGGTGGGGACGGGGCACCTGTCTGACCTCTGATCGCCGCCGTCCCGCACGCGCCCAGATCCTTCGAGGCCGGCGTCCCGTGATCGGCAGAACGGATGACGCTCAGGACTGCCTGGCGCGTTTGTCGAATTCGCGCCGTGTGTCCACGACGTCAGGAATCTGATCCTCGATGTGGGCGAACAGCTCGATGAGCCGCTCGGTAACCGGCCGGCCGCGTGGAGTCAGCGAGACTCGACACCGTTCGACGCAGGGGTGCCCACCGCGGCCGAATGCCCTGCCGGCGTGCCGGTATTCGTCGCGCAGGGTGACCATGACAACGTCATTCCCAGCGACCTTCTCGAACGGGCCTGGCACTACCAGACCACCGAGTCCGGGGCGGTGACCGTGGCTCGCTATCTGGCACACCGAAACGAGGCCAGAGCTCACCGCGCGCTCGGCCAGTTGACCCCGGCCCAAGCCGAGACCGGGCCGTCGTCGACAGGAAATGGGGACGGCAGCTCAGGAGATGGTGAGCGTCCCGGTGGAGGTCACGCCGCCGAGGTTCGTCAGGCGCGCGTAGCTGCTGAAGTTGTCGGTTCCCGTGGCGATCGCAGTCAACGTCAGCGTGATGGTCATCGAGGCCCCGGGAGCCAACAGGTTGTTGCCGCAGTACATGAGGACGTGCAGGTTGCGCGGATGGCAGCCGCCCGTGCCGCTGAGACCGGTGAACTGCTGGTCGATGTACTGCGGGTCCTGGATGCCCAGCGAGGCGGCCGCGACCGATGAGGTGTTGTTCGTGAGCGTCGCCACGACCGTCACCTCACCACCCACCACGGTGGTGGACGGAGTGATCGTCAGAGTACCGGTGACCGGCGCGGTGTCCGCCATCGCCGACTGCGCAGCGACCAGTCCGGACACGGCGACGGCCGCCGCCGACAGGACACCGACCGTCACCCGCGCGGCGGTTCGCTTGATCAGACGCATGAATCCTCCTTCTCACCGGCTCACACCGGCGGAAAACCTGAACAGGACAGCGGAGAAGCGGCACCGATCGGCCACGACGACTGGATGCGTCCCAGACGCTATCAGGACTCGGATATACTTTCACGTGATCGGCTTCTGGTTTTCATGAATCACCAGATGCGCGCAGATCAACGCCTTCATCCTCGCCGACCTTGCCACGCCCGAACACGCGCACGTGCGAGGGGTCGACGTCCACGAACGCCAGACTGTCTGCGCCGGGCCCGGCCGGGCAGGCCGACGGTTGTCCGGCGGCGGGAACTCCTCTCATCGACCCGGCGAGTATGCGGGGCGGATGGGCAGCGATCGCGGCGCGGCGCTTGGTCAGTGCCGGGCTGGGGGAGTGCAGAAGTAGCCGATCGTGCTCTCGGCCAGGGATTCCAGGTGGGCGCCTAAGGCTGCGCTCGTCTCGGCCACGGCTGGCAGATGGGCATTGAACACGGCCATGATCTCCTCCATCTGCTCGTCAGCGGCCGTGCCGTCGAACATCGAGTGCAGGGCGCGGTGGAGGTCGCTTTCAGAGCGGGCCAGGTCTGCGAGCTGGTCCGCCGCCGCTGCCTGAGCCGACCAGAGGTCCGGCCCGATCGCCGCCAGGAGGGCATCACGCTCGGGGTGGGTGTCGATGAGCGCTCTGATCCTGTTCGTGCGGGCGATGCGTTCGGCCAGTTCCTCGCGCAGGCGGTCGAATTGGGCTTCGAGGGTGGCCCGCATCTCCGCCAATGGCCCCACCACCACAGGGAACGCCTTGATGCTCTCGTGGATGCCTTCGATCTTCGCGGCCGACTCCTGATGCGCGGAGGTGGCGGCGACCGCCCAGGCGACCAGTTGGTCGGCAGCCGCGACGTCATCGAGGTCGTGGTCGGTGGGGCGCGGGTTCCTCGCCGCCAGCACCGCCCACGCCTGGTCCGCGATCGGGCCGCGGTGCCGGTCCACCACGGCCATGAGCTGGCCGTACCAGCGCTCCAGGAACTGCGCGAACTGATCCGCCATGGTGTCGCGGCGGTCGGCGGGCACATCAGACAGCAGCGTGTCCGTGGCGTGCCCTGTCCGCCACTGCCGGTCGAAGTCTCGCAGGACGTTGTCGCCCCACATCTGCGCGCCGCGTTCGGCGAGCTGCCGCAACTGCGTGTCCGTTGCCGGTATCGGTTCGGGCATGTGCCCACCCCTCTCAACGAGCTCCCCCGTTAGAGCCCCACGTCGTTATAGCAATACACGACCTTGCTGGGCTACCTCGGGACAATCCCGCCAGTCGGTGGCTGAGACGGCTCGACCCCGAAGCGGTCACCATGGGTCTCGATCATGGTCACGACTTCGTCCGGGGACGGTAGAGGGCTGTTCCTCCGTTGGCCCTCTGGCTGGTGCGGGTCCAGGCGGCTGTGCCTAGCGTTGTCCAGTGACGGAACTTTCGCGCCCGGCGGAGGACCCGAGCCCCGAGGAGTACGCCATGCCAGATCAGGTTCGCCCTCCGTTGGTGCTGGACAGTCCGGAATTTACGGCTAGAGCCGAGAACTTCGCCAATCTGATGAGCGTCTCGGACTTCCAGCAGCGCTTCTTCCGCGACCCGTCCGGCACGGCGGCGGCAGAGTTCGGGCTGTCGCTCGAAACCACGCTGCTCAACCGGGCCAACCAGCTGACTTATGCGTTGCTGGCCGACCCGGCCTTCAACACCTGGGCTGAGGACTTCCAGAACCGCGTCAACGCGGCCCTGCCCTCGGACACCGGCAGCGTCTCGGAGCTGAAGGCCTCGAAGGACCGGTTCGTCGAGGAGTTCGTCACCTCGATAAGGGCGCATCTGGCCCCGGAGACCGTCGCCAGTCTCGAACGTCTCGATCCCGGGTTGCTGGTGGCCGAGGACGACATCGCCATCTTGCTGCTGGTCTTCATCGCGGTCGTCGTCGTCGTGGCCCTGGGGGTGGCGCGGCCGGACGAGGCTCTGTCCCGCAAGACCGTCCAGCTGGTGATGCGGCAGCTCAACGATCAGCAGATCGCCCAGATCCTTGCCGCGCGGGCGGCCCTCGGTGGCTGAGCGCGGTACCGGCACGGCCAGACCGCCATCGGCTTACGGGATCCTGGACCCGCTCCCGCAACGGCGCATTCTCTCGCTGCTCCTGACCTTGCGCTGCACGGCGGAGTGCGGCGAGTGCGGCACCCATAGCAGCCCGCGGGTGAGGACCAGGCTCCCGGAGGAGGAGGCCGCCCGCCTCATCGACGAGGCGGCTGCCGACCACTACGACCTGATCGCCTTCACCGGCGGCGAGCCGATGCTCTACGGCAGTGGCCTGGCCCGGCTGATCCGGCGGGTGACCGGTCACGGGATACCGTCACGGATGGTGTCGAACGCCTTCTGGGCGCGGACGCCGGAAAAGGCCGCCCGGGCGCTCGGCCCTCTCGCGGAGGCGGGCCTCGGGGAGCTGAACGTGTCGACCGGCGACGAGCACGCGCGCTTCGTACCGGTCGAACAAGTCCTGTACGCCGTTCGGGCGGGCCTCGACCGGGGTCTGCGCTGTGCCGTGATGATCGAGACACGGGCCGCCAACCGCATCACGGGACGCACCCTGTCCGAGCACCCCCTGTTCCGTGAGCTCCTCACCCCGTCCGAACAGGAGTCGGTGACCCTGTGCGAGAGCCCGTGGATGCCGCTCGACGAGCACGAGCACTTCTCCTACCCGGAGGGGACGACGGTCAACGCCGACAACCTGTTCCGGCGGGGCGGCTGCGACAGCGTCATCGACACGGTCACCGTTCTCGCGGACGGCCGGATCATGGCCTGCTGCGGGCTCGGCACCCAGTCGATCCCGGAATTGCAGGTGGGGCAGGTGCCGACCGACGGGGTCCACGAGAGCAGGCGTCGGGCCGAGGCTGATTTCCTCAAGCGGTGGATCCGGGACGAGGGCCCTGAACGGATTCTGGCCTGGGCAGCGGCTCGGGATCCGAGGATCGTCTGGGAGGACCAATACGCGCACCGGTGCCAGGCTTGCAAGCGGCTCTACAGTGACCCGCTGGTCGGCGACGTCATACGCGCGCACCACGAGGAGAAGATCCTTGACGTGCTCACGAGCGAGTGGCTGATGCACCACCCGATCCAGCCGGCGACGCAGACACCCGAGGCGGCGGCGATCGACACGCCCTGCTGAAGTCTTCGGCACGGTTCTCATCGCGATCGGGATCGACGTGGTCCACGCCGCTCGCCGGCGCCGAGACGATCGGCCGGGCGGCGCCGGTGCGGGTTTGATCTACAGGCCAGAACCGTCTTTCCGATCTGGGTGTCCAGGTGAGCTCACACGGGCGGTTGCAACGGCTGGAGGGGAATCTCGGCCCAGATGGTCTTCCCGGCGGGAGTTTGGCGGCTACCCCAGCGTCGTGCGATCTGCGCGACGATGAGCAGGCCGTGTCCACCTTCGTCGAACGTTCGCGCGCGGCGGAGGTGAGGTGCGGTACTGCTCGCGTCGCTCACCTAGCCCAATCACATCTGACCCGGATCGGTCCAGCAGGAGCGCCATGGCCGCGTTCGCCTCGATGCGCATCCCGTGGACGTCGAAGAGCGACATGGGTATCGGCGGCTGTTCCAGGGCCCAGAGCTTGAGCAGCGCCGCCTCGGGCGTGACGGTGGAGTCGTCGGGCGCGATGGGCGTCTTGAGCAGCGCCGCCTCGGGCGTGACGGTGGAGTCGTCGGGCGCGATGGGCGTCGCGGCGGCGTCGGCACCGATGAGCCAGACCACGTCGGCGGCGCGCTGGTGCATCGGACCCAGGGACAACCGCACCGGACGGGACGGCCATCACGGTGCAGGAGAACGACCTGCCCACTCCACGGCTCGTGGCTCACCCAGCAGCTGGTGCACGCAGGTTCGGTGGTGCGAGGCTCCTGCCGATCACGATCCGCCGGGCGCCCTATCCCCGGGACCCCCAGACGTTTCCAGGACTACCACCGCGGTCTGCGACGGGCGCCGTGCTGCGTACGCATCCAGGTTCGCCTCGACCTCGCGCCAGCGGGCCCACAGCCTCGACCGTTCGTCGCCGGTCGCGGGGCGGGCGCGCACCTGGCGGTGCTCGCCGGCCAGATCGACGGTCGCGTCCGGGTGTGCCTGAAGGTTGAGCCACCAGGCCGGCTCGGCGGCGCCCCATCCGTTCATCGCCAGTGTGACCAGATCCGGGCCGTCCTCGATGTAGCCGAGGATGACGCCGTGTTCCTGGCCGGTGCGACGTCCGACGGTGGTCAGCCGCAGCATGCCCCAGCGCTTGCCACGCGGTCTGCGCAGCACGGCACGGCCGCTGGAGGCCCGGTACAGGCCGCGATGCGCCGACCAGGCGAGGCGGATGAACCAGCGTGGCGGCAGCGGCGTTCTCGTTCGGTGTTCGACAGACAAGGCGGCCTCCGGCATATGCGTTGTATCGGTGGCGCGGCTGGACCCGGGGGCGGAGACCCGCCTGCCTTGCTGCGTCCCATCCGGCACACAGGCACCGCCGGCACCGGTCCGCAAGCGCCTCCATGATCCAGGCTTCCAGCAGGTGACGGGGCGGGCCAGAGCCGACTGCTGTGGCAGTCCCGGGACCTTCGCCTCTGGTCATCCGGCCGCGCCTGTCGCACAACAGGAGTGATGTCCAAGAAAGATGCCCAAGGAGCGACACATGGCGCGACCAGCAGATGAGGCGCTGATGTTCGCTGCGGTCCGTACTCGCTATGGCGCGCCCGATGCGGTGAGGATCACTCGGCTCCCCAGGCCGGTGCCGGGTGATCGCGAGTTGCTGGTGGCGGTCCACACCTCGACCGTGAACCGGAAGCCGGGTACGCACGTTCGTGCCGGTGCTCGTCGAACACGCCGTGCGCGAAGAGCTCGCCGACCGCAGCGGATAAAACGACAGCTCCGGTGGCGGCCCGGCGCTCGAGACGAGCGACTGAACTGGGATTGGCGGGCCGTCCCATGATGGGAGGCACAGATGGTCCCTTATAGCTTCCACACCGACCGCCACGGGGACTCAGTGACGGTACTGGTGTACGCCGGCCCGAAAAGCGGCGATGCCGAATTGCTGGTCAACGGCAAAGAAGTCGCCTTCGGACAGCTCGATCCCTCCAACGTGTGCGAAATGGAGTCAGAACTTCCCACATCGCCACCCACGCCGGTCCACGCCACGCTCAAATGGACCGGGCGGGGCGCACAGCCAAAGTGCGTCTTGCTCATAGGCCACGTCGAGCAATCGTTCGAGGATGGGAGCTCCGACGCGTGAGCCGGCGCCCAGGAGCATCGCGACAACGGAGCTGTCGGGCTGAGGGCATCCGACTTGAAGGTGTCACCATGCCGGGGTGCTGACACTGGTCGCAGTCGCAGTCGCAGTCGCAGTCGCAGTCGCACTCCGCGTACGCAGGCCAGTGGCGGGGCACGCGGCCCAAAGGCACTTTACGGCGTGGCCCGGTCACGCACCTGACCTGTCGTGTGCTGCGGGCCGCCGGTGAGTACGGTCCGGCCGAACACCTCGCCCGCCTGCATCCTCCGGTGCGCGTCCACAGCCTGATCCAGCGGCAGCACGTCGTGCACGACGGCCTGCAACTCGCCGCGGGTCGCGGCGGCGAACAGGTTCGCGATCACGGTGCGCCGATCGGCCCAGGGCACGGTATCCGCGCTGAAGGTCGCGAACGACAGCGACTTCCGGAACGTCTGGAACAGCCGCGCCCCGAAGTCCGCAGGCGGATCGCCGGCGACCGCGCCGACGGCCACCAGACGCCCGTTCGGATTCAGCTTGCCAAGGAACGCGGGCAGGTCCGGGCCGGCGACGACGTCGATGACGACGTCGAAGCTGTCCGGTGGCCCTTCGCCGGCGCGGTCCAGCACGTGGGTCGCGCCGAGCGCCCGGAGGCGATCGCCCCGCTGGGCCGACGACGTCGTGACCGCGATCGTGCCGGCACCGGCCCGGGCGGCGAGCTGGACCGCCATGATGCCGATGCCACCCGCCGCGCCGCGCACCAGCAGCGACTCGCCGGGAGCGAATCGGGCGTGGCGCAGGCCGAAGTGGGCCACCACGCCCGAACTGCCGAGCGTGACGGCGTCCACGGCCGACAAGGCCGCCGGGATGGGAACGAGCGAGGCGGCCGGGACGACGGCCTGCTCGGCGTAGCCGCCGCCGACGCCGGTGAATCCCCACGCCCGCCGCCCGACCCACGACGGGTCCGCGCCCGCGCCGGCCGCCGTCACGATGCCCGCCACTTCCCCGCCGAGGATGTGCCCGCCCTGGAAGCCGTACGCGGCCAGTGCGCCGCTTCGGATCATGGCGTCGACACCGCCGACGCCGATCGCCTCGGTGGCGATCAGCACCTGTCCGGCGGCGGGTTCCGGAGTGGGGAGGTCGATGACGGCGAGTCCTTCGGGACCGCCGAATGCTTGCACCGCGATTGCTTTCACCAGGCCGACCGTAACGGACGCCCCCGTCCGGTTGGCTAAACTGAGAGCGTGGTCGACAGGGTGTCTCACTTGCTGCGTTCCGATGCCCGGGACAACCGCGAGCGCATCCTCGAAGCGGCTCGCGCGGTGTTCGCCACCGAGGGCCTGGACGTGCCGATGCGGGAGATCGCCCGGCGAGCCGGCGTCGGCCCGGCGACGCTCTACCGCCGGTTCCCCACCAAGGAACTGCTGGCCACCGAGGCCTTCGCGGATCAGATGCGCGCGTGCTACACCATCGTCGACGAAGGACTCGCCGACCCCGATCCCTGGCACGGTTTCGCGCGGGTGATCCAGCGGCTTTGTGAACTCCATGCCCACGACCGTGGCTTTACCGCGGCGTTCGTCTCGGCCTTTCCGCATGCTGTGGATTTCGCTACAGACCGCGCGCAGACCTTGGCGTCCATCGCGGAACTGATTCGCCGCGCCCAGGATGCCGGCCAGGTCCGCTCCGACGTCGTCCTGGATGACGTGATCATCGTCCTCATGGCCAACAACGGCATCCAGGCCCGGACACCGGCGGCCCGGATCGCGGCTTCAAAACGCTTCGCCACGCTGGCGCTGCAGGGACTTCGGGCGTGACACCGCCCGTATCGCCGCACTGCCGGCGCCTGGCAGCTGAAGTCGATCTGTACCGATTCAGGCAATACCCGCGCCGGGTCATGTCGTCAAGCGATGTGTCTCAGCAGGCTGATTCATCCCCATCAGTCGGGGTGGCATGCCTGTACTCACGGTCCGGGTGACCGCCGAGTCAGGAACGGGACGCGTCGTCACTGGCAACAGAATCCGACAGTGTTCGGTGACGCCGCGGATGGTGACTCGGCCTGGGCGGTGCACGCCGCCCACGGCACCTTTAGAAAACGTTATCGACAACGATTGACACAGACAGAAACCTGGGCGCAAACTTCTCGCCAGCCCTCTGTGATGCCTGCGTCCTCCACCGTCAGGCGTCCCCGCGCTCTCAACACCCTCACAGCCCCTGGTCGCCTGTTCCTCCGGGGACGCAGATGCGACCACGACGATGGACAGGGAGTTCCACAGTGACGACGAGAATGCGCAGCGCGACAGCCATCTTCCTCGGCTTGGGCGCGATGCTCGCCGCCACCGGCTGTGCCGGCAGCAGCAGCGGCGGCGGGGGCGGCGGTTCGGCCGACGGCAAGGTGACGGTGACCTTCTGGGAGAACGCGACGAACGGCCCGGACGGCCTGCAGTACTTCCAGAGTGCCGCGAAGCAGTACCAGGCCCTGCATCCGAACGTCACGATCGATTTCCAGACGATCCAGAACGAGGCCCTCGACGGCAAGCTGCAGACCGCGCTCAACTCGAACAGCGCGCCGGACGTCTTCTTCCAGGTCGGCGGCGGCAAGATGCGGGCCCAGGTCGACGCCGGCGAGCTCCAGCCGCTGAACCTCACCGACGCGGACAAGACCGACATCGGCGCGGCGGCCCTGTCCGGCAGCACGCTCGACGGCAAGGTGTACATGATGCCGGTCGACACGCAGCCCGAGGGGATCTACTACAGCAAGAACCTGTTCCAGCAGGCCGGCATCACCTCGACGCCGACGACGATCGACGAGCTCGAGGCGGATGTCGCGAAGCTCAAGGCCATCAACGTCGCACCGATCGCGGTCGGGGCCAAGGACGCCTGGCCAGCCGCGCACTGGTACTACAATTTCGCCCTCCGCGAGTGCGGCCAATCGGTCATGGCGAGCACCGCCAAGTCGCTCAAGTTCACCGATCCGTGCTGGACCACGGCCGGAAACGACCTCGCCGCGTTCGTCAAGGCCAACCCCTTCCAGGCCGGGTTCCTGACGACGGCGGCCCAGCAGGGCGCCGGCTCCTCGGCGGGCATGCTCGCCAACCACAAGGCGGCCATGGAGCTCATGGGCTCCTGGGATCCCGGCGTGATCGCCAGCCTGACCCCGGACCAGAAGCCGCTGCCCGACCTGGGCTGGTTCCCGTTCCCGTCGGTGGCCGGCGGCCAGGGCGACCCGTCCGCGATCATGGGCGGCAACTCCGCGTACTCGCTGTCCAAGAAGGCGCCGAAGGAGGCCTTCGGCTTCCTGGAGTTCATGCTGACCAAGGACCAGCAGGAGGCGTACTCCAAGGCCTTCCAATCGATCCCGGTGAACCCGGCGTCCCAGGACGTCGTCACCGCGTCCTACAACATCTCGGCGCTGCAGGCGTTCAACAAGGCCGGCTACTCGATGCAGTACCTCGACACCCAGTTCGGCCTGAACGTCGGCAACGCCCTGAACGCCGCCGTCGTCGACCTCATGGCCGGCCGGGGCAGCGCAGCCGATATCGTCACGCGGGCCAACACCGCCGCCGCGAAGGGCTGAGCAAGCACGCGATGCCGTGCTGCATCGCTGGGAGGCCACCAACGTGGCGCTGGCCGGCGGGGTGCTGCATGTCATGCCAGCGGGAGTCTGCCAACCCTCCACAGTGCTGTCATCGGATCAGGCCGACGATTTCGCCCTTTGGCGCAACCAGGCCACAAGTTCACTCATGAAAGTAAGCACGCTCGGTCGCGCTCATTGCGGAGTCCCGTTAGTTTGAGTCCTGATACATGCCGTACAACGGGAAGGCGCCGGATCCGGCACCGTCACCGTGACCAACCCCGGAAGCCAGACCGGCACCGTCGCACCGCCGCGAGCTTGCAGATCCACGCCGCCGATTCGGCCTCGGGCACCCTGTCCTACACAGCCACCGGGCTGTCGGCTGGGTTGGCGATCAGCCCCGCGACCGGGCTCATCTCCGGTACTCCGACCACCGCCGGCACCTACGCGGTGACCGTGACGGCCACGGACGCCACGAACGCATCCGGTTCGGCCACTTTCAGCTGGACGGTCAGTCCAGCCGGCGCCGGCACCGGATGCTCGGCCTCGTATCACGTCGACAACCAGTGGGGCACCGGATTCACCGGCGCCAACCCGACTCCGACGTTGACCTGCACGGCTGGTTGACGAGTGGTCTCTACTGATCCGCCGACTTATATGGGCGCCTGGAGCTCAGTGCGCCATCACGGGCTCGCCCTCGGACGGCGCCAGGGCCCGATTCGGAATCAGGAACGCTGCGATCACCGCACCGACCACGAAGAACCCGGAGCCCCACGCGAGGGTGGCCGTGTAGCCCTCGACCCCGGCCTGCGCCGCGGCCAGCGCGCTGGGCTTGTGCGAAGTGAGGTAGTGGGTCGCGGCCGACGAGGCAACGGTGGTCAGCAGTGCCGTACTGATGGAGCCGCCGATTTGCTGACCGGTGTTGATCAGCGCCGAGGCGACGCCCGTGTCCTCGTGGTGCAGGCCTGAGGTCGCCCCCTGGATCGCGGTGGTCATCACCGCGCCGATGCCTAGACCCAGCAGGATCAGGCCGGGCATGATGTGGGTGGCGTAGGTGCTGTCCAGCTCGAGCCGGGTCAGCAGGGCCATACCGGCTGCGGCGACCAGGAAGCCGGTGCTGACGACGAACTTCGGACCGACCTTGGGCAGCACCAGCGAAGGCATCGTGGTCGACGAGGCGACGACGGCCGCGACCATCGGCAGGAACGCCAGACCGGTCTTGATCGGCGAGTAGCCGAGGCTGGCCGCGAAGTAGTAGGTCAGGAACAGGAAGATCGAGAACATCCCCATGCCCAGGACGAACACCGCTATAAACGAGCCACCGCGGGTCCGGTCCAGCACGAGGCGCAGCGGCAGCAGTGGATGCGCGACCCTGGACTCCAGCCAGACGAACACCACGAGCAGCACCGCGCCGACGATCATGGAGCCGAGGGTGACCGGGTTGGTCCAGCTGGTGGACTCGACGTGCGCGAATCCGTAGACGATGGCGAACAGCGCGGCGCTCACCACGGCGATGCCTGGAATGTCGAGTTTTGGCTTCTTGGTGATCGCGGGTTTGGCCAGCAGCAGCAATGCGCCGATCAGGGCGGGGACCGCGAAGGCGACGTTCACGTACATCACCCAGCGCCACGACGCCCATTCGGTGAGCATGCCGCCGAGCAGCAGCCCGATCGCGCCGCCCGCACCACCCAACGCACTGAAGATGCCGAAGGCCTTCGCTCTTTCTGAGGGTTCGGTGAAGGTCACGCTGAGCAGTGAGAGTGCCGCGGGCGCGAGCAGCGCGGCGAAGAGGCCTTGGGCCACGCGTGCCGCGACGAGGATCTCGAAGCTGGAGGCCGAGCCGCCGAGGACGGACGCGGCCCCGAAACCTGCCACGCCGATCACGAAGAGGGTACGCCGGCCCAACAGGTCACCGAGTCGGCCGCCGAGCAGCAGCAGGCTGCCGAACGCCAGGGCGTAACCGGTGATGACCCACTGCCGACTGCCGTCGCTGAAGCCGAGGGCTTGCTGCGCCTTGGGCAGCGCGATGTTCACGACGGTCGCATCGAGCATGACCATGAGCTGGGCCAGGCCTAGCACGACCAGCACCCACCAGCGCACGGCATGTGAGCCGCGAAGGCCCGAGTCTGTCTTTCCGGAGGCGGGCGCCCCGCGGTCGATGCTGGTACTCATTTTCTTCCCTTGCTAGCTGGGCATGACTGAAACCGTCTGGAATCTGATCGATTTCCTCGCCCGATGAAGGTGGGGCGAGGGTGACGCGCTGAGATCTCAGGGCTTTGAGATCATCGTGTGGCTGCTTTGGCGCTTACCTCGGCGATCCCTGCAAGGCCGCGTCGGTGTCCGCGATGGCCAGCATCTTGTTGATGTCGGCGCCGGCCAGCGCGCCGGCCGCTGCGGAGGCCCCGACCTGGGCGACCGGATCGGTGACGTTGCCGGCCACCCACACACCCGGCACCTCGGTGGTGCCGGACATCCCGGAGGCGAAACCGCGGCCCACCGGCAGGTCCTGCACAGGCAGGCCCAGACCTTCCAGACCCTGAGTGCGGGCCTGCATCCGCGGGCCGACTGCGAGGACGCGGCGGGCCACGACCTGCCCGTCGGCCAGGCGCACCCCGGCAAGGGCGCCGTCGGTGTCGTTGACGACCTCAGCGACCGGGGTGTCGATGACGCGGATGCCGCGGGCGGCGAAGCGGGCGCGGCTGTCCTCGTCCAGGTCGGTGCCGTGGGTGAAGTAGGTCAGGTCCTCGGTCAGCTGACGGAACAACAACGCGTGGCCGATGGAGGCCGGGCCGGTGGCGAGGATGCCGATGGGCTCATCGCGCACCTCCCAGCCGTGGCAGTATGGGCAGTGCACCACACTGTGTCCCCAGTGCTCGGCGAGCCCGGGCACCTGTGGCAGCACGTCCGTGAGGCCGGTGGCCACCAGGACGCGGCGGGCGGTGATGTGGCGGCCGTCGGCCAGGGTGACGGTGAACCGCAGGTCCCCGTCCGCCGACGGGGCGGCGGACTCGGCCGAGACCACCTCGCCGAACACGACGCGTCCGCCGTACTGGCGCACCTGCTCCCGGCCCCGTCGAAGGATCTCTGTCGGCGGGGTGCCGTCCAGGGCGATGAGGCCGTGCACGGCCTCCGCGGGCGCGTTGCGCGGGGAGCCGCTGTCGATCACGACGACCGAGCGGCGGGAGCGGGCGAGGATCAGTGCACCGTTCAGCCCCGCGGCGCCCCCGCCGATCACCACCGCGTCGACGGTCCCCTCGGCCAGTGCGTCGCTCGCGTACGGAGAGGTCGTCACAGTCATGGCCTCCTGCCTTTCCTCGTCAGTCATGCTTCGGTCAACCCTTCGGGTCATGGGTGGTTGGAGAGGGGGTCAGCCGTTCAGGAAGCCCAGGATGCGGTCGGCGCGCAGCCTGTTCGGCCAGCTCAGGACGGTTGTTTACTGAATAGTCAAAAACCTAGGCGGTTCTGTACTGAGTTGTCAAATACGACAGGCCGGCCCCGCCTACCTGATGGGCGCCAGCGCACTACACTCCCGGCGACGCCTCTGACCAGGTCAGACTGGGAAAACGATGCCGTAGTGCCACGGGTCAGGCCGTGATCAGCTCCGGTGGCACCGGCAGTGTCATGAGGCGGAGCAGTTCAGCGACTTCGGCCAGGGACGGGGATGGGCGGGGGCCGATCGTCCGGGGTCAGGCCGCGTCGAGCAGGATCCGCACCATCTCGTCGGGGCGCTCCAAGGCGGAGAAGTGGCCGGTGCGGGGCACGGTGATGCGGTGGACGTCCGTCAGCGCGTTGGCCACTCGGTCTCGTTCGGCCGGCCGGGACCAGTCGTTTTCGCCGTAGACGAGGGTGACGGGTGCCGACACGCGCGGGTAGCGCTCGCGGGCCCGGTCGAATCCCTTGAGGCTGCGGAAGATTCCCCGGGACACCTTGTCGTAGCCCTTGCGGCGGCCGCTCCTCAGCAGCTCGGTGATGAAGTCCTCGGGCAGCCGGGTCTTGTCGACGTAGCCGCCCTGCAGAATCGCCCGGAAGACGGGCCGCGGCTCGAGGGGGGCGAAGACGGGGCCCAGCACGGGCATCCGCACGCTGGAGATGATGAAGCGGGAGACCCAGTTTCCGCGTTCACCTCCCTGGGGGTAGTCATAGCTGTTGAACGCCACGACCCGGCTGACCCGGTCTTTCAGGTCGATCGACGCCGACAGGGACAGGGCGCCCCCGAGCGATTCGCCCGACAGGGTGACGTCGTGAAGATCCAGACCGCGGACGAATTCGACGACCGCGGCTCGCAGCTGCGGCTCCTCGTACTGTGCGCCGGGAACGATGTCGGACCATCCCATCCCGGGCAGGTCCAGCGCGTAGACCGTGTAGTGGTCCCACAACTGCGGGATCACCCGCTGGAAGTAGTCGAGCTGGCCGCGCACGGTGTGCATCAGCACGAGGGCGGGGCCGGTGCCCACCGTGTAGTAGCGCAGCCGCGAGCCATCGGCTCGGGTGAAGAACCGCACCTCGCCGCGGCCGTTGCTCCAGGTCCTCGCGTACGTCGCGTCGGGAGAATCGTCGCGTTCCATGGTTCTGTCCTTTCAGGTGGCGGTATCGGGCTCGGTGTCGGGGTCGGCGGCGGGCTCGGTGGCGGTGAGGGGGAGCAGCACCTGGAAGCGGGTGTCGCCGGGTACGGACTCGACTTTCAGGTCACCGTGGTGCTTGTTGACGACGATCCGCCAGGAGATGTCGAGCCCCAGCCCCGTGCCCTGGCCCACCGGCTTGGTGGTGAAGAAGGGGTCGAAGATCCGGTCGCGGATCTCGGCCGGCACTCCCGGGCCCGTGTCGCGGAACTCCACCAGCAGCCGGTCGTGCACCAGAGCGGTGCGTACGGTCAACATCCCTTCGCCGCCTGCGTCCTTGATGGCGAAGACCGCGTTGTCGATCAGGTTGGTCCACACCTGGTTCAGCTCGGCCGGGTAGGCCGGAATCCTCGGCAGCGAACGGTCGTACTCCTTCACGACCTTGACCTGTGGACCGATCTTGCCCGACAGCATCAGCAGCGTGCTGTCGAGGAGTTCGTGGACATCGACGACCTGGTAGGGCGCGCGGTCCAGCTGCGAGTACTGCTTGGCGGCATCGACGAGGTGCGAGATGCGGGTGGTGGAGTCCTCGATCTCGGACACCAACAGCTCGGTCTCGACGGTGTAGGTGAGCCACTCGATGGCACTCTGCAGGATTTCCTGCTCGTCGACGGCCGCCGCGATCTGCTCCAGCCAGCCGACGTCGAGACCGCCCTGCACGAAGGTCGGCGCGATCTGCCAGCCGTTCTGGACACCATGGTCGTCCAGCCAGTCGGCGAGTTCGTCCTCCCGGTCGGCGGCTTCCAGCGGGCTCAGTGCCGGCGCCTTGGAGACCCGCTCGGCCGTACGCTCCTGGAGATCGACCAGGGCCTTCAGGGTGTCGCGGTCGTAGGGGCCCGAGGCGATGACGCCGAGCTCGTTGCGCATGTGCGCGACCCGGTCCCTGAGCGATGAGGTGGCCCGTACGGCCGCCGCGGCCGGGTTGTTGAGCTCATGGGTGAGACCCGCGGACAACGAGCCCAGCGCCAGCAGCCGTTCGCGCTGCCCGACGGCCCGCTGAAAGGTCTGCGAACCGAGGACGAGCCCCTCCAGGAGATGGATCGCCATCGGAAACCACTCGTGCATGAAGTTCGCGAACGATTCGGCGGGCAGGACGAAAAACCGCGTCGGCTCTGACACCCGCAGCGAGTTGATGTACCGCTGCGGTTTCCCGTCCCGGACGTACGCCCGCAGGGCCCCCGCGTACACCCCTGGCTGGGACGTGCGGCTCACCTCGACGTCGTCGCCGCCCACCCGGCGCGACATGACGACCGTGCCCTCGATCATCACGTAGAAGCAGGTCGCCGGGTCACCTTCGGCGAACACCGGCCCGGGGTCGAACAGTTCGATCCGGCCCTCGCTGCACAGCCTGCCGATCTGCTCGGAGTTCAGCTTCTCGAAGAGGAACAGCGAACTGATCTCCGCCGCGCTGCACGGCATCACCCGCCCGCTCACGACTGCTCCAGATACCGGTGTACGAGCATCACGGCCATGGCTCCTTCTCCGACGGCGGACGCGACCCGTTTCGCGGACTCCGCGCGCGCGTCCCCGGCGACGAACACGCCGGGGATGTTGGTCTCCAGGTGGTACGGCGGCCGGTCCAGTACCCAGTCCGCCGGTGGCCGGCCGTCGGCGGTCAGATCGGGCCCGGCGAGGATGAACCCGCGCTCGTCCCGCGCCACCGTGCCCTCCAGCCAGTCGGTCAGCGGGGCCGCGCCGATGAACACGAACAGCCACTGCGCGTCGACCAGTTCGGTCTGACCGCTCGTCGTGTCGCGCAACGTCAGCTGTTCCAGGTGGCCGTCGCCGTGCGCGGACTCGACGACCGTGTGGGCCCGTACAAAGATGTTCGGCGCCTCGGCGATCTGCTGGATCAGGTAGTGCGACATCGACGCCGTGAGGTCCGCTCCGCGCACCAGCAGCGTCACCGACTTGGCGCCCCTTGACAGGTACATCGCCGCCTGCCCGGCCGAGTTGGCGCCGCCGACGATGTACACGTCATGGCCCTGGCATGCGGCGGCCTCGGTGAGCGCGGACCCGTAGAACACCCCGCGGCCCGACAACTCATTCGCGCCCGGCGCCTCCAGCTGTCGGTAGGACACACCGGTCGCCAGGATCACGCTGTGCGCCGCGATCTGCGACCCGTCCGTGAACCGTACGAGCCGTGCCGCCCCGCTGCTCTCCAGACCGGTCACCTCCCGCGCGGAAAGGATCTCGGCGCCGAATTTGGTGGCCTGGCGTCGCGCCCGGTCGGTGAGCTGGCCGCCGGACACCCCGTCCGGGAACCCCAGATAGTTCTCGATCCGCGAACTCTGCCCGGCCTGCCCGCCGGTCGCCGACCGCTCCACCAGCACAGTACGCAGCCCCTCTGAGGCGCCGTACACGGCAGCGCCCAGCCCGGCCGGCCCGCCGCCGATGACGACCAGGTCGTAGAAGTCGGCCGTGGGCGTCGTCGCCAGCCCCACGTGCGCGGCCAGTTCGGGCACCTCCGGCTCGACGAGCGCCGCACCGTCCGGTGTGATCACCACCGGCAGCCGCTGTCCGTCCTGCCCGGACGCCGCGAGCAGCCGCTGCCCCTCGGGCTCCTCGGTGGAGTACCAGCGGTACGGCACCTGGTTGCGGGCCAAGAACTCCCGTACGTCCGACGACCGCGCCGACCACCGGTGACCGACGACCTTGATGCTCGGCAGTGGCCGGAAGTCACTGCGCCGCCACGCCTCCAACAGGTCGTCGAGCACCGGGTAGAGCTTCTCCTCCGGCGGGTCCCACGGCTTGAGCAGGTAGTGGTCGAGGTCGACGACGTTGATCGCGTCGATCGCCGCGTTCGAGTCCGCGTACGCGGTCAGCAGCACGCGCCGGGCGCCCGGATAGAGGTCCAGGGCCTGTTCGAGGAACTCGACGCCGTTCATCTGCGGCATCCGGTAGTCGGCCAGGATCACCGCCACGAGGTCGCCGCGCAGCTTCAGCTCCCGCAGCGTCTCCAGCGCCGACTCGCCGGACTCCGCGCGCACGATCCGGTACGACTCGCTGTAGCGCCGTCGCAGGTCACGGGCGACGGCCCGGGACACCCCGGGATCGTCGTCCACGGTCATGATGACGGTCCGCGCAGCGTCCAAGAGCGGTCGGACGACAGATGCTGATGCCGGCTTCGGTGTCTCTGGTTCGGACATGTGCCTCTCCTTGGGCGCCGCCCCGCACTGCGGGGTCAGCCGGCCAGTCGGTTGAGCTTGCGGATTTGGCTGTCGAAGGCGCGCGAGGGCACGATCCGGCGCAGGACGCTGACACGTCTGGCCATCGAGCCGGCGGTGTACCGGAGCTTGGGCTTGGAGTCGGTGGCGGCCGCGACGATCGCCTTCGCGACAACGTCCGGGGCGTCGGCGTTACGCACGGCCGTGGCCAGCACGTCTCGGGAGACCTCCCGCTGTGCGTCGTAGATCGGCAGGGGCGAGTCGGGTGCCAGGCTGCTCGCCTCGAAACTCGTGCTTGTGTAGGCCGGCTCGATCAGCAGCATCCGGACGCCGTGCTCGCGAAGCTCGTGGTCGACGGACTCGGAGTAGCCCTCGACCGCGTGCTTGGTGGCGGCGTAGACGGCCATGAAGGGGGCTGGGATCAGGCCGAGTACCGAGGAGACGTTGACCACGCGGCCACTGCCCTGGGCGCGCATGTGGGGCAGCACTGCGTTCGTCATCCGCATCAGGCCGAAGACGTTGATGTCGAAGACCTCCTTGGCCTGGCTGATCGAGCTCTCCTCGCCGGCCCCGACCGCGCCCACGCCCGCGTTGTTGACCAGGACGTCGATCCGGCCGAACCGCTCGATCACCTCCCCGACCAGGGAGCGGACCGACTCGTCGCTGGCCACGTCGAGATCGAGGAACGTCACCCCGGCGAGCGACTCGGCGTTCGCCGCATTGCGGCTCGTGCCGACCACCGCGAAGCCGGCGTCCACGAGGGCGAGCGCTGCCGCCCGCCCGATCCCGGAGGAGGCGCCGGTCACCAGGGCCACCGGGGAAGCTGTCTGCATGTCGGTTCCTTCAGTTGTGGCCGTGACTTGGGCCCGGACGGAGCCGGTCCGGTGAGCTCAGGACGGTTGTGTACTGAACAGTCAGAAACCTAGGCAGTTCTGTACTGAGTTGTCAACAAGGGCCTGCGGGCCTTACCTTCTTGGTATGGCAAGACCACGAAGCTTCGACCGCGACCACGTCATCCATGCCGCTGAGCGGCAGTTCCGCACCTCGGGCTACAACGGCACGAGCGTCGACGACATCAGCGCCGCCACCGGCCTGGGCCGCGGCAGCCTCTATGCCGCGTTCGAGGGCAAGCACGGCGTGCTGCTGCAGGCGATGGCCGAGTACTTCGCCCGGCTGGGGCAGCTGCCGAAGGTACTCGCCGGACCGGACGAGGGCGCCCTGGAACGACTGCACGGGTACTTGCTCCGCGCCGCCGTCCACGGGGTGCCACTCGCCGCCGACGTCCCCCCCGCCCCCGACCGGGCGGCGGCGGCCTGCTTCGCCGCCAAGATGGCCCTGGAGATCGGCGCCTCCGACCCCGAGGTGGAACGCCTGGCCAACGACTGCTCCTCCGCGGTCGTGAGGGCCGTGGCCGAGTGTGTGCGAGCGGCGCAGCGCAACGGCGACATCGACCCCGACGCGGATGCCGACGACCTTGCGCACCTCCTGTGGACCATCATCCGCGGGATCGATGTCGCAGGCGCGTGCGGCCACAGTCCCGCCCGCCTGACCTCGATTGCGGAGAGCGCGTTCGCCTTGCTGCCTCGCCCGCGCCACCGCTGAGAAGGGCACGGCCGGCCTCTTTGCTCAGGCATCTGGTGCGGTCGGCCCACTTCGCGCCGCGGGGGGCACGGCCCGAAGGTTTACGCGCCGCCGGGCGGTCGTCTGGTCGGCTGGCCGAAGAACTGCGCCCGCATCCAGTCGAGTTGCCCCACCGCATGCGCGGTGTCGCCGGGCTCGGATAGCACAGCTCTTGAGTCCCAGCACGGCGACTGGCCGAACTACGCGGGCGCCACGGTACAGGCCCCTGGCGTGGGCTCGCTGGTGCAACGCGACGGCACCTGGTACCTGTTCTTCGCCGGCTACAGCACCGCTGAGAAGGCCTCCGGCCCCGGCCGAACCTTCGACGCTTCACACCCCGGCCGAACCTTCGACGCTTCACACCGCCAGCCCTACTACGTGCCGGTCAGCCTGAATGTGCCTTCGGGCGCCACGGTCGCCCAGGCCACCGAGGCCCGGCTGCGGTCGTGGATCGTCCCGGAACTCTCACCAACCACTGACGGCTGGTCAGAGGCTTCCTGTATGAGATCTGGCTGGGTGCTGCCGCGGGCGATCTGCCGGTCAGAACATCGCCGGCAGCGCGTCGAGCGCCTTGCTCACCTCGGCCGCGAACTCTCGCCCGGACCCGGGCTGTTCGGTCGCCCACCAGACGTGACCGTCGGGACGGATCAGCGCCGCTGTGACGCCGGACCACACTGGTCCGCCTGTCTCGGCGAGGCGGCTGGGGTGCACGGAGATGCCGGCCGCCGCCGCCCGCTCGGCCACCCCGCCGTCCACCGGTGTCTCGCCCATGGTCAGAAGGACCGCACGGCCATCGTGTAGCAGTGGCAGAACCCCCTCGCCCTCAGGATCGTGGGCGCGGGCGCCGGTCAGGGGGTGCGCGTCCGGGTCGGCGGGCCGGTAGACGGTGTCGACCCCGGAGAGCTTGCCGGCCAGCGTCCGCGCGAAGCCGGGCTCTGCGGTGATGGCATCGCTCAGCAGTTGTCGCAGTGCGTTGACGTCCGGGGTCAGTCCGGTGATCAGAGCGCCCTGGGCCATGGTGTGCTCGGCCAGTTCGGCGCCGACCGGGTGGCGTTCGGTGTGGTAGGTGTCCAACAGGTGCGTGTCAGCCCGCCCCTGGATCACGGCGGCGAGCTTCCAGCCGAGGTTCATGGCGTCCTGGAGCCCGACGTTCAGTCCCACACCACCGGTCGGCCAGTGGATGTGGGCCGCGTCCCCGGCCAGAAGCACCCGGCCTTTCCGATAGGTGGCGGCCAGGCGGGTCGCGTCGCCGTAACGGGACAGCCAGGTGGGCTCGCGCATGCCGAAATCGGTGCCGGCGATCCGTAGCGCGGTGTCGCGCAGTTCGTCCAGGGTCATGGGGACCTCGCGCCGCTGGTTGGCCGGGTCGTATCCGGCGACGCGGAACCTGCCGTCCGGCAGTGGGATGACCAGAAGGCGGCCGGCCTCGGAGTGGGCGGTGAAGCCGGGGGTCTGCGGCGGGGCGTCGAGAATCACCTCGCCGAGGAAACCGTAGGCGGAGGTGTCGGTGCCGGGGAAGTCGATGCCGGCTTCCCGTCGCACGGTACTGCCGCCGCCGTCCGCGCCGACGACATACGGTGCGTTCACTTCGTAAGCGCCATCGGGGCCGCTCACCCGGACGGTGACGGACGAGCCGTCCTGCACCAGCGACGTGACCTCGTGCCCGCGCCTGATGACCGCGCCCCGTTTCGCGGCGTGGCGTTCGAGCAGTTCCTCTGTGGCCACTTGCGGCTGGACCAGGAGAAAGGGGAACGGCGTCGGCAGGGAGCTGAGATCGACGTGGGCTTGAAGCATGCCGAAGTGCCAGCGGGGTACATGCCGGCCGGAGGCGAGAGCATCCTGATGCATGTTCCGCATCGCCAGCACCTCGATGGTACGTGCGTGGATGCCCAGGGCCTTGGAGCGCCGACTGCGCCGTTCTTCCTTCTCCAGGACGAGAACGGCGACGCCCGCAAGGGCGAGTTCGTGGGCCAGCAGGAGACCGACTGGGCCGGCTCCCGCGATCACGACGCGGCTGACCGAAGCATCCATACTCATAGACCATTCCTCGACGTAGTTTCTCAGGGGATTGACGGGAATCCGCGTCGCATCGAGGCTACGGGGCGGCTTCACGTCGCCCCTATCCCAAGTTTCTGGGGTCTTTCTGCCGTCACATGCGCACGCGTTCGGGGATGCCCTGTTCGAGGATCGTGGCCACGAGTTGCCCGCGGCTGCGCACGCCGACCTTGGCGAAGATGGACTTGAGATGGTCCTGGACGGTGTGGACGGAGATGTGCAGTCGGGCGCTGATAGCGCTCGACGAACCTCCCGCGATCACCGTCTGCAGGACTTCACGCTCGCGGTCGGTCAGACCATGAACGAGCATGAGCAGCTCTGCGATGTCAGAACTCGGCGCCGGCTTGACGACCACTGCGATACCCCGGTCCCGGTCCTGGTCGTCGGCGACCGGTGACCCGTGAAGAGTGAGCCATCGCCCGGACCTGGCCTGCACCCTGGCGTAAGCCCCCAGGAGCCGGCCCGGCTGACCCGGGGGTATCACCCTGGCCCGGGCCGCGACCTCGTGCACGGCGTACGGCAAGCTGCCGCGCCGGGGCGATGCGGGCGCCAGTTCGTCCAAGTACTGTCGGGCGGCGTCGTTGGCCAGTCGCGTCTCGTTGTCCTCGTTGAGCACCAGGACGCCGGGGCCGACATCGGCGAGGTCGCCTGCCACGGCCCGGGGGCCGTAGGCGGTTCGGCGCAATCCGGCGGCCAGCAGCGGGCTGACGGCCTGCAACAGGGCGGCCTCGGCCAACGAGAAGTCCGGGTGGTCACCGGTCCGGTAAAGCGCTATGCCGCCCCAGCACTGGCCGTCGACGACGCAGGCGGCACGAACCTCGTACCGGGCATCGAGCAGGGGAAGAATCGTCCGCAGTCGAGGGCTCGCCCGCCGCTGTTCCTCAGGGAGCCGGCCGAGGATTCCGACCCCGATGCCGGAGCGAGCCAGCGTCACGAACTTGTTGCGGTCGGGGACCAGGTATTCGTTGGAGGTGGCGAGGGCGTACATGTGCGGGGGAATCCCCTCGGACACATGATCGGTGATCAGCAGCGTCACCGGGTCGACGACGCCGAAACAGGCCGCGTTCCAGTGCACCACCCGCGCAAGCCGCGCAGCGACCCGCTGTCGTAGCGAACGCGAGTCGGTCTCCCGCACGCACAGCATCTCGACGTCGCGCACCACGCCCGCCTGTTGAGCAGTCAGCCGCATCAAGCCCCCTCCCTCACCGCCGGGCATCCGATCCTGCGCGAAGGCGGGAAGAAGCCCCCGGACATCGGGGATGGAAACGCCCTGAAACCGAACCTAACATTCGTCGAGCCGCAGTCGCGTAAGGCCAGGCGACCACGTTCTGGACGCACACCCACCCAAAAGCTCACTCATCTCAAGCCGCACCCTTTCCGCACCTCCCACCATCATCTGAGCGCGCGGACGGCCGGTTCAAGCTCAACTCAGGGACCGGACAAACCGGACGTGCTCACGTCGCCAGTCGGGGAGCGAAGGGGCGTAGCTCGTCGTCACCTTTCTGGACGATGCCGTACGTGGCCTCGGGCATCTCGAGCCATGCACCGGGCAGATTGCCGATCGGTTCGGAGACGACGAGCCGGGCATCGTCCGACACTGACCGCAGGACAGGCATGCTGGGATACTCCTCCCGTAGTACCGGGACCTGTCGAGTGAAGAAGAGCGTCCGCGACTTGCCTTCACTTGAATAGCGGAACGCCCACATGGCCTCGCCGTCGCTGGTCACGATCGTGCCCTGGAAGGGGAAGTCGACACCGGCTCGACGGCCGCGGTCCTCGATGAATCCGATCGCCTTCGCCACGGCGTCCGCCGGATCGTCATCGAGCCCGAATGTGAGCGCCAGGTAGAAGACCAGCTCGCTGTCGGTCGTCCCACTGATGAGCGGGTACAGCGAGGGGTCCACAGCAAAGGCCAGTTCACGCTTGTACTTGACGAAGCCGTCGAGGAAGCCGTTGTGCATCCACAGCCGGTGCCCGTGGCGGAAGGGATGGCAGTTGGTCTTCTGGACAGAAGACCCGATCGCGGCGCGGATGTGGGCGAAGAACAAGGGTGAGGTGACATGCATGCTCACCTCACGCAGATTCGAGTCGTTCCAGGCCGGTTCGATGCTGCGGAAGAGTCCTGGTGTCTGGTGACCGTCGTACCAGCCGATCCCGAAGCCGTCGCCGTTGGTGGTCTCGGCTCCGAGTTTAGAGTGCAGGCTCTGGTCGATGAACGAGCGGATCGGGGTGTACAGCACCTCGCTGAGCGGGACGGCCGAGCCGGAGTAGGCAAGCCAGCGGCACATGGCACTTTCTCCTCATGTCTGCCTTGTCTCGATTATCGACCGATTTCTGCCCGTACGCAGCCTGGTACACGGTCAAGGCGGCGAAGTGCTCGGCGGAAGCGTTCTGTTCGATCTGGAAGGTTTCTGCCTGGTCAGGGTCATCCCCCACATGCGCCGCTGCGTACGAAGACCCGGGCGCGGGGCACCGAGGATTGCTCTGGACGGCGGTCCGTTAAGCCAACAGAGACCGCCGCGGACTCGAGGAGTGAACCATGACGGTCACCCAAATCGACCCGAAGACAGCCATGACCCTGGCCGCGATCGCGGCGACCGGGGCGACCCCGCGACCTTCGGGGGAGACCCTGCAGGAGCAGACGGACCGGATCACGTTCGGTGTCACCCAACAGTTGGCCAAGAACGCATCGGGGTGGGAGCTGAGCTGGCTGGCGCTGAGCCCGGACAACGCGAACATGGCCTACGTCGCCGTGAACCTCGGCGCGAACCAGGTCGCCGTGGTGACCCGCGGGACCGTCGCCAACCTGTCCGACATCTTGGAGGACTTCGACGTCGGCACTGTGGTCCCTTTCACCGCCGGCGGAGCGCAGACCCCGATCTCCGTGTCGAAGGGGGCTCTGGATGCGTTCACACAGGTGATGGGCATGACGGGCGCTTTCGCAGGCTCCACAGGCGTCAATCTCAACGGTGCGCTCTCCTCCATCCTGAGCGCCACCATGGGTCCGAACCCCGTGGTCTTCGCGATCGGCCACAGCCTGGGCGGCTGTCTCGCGACCATGGTCGGCCTGTCGCTGCAGGCAGGGAGTTGGGCGCAGAACCCGTCCTTCGGAGTCGTCGCCTTCGCGGCGCCGACCGCCGGCCTGGGCGACTTCGCCTCGTACTTCGACAGCCGGACCTGGGCCCAGTGCCAGCTCCACGTCAACCACTACGACGTGATCCCGCAGGCCTGGTCCAACCTTCCCCCGGCCGACTGGCCGTGGTATCAGGACCCTCCAGGGCCGGTGGCGACGGACGAAGTCGACCTGCTCGTCGGAGCGCTCTCGACCGCGACCGGGTACCACACGTACGTCCAGCCGAGCGCGATCAAGCAGTACAACCAGGACTACCACCTCCGGGACGACAACCTGGTCGCGAACTCGACCATGGACTTCCTGGGCCAGATCGCGTTCCAGCACGCCAACTCCACCTACCTGGACCTGCTGGGCGCGGGCGACGTGAAGCTCTACCCCGCACCGATGGTGATCGAGGTGCGCCCAGGATTCGGCTTGCCGCGTTCGGAGGTCACGATCATCGGCAAGGGCTTCACCGCGGTGGACCCGGAGCACCCCACGATGGTCGACTTCGGCCCTGTGCCGTGCGAGACGTTCGAGGTCAAGAGTGACGAGGAGATCTTCGTGTACGAAGTGCCGGCGGGATCCGGCATCGCCGACGTCCAGGTCACCACTCCCTTCGGCACGTCCGCGGCCTCCCAGCTCGCGCAGTACGCCTACGGCGGCCCGGCACCCGTGCGGGTCTTCCGTGTCGAAGTACTGGACGCGGATGTCCAGCCGCCACAGGTCATGGTCTGGGGCACGGGCTTCGGCGCCGGTGCACGGGTGTTCTTCGGCAAGGTTCCCTCGCCGCAGGTCCAGCTGGTGGATCCGCTTCAGCTGCGGGTGATGGTGCCGCCCGGTGATCCGGGCACGGTCGTGAACGTCACCGTGCTCTACAACGGCTACTCCTCACCGACCAGCCCCGTGGACCAGTACACCTATCCCAGCTGACGGTCCGTCACAGCGGTCGGGCGTCCGGACAGCCGGTGGCGGGCCCGTGGGCCCGCCACCGGTTCGGCTGTCGATGGAGAACGCCCTCGGCAACGTCGGCGGCGGTGTCACAGCGGCCAGAGCGCTGGACCCGGCGCGGCTCTGGTTCTGGAGCGTTCGGTATCTCGACGATCAAGAGGCCCGCGCTGCCAGCAGCTCAACACCTGGCAAACGTTCAAAACGAATGGGCTACGGGGGCCGGCCGCCAGCCAAACCCGCCATCAACGCTGCCGCTTGAACCGATCCTCCGCACTGCGGTCATCGGCACGACCGCGTTGTGTCATCCGGTGATGACGGGCTCTGGCACATCCGCTGTCGATCGCGGCCCGGCTCCTGGACAGCCGCTCTTCGCTACTTGACACCAGCTCGCGGACAGTGTCGATCCTCTCCCGCAGGGCCAGCAACAGTATCTCGCTGCGCGCCACAAGAGAATCGACGTACCCGTCGAGGTCCGGCTGAGGGCCAACCGTTTCAGGCTCGTCGTAGTTCCACGAAGGATCGCCGTCTGCCTCGAACATCGGTTGCTTCCTCCTGGGATACTCCCGGCCAGGATCTACTCTCGTCGTGACCACCGGGCCTGAACAGGGCCATGTGGCCCTACCGGCGCCCCGCGGACGCCTCCACGGCGCCGGGCACCGCGGCCGACCAATGGTCCGCCACCGGCTGTGCCTGCCAGCGCTGGAATCTCACCGAGACCGCGCTGCCGCCGCTGGGCACCGGCCAATACGTCCTCGTCAACAAGAACAGCGGACAGTACCTGGAGATCCCCCGCGCCTCGACCGCCGCCGGCACTCAGGCCGATCAGTGGCCGGACAGCGTCTGCGGCTGCCAGCTGTGGACGTTCCACGCGGCGGCTGGCGGTGCCTGGACCCTCCAGAACGTCAACAGCGGTCTCGATCTCGACATCGCCAACGACGCCAACAGCGGCCTCGTGGCAGGGGTCGGCGGATCCTCCGCTACCCCCGGCGCGGGCGTCATCCAGTGGACGAACGTCAACGTCAACGACCAGTTGTGGCAGATCGTCCGTATCAACTGACGCGATCCATGCAGGCTGTCAGTGCTGACCGCCGAGAGAAGCAGGCCTGGAGAACATGGCGGCCTCTCTCGGCGGTTTGCCACAGCCAGGGCTGCCGCTCGTGTCACGCGCCGTGCCGCTCTTTCGTCATCACTAGGAAGAGTCCCCTGCCGCGGAGGTTGCGATGCAGTACGCCCTGTTGGTCTACGCCGAGCCCGGCTACAGCCAGACGGTTCCCGACGAGGAACGTGAAGCTGTGGTCGCTGAGTTTCTGGCATTGGCCGACGACGCACGATGCGAGCGGGCCGCACAGCTGACGCCGGTGGAAACAGCGGCCTGCGTGCGCGTGGCGAACGGCCAGGCGCTGGTGACGGACGGCCCGTTCGCCGACACCAAGGAGGTACTCGGCGGCTTCGCCCTGGTCGAGGCTGCCGACTTGGACGAGGCGATCGAGCTGGCGGGACGCGTCCCGACCGCCCGTCTCGGCGGCACGGTGGAGATCCGGCCGGTGGTGACGCTCTGACCGGGCTGGAGAAGGTTTTCCGGGACGAGTGGGGTCTCCGGCCGCCCAGGCGCGCCGCACAGCCACGCGGGCGATACGTCAGTCGGCACCATCCCCGGCTACCTGGCCGGCAGGTGGACCGCCGACCCAGCCGGTTCCTCGATCACCTTCTCCATCCGCCAACTCATTCTCACCACGGTGCGGGGTCGGTTCTCCAGATACGACGTCGTGATCGTCACCGGCGATGACCCGCGAGACTCCTCGGTCACCGCGACCATCGATCTCGCCTCGATCGACACCGGGAATGAGAAGCGTGACCAGCACGTCCGCTCCGCCACCTTTCTCGACGTCGAAAACCATCCGACGGTCCGCTACCACTCCACCGGCATCCGCCCGACCGGCGACGGCTGGCTCGTCGACGGCGATCTGACCATGCACGGCGTGACCCGGCAGGTGCCCCTCAACGTCATGGTGTCTTCGTTCGGCCCGCACGTCAGTGGCGGCCAATGGGCCCGCTTCTCGGCGACCGCGCGGGTCAATCGTGGCGAGTTCGGCATCGACCGCTGGAGCGGCGGCGGCGCCGTGGTCAGCGACAAGGTCCCGATCAGGTTCGAGATCGAGGCCGTCCTGAACGAATGAGCCGACTCCGACCGATACCCGACCTGCGACCTTCAAGGAGAACCACCATGGACGCCCGCCTCGACCTCATTGAGAACCCGCTCGAGCAGTGGCAGGCGTTCGGCGCAGAGCACCGCACCCGGATCGCCGGCGACGCGCAGTGGGCCTTGCCGTGGATGCTCGACAGCGCGTCGCTTGAGGCTGTCGCGAGCGTTGCTCGGCCAACTGCCGCCGCCCTTGCAGCAGTTGTACCGCGACCAGTGGCAACCCGCTTACGCCGAGCTGAGGCCCTGGGCCTGACGACGCCGGCCATGTTCGTACGGTTGGTGGGAAGGTCGTCGAGACCTGACCTTCCCACCTTGAGGGCATCGTTGAACAGGGTGTGCAGCTGCGGGTACTTCTCGAAGTGCGGGGCCTTGAAGTAGTCGCTCCACTGCGGCTTGGGCAGGCGCTGCTCAGATCGGCCGGGGATGCTGCAAAGCTCCCCGGTCACTCCCCTTGCGGGGGTAGCGCGGCCACGAGCGGGTGGTCGAACGGGAGCGCGCCGGTCCTTGCCGCGCCACCGGGGGACCCGACCTTGTCGAAGAACTCGACGTTGGCGGTGTAGTAGTCCTTCAAGTCGCCGGGCAGGTCGTCCTCGTAGAAGATCGCTTCGACGGGGCACACCGGCTCGCAGGCGCCGCAGTCGACGCACTCGTCGGGGTGGATGTAGAGACTGCGTTCGCCTTCGTAAATGCAGTCGACCGGGCACTCCTCGATGCACGCGCGATCCTTCACGTCCACGCACGGCAGGGCGATCACATATGTCATCCGCGGCACCTCTCTCGACCTCGCGTCGACGCGTTCGGCCGACTCCCTTGACTGTAAAATCTCAAGTGAACTTGAGGTCAAATCCATCGAGGAAGCGCCATGCCTGCTCCTACGTACGACCCGGACGAGCTGCTGTCGATCGGCGAGATGAGCCGCCGTACCGGGGTGGCGGTCTCGGCGTTGCGGTACTACGAGGAGCTGGGACTGATCGCGTCTGCGCGCACCGCTGGGAACCAGCGCCGGTTCGCGCGGCACATGCTCCGTCGGGTGTCGCTGATCACGGTGGCGAAGAACCTCGGGATCCCGCTCGATGACGTTCAGGAGGCGCTTGCTTCGGTGCCGCTGGATTCGACGCCGAGTCACGAGGATTGGCAGCGGGCGTCTCGGGCGTGGAAGCGACAACTCGAGGAGCGGCGGCGCCGGCTTGACCGGCTGGAGCACGAGCTGACCGGGTGCATCGGTTGCGGCTGCCTGTCGATGAAGGCGTGTCCGGTGCTCAATCCTAGAGATGCGCTGGCGGCGACGGGTGCGGGGCCGCGCCGCCTGGAGGACTTCGACGAGGAATGACCGGCGTGTGACGGCAGCGGGAGACCTTGTCCGCGACTCGCGTTCGACCTCAAGGTGGGGTGAGGTTTCAGCATGAGTGGCACACCACCGCTGCCGGGCTTCCTGCGAGCTGTCGGGCGGCGTCGCAGTTGGTGCAGCGCCGGTCGATGTGCCACAGGGCGTCGGCCATGTTCTCGTTCACGATGACGATTCTTGGAACTTAGCCGTGCTGTCAGGGGTGCTTGGTGTGAGATGGGCGGCGAAGAGCCTCTCGACGTCGTCGGCTACTGCCTCGGCGTCGCGGGAGCCGTCGATCTCCAGGACGTGCACACCGTGTTCCCGTGCTGCGCGTACGGCGTGTTCGGCGAGTAGCCGGTCGCGTTCGACGCGCTTCGCCTGGGCGAGCACGGGGTCGCCCACATCGCCCTTCAATGCGCTGGCGCGTGGCAGAGTGCGGATCTGGTGTTGCCGGAACTCCTCGGTCGGCACCATGACGATCATGCGGTCGGGTGCGTCGAGCATGGGTGCGAGCACCTCGGGGCGCAGGCCGAAGCCCTCGGCCAGCACCGGACGCGGGCTCACGAGCGCGCGCAGGTCGTCGAATACGAATTCGATTCGATCGTCGAAGATGGCAAGGCACTCCTCGGCCAGTGCCCCCGGCGTCGAGCCCGCCCAATCCGGGCCGGGATATTCGGCGTAGGGCGAACCGGCGCGGGCTCGGCGCGCGGCTTGGCGCTCCAGGTGGCCTCGGGCGTCGTGGTAGTCGTAATGGTATGCCGTCAGGCCGTGCCGGGCGGCGAGGATGTTGGAGACGGTCGACTTGCCGGCCCACTGCGCTCCGCCGATCCACAGTGCGGCGTGCAGGGTGCCGAAGGGGTCCCATTCGAAATTCGCGGAAGCAGTCACGGCTGGAGTATGCCCAGGTCGACCATGGGTCGGAAGTCTCGAAAACATGGAGGAATATCACAGTTCGAATAGGGAACCGGACGCGGCGGTCGCGCGTATTACTAAGAGAGGGCAGCGGCGATTGATGGCGGCCCATGGAACTTGACCGTGCTGTCAGCTCTCTGAGCGTCGCCTTGGTTGGGCGGGGGTCCGCGGGAACGTCGGGTGGTGGCGGCGCGGGCGCATGGGCGCTTCCGGCCACCAGGTCGAGACGGTGCCCGCCAGCCGCTGCATCTCCGGCAGGCCGCAGGTCGCGGGGCGCGAACCCGGCCTTCGCCATCCGTTCCCGATCCGCGAACCACTTCTTCTGCCAGTACAGACGTTTTCTCCCGGGGGAGCGCGGCGGCCGCGAATCGGCGGCCGGCGCGCAAACGCCGACGGCTTATGGCCGGAGCAGCGCCTTGATGGCGCGGCGCTCGTCCATCCCTCGGTACGGCCATAGATGCCGGACTGTCGCGGCCGACTCGGCGGATCAGTGCTCGGATGGAATGGCCGGGCCCGAACTTGCCCGGTGGACGACTTCCGGGCTGAGCATGGTCAAGGTGGCAGTGGCCGGCTGCTTCTCGGCGATCGCCCGCAGCAGGATTCCGATTGCCTGTTGGGCCATCTGCCGCTTGGGCAGGGCCACGGTCGTCAGAGGGGGGTGAGCGTGCGCCGCCTGCGGGATGTCGTCGATGCCGATGACCGACACGTCCTCCGGAATCCGCAACCCGTGCTCGCGCAGTGCCTGCATCACACCGAGGGCGATGGCATCGGTCGTGGTGATGACGGCCGCGGGGAGTCCGCCGGTGCGCAGAAGGGGCACGAGCCGTTTCGTCGCGTCGTATCCCGTCTCCGGTGACGTGCCGTGAATCGCGGTCACGCGGTCGTCGGGCACTGCCAGACCGTCTTCGGAGAAGGCGCGCCGCATAATCCTGCGGTCCGGGTCCGTTGCCGCAGTACCACCTCCGTGCGGAGCGCAGCCAATTCGCCTTTACCTTTTCCGCGGCCGACTAAGAGTCTCGAAAATTTCGCCCGGCATCAGATCATTGACGCTGTCCCCTAGCCCGGCTTAGCTTTCCGTGCGAGGGGATTCAGGCCATTGAAATGCACTCTTCGGCGACTTGAGGAATCTCTGAAATGAAGAATTCAGGTCTTCCGGTTCCGAACCTGTCCCGCCGATCGCTTCGCCAGGCCGCCGTCGTCATCGCGGCCACCAACGCCGCCGGAGCCGGATCGGCGACGCTCACGCTGACGGTCGCATAGCCCGCGGCCTCGGAGAGGACTGACGAGATGACAGGTTCACTGAACCGCCGCGGCTTCCTCGCCTCGACGGCTGGACTCACCGCGGCAGGACTGGCGCGGGGGCTGGTGACGGCGCCCCCGGCACGAGCGGATCAGGCTGCGCCGGACGAACCGGAATTCGCTTTCGCCTTCGCCCACCCAGGAATTCTGCACAGTGCGCAGGACCTTGACCGGATGCGGTCCGCAGTGGATGCGAAGACCGATCCGATCTGGTCGGGTTTCCAGGCGCTGGCAGCCGACTCCCGGTCCTCCTTCGACTATGCGGCACGGAACACCGGCCAGATCACCACCTGGGGCCGCGGACCGTCCAACTTCCAGAACGAGACCGCCTCCGATGCGGCGGCGGCCTACCAGAACGCGCTGATGTGGTCCATCACCCGCGATGTGCGCCACGCCGACAAGGCGCGCGACATCTTGGACACCTGGGCGCAGTCGTTGCAAGGGATCACCGGCGCGGACGGTCCGCTCGGAGCCAGCCTGCAGGGATTCAAAATCGCCAACGCCGCCGAACTCCTCCGGCACACCGACTACGGGGGATGGGACGACGAGTCCTTCCGCCGCTGTCAGGATTCGCTCCGCGATGTCTGGTACCCGGCACAATCCGGCTACGCCCTGTTCGCCAACGGCAACTGGGACGACTCGGCGTTCCGTACCGTCGCGGCGATCGCCGTGCTCTGCGACGACCGGGTCATGTTCGAGGACGCCATGCGCTACGCCGTCCGCGGTGCCGGCAACGGCAGCGTCGTCCACCGCATCAGCGCCGACGGACAGGGGCAGGAGAGCGGACGCGACCAGACCCATGAGCAACTGGCGCTGGGCCTTCTCGCCGACGCCGCGCAGCTGGCCTGGAACCAGGGCATCGACCTGTTCGGTTTCGCGCAGGACCGCATCTTGGCCGGCTATGAATACGACTGCGAATACAACCTGGGCAACGATGTTCCGTTCACGCCTTCGTTGGACCGCAGCGGGAAGTACATCAAGACCGCCATCAGCATGACGGCGCGTGGCCTGAACCGGCCGATCTACGAAATCGCCTACGGCCACTACATCTCCGCGCTGGGAAAGGACGCGCCGTACACGACCAAGGCGGTTTTCCGCAGCACCGGTGGCAGCCGCTTCATCGAGGGCTACAACGAAGACCACCCCGGCTTCGGCACGCTGGCCTACGCCCGCTCAGCTCCCGTCGCGGGGGCCCCGCAGGCCGCACCCGGAACGCCCGCGGGTCTGGCCGCGACGAATGAGCCGGACGCGATCAGCCTTGCCTGGATCGGCTCTGTGGACCCGGCCACCGCCACGCCGGCCACGGCCTACACGGTGTACCGGGCCGACGACCGCGGCCACGATGAGGGCCAAGACGACGGCGGCGGTCAGTACCGCGTCGTCGCAGAAGGACTGGCTGTTCCCACGTTCACCGACCGGGCGGTGACGACCGGCAAGACCTACCGTTACGCCGTCACCGCATCCAACGCTGCCGGTACCAGCGCGTGGTCCCTCGCCGCGTCGGCAACCGCCGGACTACCCGGGATCTGGCATACGCAGGATGCCGGAGCCGTGGCCGGCTCCGGCAGCACCACCTTCGACGGCGAGCGCTTCGTGCTGGAAGACGGCGGCGTGGATATCGCCGGGACTGCCGACAGCTTCCGTATCGCGTCTGTACCGCTGCGGGGAGACGGGGCGATCACCGCGCGGATCGTACATCCGGTCAGTTCGCAGTACTCGAAGATCGGCGTGATGGTACGAGGCACGCACGACGCCGGCTCACCGCACGCCGCCATGCTCATCCAGGGCCTGCCTCTGACCACCTGGAGCGGCGTCTGGACCACCCGGACGACGCCGGGCGGAGCCACGTCCGCGACCGGCGGCGTCCCCGTCCCGCCCACCCAACAGCAAGCGATCACCACGAACGCCTCATTCCCGATCTCCGACCTGGGCACCCTGCCGGAATCCGCCACCCCGCTCGCCGCCCCATACGTGGAAGGCGCCGGCGACGGCTACCGGCTGCGCATGCCGTACTGGGTGCGGATCGAGCGCCGGGACAACCGGTTCACCGGCTCGATCTCACCGGACGGCCGGAGCTGGACCGTGGTGGGCTCCACCGAGATCGCGCTCGGCCACACCGTGCAGGCAGGGCTCGCACTCTGCTCATGCTTGGGCGTCGCCCAGCCCTATGCCCAGACCGGCACCGGCGCCTTCGACAACGTCTCGGTCTCCGGTGCGTGGACGGCGCCCGCACCGTCGACCACCGTGGACGACCTCACCGCGACGTCCGGGGCCGACGCCGTTGAGCTTGCCTGGAGCAGTGTGGACCTGGCCGCCCGGTACACAGTGAAGCGGGCCCCCGCCCGCGCAGGGACCTTTCGGACGATCGCGCGGGATGTGGGGCCGGTCGGTTTCGGAGCCAGGACGACCTTTTCGGACGCGACCGGCGTGCCGGGGACGGTCTATCGCTATGTCGTCGCCAAGAGCAACGTCGGCGGTGACGGGCCCGACTCCGCCGCGGCGACAGCCACGATGCCGAAACCGCCTGAACCTGGAATCACCAGCGCGACCGATGTGTACGGGAACGTCGGGGTGCCGTTCCGATACCTCGTACACGCGACGGGGGCACCTACCCGCTTCGCCGCCTCCGGACTGCCGCGAGGACTTGTCATGGACGCGGCGACTGGTCTGATCTGCGGTACACCGGACCGGCCAGGCACATCGCGGGTGCTCGTCGCCGCCACCAACGCCACGGGTACGGCAACGGCTGAGCTGGCGCTCGTTGTGGGAAGTCCGCCACCGCCCGGTTGGTCCTACCAGGACGTCGGCGACTACGTGCTCGACGAGCGACAGCTCGGCAGTTACGGCGTTGCGGCCATCCGCAGGCCCGGCATCGCCGGCTACGACGACGACCAGCGCAGCTTCACGGTGCGTGGCGCCGGAACCGGAATGAACGTCAACGGCCAGGGCATGACCGCGCACTGCGTGTTCACACAAGCGACCGGAGACAGCACGTTCACGGCCCGGCTCCGTACCGATGTGACCACAAGCGCCACCGGCCAGGCCGGTCTGCTGATCCTGAAGTCCTTGTCGCCCTTCGACCAGATGGCCGGGATTCTGCTCACGGGTGCCGGTGCCGCGCCGACTCAGTTCATCAGGCGCCTCAAAGTAGCGGGGAGCGCCGCGACCATGAGTACCGGCAGCGGCTTGGCAGCAGCCCGCTGGCTACGGATTTCACGGAGCGGCGATACGTTCACCGCCTACATCTCGTCCGACGGCGACACCTGGTCTCCGGTAGGCCAGGACACCATCACGGACTTCGGATCGGCTTCGTATTATCTGGCTATGGCGGTCACCTCGCGGGACCCCCTCGTCCTCGACACCGTCGTCTTCGACAACGTGGCGATCGTCTGAGGTCCTGGCCCTGACAGGCAGGGCTCATTTCGCGTACATCAGAGTGCCGAAACCGAGTTGGTCGTAGCCCCCGCTGTCGCTTCCATAGTTCCCTCCGCCGCCCTCGGGGTCGCCCCCGGCCCGGAAGGAGTTGATGTAGGGCACGTTCAGCTTCAGCCGGCCGTAGTAGTGGTAGTAGAGCATGTCCCACACCGGGCGGATCTGGCCGCGCGAGGAGGCGGAGATGACGGTCTGTGTCTCCTTCGCGCAATTGTCGCCGCTGCCCCACGTGTAGGTGGTGAAGGGCACGGTGTCGCCCATGTTGTACTTGGCGACGTACTGCGCCGCCTGCATGAAACGGCGGCCGTCGTAGCTGTACAGGTCCGTGCCCTGATTCCAGGCCATCTCGCAGATCGCGCCCATCTGGCCCATGCCCATGACCGTGTGTCCCTGGTCCCGCCCCGATTCCTGCCACTGGCCGAGGCCGTAGCCGGACGAGTCGGTGTGGAGGTAGGGGACGGCGTGAGTGATGGAGCCGTTGCCGGCGCCCGACTTGAAGTAGGTGACCGCCTGGTTGTACTTGGCGGAATCGTCGGTCAGGATGCCGATGGCCATGACGGACGCCATGTTGCACAGGTCCCAGTTGGCCCAGTAGTTGGTGATGCAGGCGCCGTTGTGGTTGGTCAGGAAGCTGTTGTTCAGCGGGTAGAAGACCTTGACCATCATCCTTTGGAACGCGGCCAGGTCGAAGCCGGAGTAGCCGCGCATCAGCTCGGCGGCGTTCGCCAACTGCCAGCCGTAGATGCCCGCGGCCAGGAAGCGATCCGCGTCGCCGGTGACGGTGGTGAGCGTCTTCGCCCAGGCGTTGAGGATGGCGGCGGCGCATGCGGCGTTTGCCTCGGTGCCTCCCACCCGCCAGCGTAGAGCGTTCTGGTAGGCGGCCGCGATGTCGTTGTACAGCACGCCGTAGTTCTGGCCGGTCCCGCCGCGGATGACCGTCGCCACGGCATGCGGCTGCCAGCTGCTGGACGAGTGCGAATTCGCCGTGAGTCGGTTCCATCCGGCCAGCCAAGGGTTGTCGCCGGCGGCGACGCGCACCTTGGCGCGGTTGATGTCCCCGGCGTTGTGCAGCATGCCGGGGTGGGTGAAGGTGGTCGCGGCATGCGCTGTGCGGCTCATCGCTGGAAGGGCCGCCGCGGCCGCCAGGCCGCCGAACGCTCCGAGCACGGCGCGACGTGTGATGCCTGAGCTCATGGTCCACTCCTCGAGAACTGATCGGATTTCACATCTCTGATGAAGATTGTGTTACCGACAAATCACTCTGGAATGGGAACGTAAGAGGAACCTGACGGGGCGTCAAGGGATATGCTGGAACTCGATTCGTCGAAAATTTCGAATCAGTTCTCGGACGCACTCGGGCTTGACCGGACGGCGCCGTGTGATTATCGTGCGCGCCAGATTATTTACCGGTAAAACCGGCTGTCATGAGGGCTGCCGTCCGGCCCCCGCGATGGTGTATGTCAGCAGTTCGGCCAGGCCGGCCACGGCGCCGAGATTGCCGTCGAGATCCGGCCATCCACGGCGACACGGTCCCGCAACGGCCTTCAAGGTTGGTCAGGGCCGTCCGAACCTGTCTTCACACCTCCGCCGTCAGCCGGAACCCGCTGAAATCGGCGGTGAACACTCCATCGACCACGTCGTGCGCGCGGATGCCGGCGAAAGCACCGGTGAAGCGCAGCCTGCTGCCCGCGTCGTCTGACAGTTCGCTGAAATCCAGGACCCCGCCGACGGGTTCCCGGCGGTCGTTGTCGCGGATCCAGAACTGCGCATCGGCGCCGTCGGTCGTGGCTCCCACGGTGGCCGGCCCTCCGGGGCGGATCTCTCGGATCGCCTCGATGCGGGTGCCGTTGGGGGTGCGCACGGTCAGGACGAGCGCGGTGCGGCCTTCGTCTCGCCATTGCTGACCGCTTTGGCCGGCGCCCTCCGGCTCGGTCCAGGTGAGGTCGAGGCTGAAATACGCCTCGGTGTTGTACCAGAGCACCAGGCCGGCGGCTTGGGTGAAGGTTGTGGGCCGGGCGTCGACCGTGACCTCGACGTGGGATCGGTGCTCGGTGATGCGTTGGGCGAGAAGACTTTGCTCCCACAGTGATTCCGGGCCGTGCCGTCCGCGGAGGCGGATCCACCCTGGGCGGGAGGTGGTGTCCACCCACGATGCGTCCGGCCGGCCGCGCAGCGTGCTCCACGGCCAGCCGAGCTTCGGATCACCCACGTCTGTCGCAGCGTCCTGTGACGTGGGCTCGGTGGAGTCCGGGACGTCGGGCACGTCGACCTCCACCGCGGGATGCCATCCGCCCTGACGCAGCCGCGGCCACTCCCGCTCGTCCCACACGATCGCCTGGATCGCTGTCTCGCGGCCCAGCGTGCAGCGTGGGCCGTGGACGGTCGTCAGGGGACGGGAGGTCAGGTGGCCGCAGAACCAGTCGCCGTCCGGGGCCTGCACCAACTCGCCGTGGCCGGCCTTCTGGAGCGGCTGTGACGGATCGTCCCTGGCGGTCAGCAGGGGTTCGTCGCAGAGTTCGTAGGGCCCTGCGATGTTCCGGCTGCGCGACACGAGTACTCCGTGCTCGAACCCCGTGCCTCCTTCGGCCAGGACCAGGTAGAACCAGCCGTTGCGGAACAGGAGCTTCGGGCCCTCCACGAACCTTTCGCGGCGCGGGTCCCTCTGTAAGATCAGCTGGGACGGCCCGATCGGTGTCAGGGTGTCCCGGTCCAGCTCGGTCAGCACTATCCCGTCGAACCGGTTCCCGCCGGGGCGGTGGTCGTTCTGCAGGTTGAGCAGCCACAGCCGTCCTTCGTGGTGGAAGAGCGAGGGATCGAAGCCGTGCCCGCTCACCCGGCGCGGCGCGCTCCACGGGCCGGCCGGGTCGGTGGCGGTGCAGACGTAGACCTCGAGGTTGAAGTACGGCGTCATCAGCGAGCGCACGATCGCGTAGACCATCCAGAACCGCTCGCCGTCCCAGCTGAGCGCCGGTGCCCAGATGCCGCCGGAGTCCGGGACTCCCGACAGCGAGTCACCGGGTACGGCGCCGGCGACGTGCCCGGCGTACTCCCAGCAGACCAGGTCGCGCGAACGGTGCAGCGGGATGGTCGGGAACCATTCGAACGAGCTGGTGGCCGCGTAGTACCAGTCGCCGACCCGGATCAGCGACGGATCCGGCGCGAAGCCGCGGATCACCGGGTTTCGCAGGGTCCTCATTTGAGCGAGCCCATCGCCACGCCGGACCGCCAGTAGCGCCGCATCGCGATCATCATGACGGCCAGCGGGATGATCGACAGCAGCGAGCCGGTCAGCACCAGGCTGGTCAGGTCCACGCCGGATTCCAGGCGTTTGCCGGTCCAGTCGTACAACCCCAGGGTCAGCGTCCAGTTCTGCTCCCCGCGCAGCATCGTCAGCGGCAGGAAGAAGCTGTTCCAGGTGCCGACGAAGGCCAACAGGAACACGGTCGCCCCGCCGGTGCTCATCATCCGCAGCACGATGCTGAAGAAGATCCGCAGTTCCCCGGCGCCGTCCAGGCGCGCCGCCTCCAGCACCTCCCAGGGCACCGCCGACTCGGTGTAGACCTTGGCCAGGTACACGCTGAACGGGTTGACGAAACACGGCAGCAGGACGGCCCACGGGGTGTCGACCAGGCCGATCTTGGAGAACAGCAGGTACAGCGGCAGCGTCAGCATCGCGGTCGGAACCAGGAACGATCCCACGACGAACGCGAACACCGTGCCCTTGCCGGGGAAGTCGAACCGCGCCAGCCCGTATCCGGCGGCCATCGCCACCAGGGTCCCGCCCAGCGATCCGACCCCGGCGTACAGGAACGAGTTGCCGACCCAGCGCAGGAACACCCCGCCGTCGTAGGAGAACAGCTGCCGCAGGTTCGCCCCGAGGTGCATGCCGGAGAACCACAGCCCGTTCGTCTGGTAGAGCCCGGTCTGGTTCTTGGTGGCGGCCACGATCAGCCACCACACCGGAAAGACGCTGTAGAGGGCGAACAGCACCAGTCCGGCCAGGACGAACCGGTCCGACCGGCGCCTGGCGGTCCGGCTGAAACCGGACGCCGGAGCGGAACCGCCGGCCCGGCGAACGGCCGGGGCGGGACGCTCTCCTGATGAGGTCGTCGCCGCGTGAGTCGTCGACATCAGGCGATCTCCCTGGAGGTGAAGCGGTAGAAGAGGTAGGACGCGACGCCGAGGATCGCGGCCAGGATCACCGACAGGGCCGCGGCGTAGTCATAGTCGCCGGCGTTGAACGCCTCGTTGTAGATGACCATGATCGGCGTGAAACCGGCCGTGACCGTCTGCGGCGTGACGTGCCGGAACAGCATCGGCTCATTGAAGATCTGCAGCATGCCGATGATGGAGAGCATGCCGGTCAGAACCAGTGCCGGACGCACCGCCGGGATCTTGATGCTCAGCGCCAGGCGTAACTCCGAGGCGCCGTCCACGTGCGCGGCGTCGAACAGTTCGCGCGGCACGGCCTGCAGCGCCGCGTAAAGGATCAGCATCTGATAGCCGATACCGTGCCAGGTCAGCAGGTTCCCGATGGACGGCCACACCATCGCGGGGGCGAAGAAGTTCCACGAGAACCCCAGCGCTTTGCCCAGCGGCGTCAGCGGTCCGACCAGCGGGCTGTAGAGGTTCACCCAGACGATCGCGGCCACGATCCCCGGGATCATGTACGGCACCAGCAGGATCGGCCTGAACCTGGCCGCGGCGCGCGCCGTCACCGAGTCCAGCAGCAGGGCCATCAGCAGGCTGATCGTCAGCAGAACCGGGACCTGGACGCAGGCGAACAGGAACACCCGCCACACCGAGCCGAGGAAGTCGCTGTCGGTGAACCCGTGTCCGTAGTTGCGCAGGCCCACGAACTGCGTCGTGGTGCCACCGAGCCCCAGGCCGGATTGCTGCTCCAGGAACAGGCTCTGCCAGATCGCGTAGCCGATCGGGACCAGGAACAGGAAGACGAAGCCGATCAGGAAGGGCGCGGTGAACCCCGCGCCTTTCCAGCGGACCGAGCGGATCACGGCAATCAGCCCTCGACGTTGATGCCGCGGGACTTCAGGTCCGCGACGGTCCACTGCTGCATGTGCGCCAGCAGGTCGGTCAGCTTCTCCTGTTTGGTCAGGACCTTGGCCCAGCCGTTGGCGAGCTCGTCGTACATGGCCGTCCAGTCCGGGCCGAACGTCCAGCTGGTGGCCACGGTGCCGATGCTGTCGGTCACCACCTTCTGCGCGGCCTGGTAGTCCGGGCCCAGCAGCGGGGCGGAGATCGACTCGGCGACGTACTGCGAGGGGTCGGCCAGAGCGGGCATCAGGCCGGCGCCGGTCGCCGGATCGGCCATGGTCTTCACCGCGCCGAGATCGGTCGACAACCACAGCGCGGCCTCGGCGGCCTGCGCCTTGGCCTTGCACTGCGACGTGATCAGCGTGAGCCCGGCGCTCTGGTTGGTGCCGGCCGGGGTCTTGGAGCTGTCGCCGGCGAAGGCGGGCCAGGGGGACAGGGCCCACTTCCCGTTGGACTTGGTGAAGTTCTTGACCATGCCGGCCATCTGCCAGGTGGAGATCTGCCGGGTGACCGTGCCGCCGTTGTCGTAGTTGCGCTGCACGGCGGCGTAGTCGGCGAAGGAGATCTGCGAGTCCAGGTTCTCCTCGACGATCTTCTGGATCACGGCCGCCGCTTTGAGCGAGGCCGGGTCCTGGAAGTCCACCTTCCAGGAGTCGCCGTCGATGGTGTACCAGTGCGCGCCGGCCTGCATCGCCAGGGTGACCAGGGTGCTGGGGTCCTCGCCGGCGTAGTTGGTGATGTCGATGCCGTGCTGCTTGAGCACCTCGCCGTCGGCGATGAAGTCGTCCCAGGTCGCCGGCGGCTTGAGGCCGTACTGCTGGAAGATGTCGGTGCGGTAGATGGTGAACGCCGGGGCCGAGCTGGTGGGGACCGCATAGATCTTGCCCTGGACCCCGGCGCCGGAGAAGGCACCCGGGTTGAACTCGGCTTTGTGCGGCGCGACCCACTGGGTGACGTCGCCCAGTTCTCCCTGGGAGACCAGGGTGGTGAGGTTCTCGGCCGTGCCCTGCACCAGGCACGGCTCGTTGCCGGCCTTGTAGGCGTTGGCCAGCTGCTGCAGCGTGGGATCGCCGCCCTGGGTCTTGACGTACTTGATCTGCACGTCCTTGTGGCTGGCGTTGAAGGCGGCGACCTGGGCCGGCTGGCCGTTGTTCCAGCCCCAGTAGTCGAGCACGACGGGGTTGGCCGCCGTGCCGGACGCTCCGCCGGAGCTCTTCGAACTGCCGCATCCGCTGATGGTCAGCCCGACGCCGACCGCGAGCGCCACAGCCGCCCGGTAGGTCCTCGAGATTCTGCTGGAGTTGGCACAGATCATTTGTGACTCCTGTCTCGACAGGGATGGTGAGGAGGGTGAGATGGTGGCGCATAGAGACCGGTCTCTAGGAACGTAGGAGACGCGCGCTGCGGATCACAAGACGTCGTTACCGTTGTGTTACCGTTCTCATCGCGGGGAGCGCCGTTTTTGCTGCTCAGAGACCGGCTATTGACCGCGTCCGTCAGCCGTCCCTACGGTAGAGACCGATTTCTAGAACGTCTCCATCGGATCAAAGGACTGCCCGTGCCGCCACGTCAGCAGGCGCTGTTCGCCATGAGCCCGGAACATCTGCCGTTGCTGTTCCCGCCCCCGGCCATGGACCGGCTCACCAGAGCGGTGGACATCGACGCCGGACTGGTCCTGCCCTCGTTCGCGGCTCCTGAGGCCGCGGCGGCGCTGGCCGGGACCGAGCTGTTGATCACCGGCTGGGGCTGTCCGCCGCTGGACGCCGAGGTCCTGCGCGCCGCTCCCAGGCTGACCACCGTCGTGCACGTCGCGGGCTCGGTGAAACACCTGGCCACCGAGGCGGCCAGGGCCAGGGGGCTGGTCTTCACCTCGGCTGCGGAGGCCAACGCGGTGCCGGTGGCCGAATACACGGTCGGGGCGATCCTGTGGGCCGGTAAGGGCATTTTCGCCCTGCGCGAACGCTACGCCCAGGAGCGGGGATTCGTGATCGGGCAGGTCGTGCCCGGCGTGGGGAACTTCGGCCGGCGGGTCGGGATCATCGGCGCCTCGCGGATCGGCCGCCGGGTCATCGAGCTGTTGCGCCCCTACGACCTCGACCTCTGTCTCTACGACCCCTACACACAGGTGTCCGGGGTCCGGCAGCTGTCCTTCGAAGAACTGCTCGACACCTGCGATGTGATCAGCCTGCACGCGCCGCTGACCGCGGAGACCACGGGCATGATCGGCGCCGTCGAACTTGCGCGGATGCGCGACGGCAGCGTGTTGATCAACACGGCGCGCGGCGAGCTCGTCGACACCCAGGCCCTCACCGAGGAGCTGAAGACCGCGCGCCTGACCGCGGTGCTGGACGTCACGCACCCCGAGCCGCTGCCGCCGGATTCGGTGTTGTTCGACCTGCCCAATGTGTTCCTCACCCCGCACGTCGCCGGTTCGCAGGGCAACGAGCTCGCCCGGATGGGGCTGGCCGCCGTCGAGGAGGTGGAACGGGTGGTCGCCGGGCAGCCGCCGGCCTTCCCGGTGGACCTGGACACGCTGGGCAGGACGGCGTGAACGCGCTCGAAGCGGGCTTCTTCAGCCAGGTCGAGGTGGTCGGCCAGGGGCGTCGGGGCACGTCGGGACAGCGCCACGTCGACGGAGTCGCCGAAGCGGCGCGCGTCGAGGCTCACCATGAGCGCCACGGTCGCGTTCTGCGCTGCTGGACGACCGTCACCGCCGAAGCCGAGATCGTTCTCGAACACGTGTCGTCGTTCGCGATGACCGGGGTCGCCGCGGCGCTGGGAGCTGCCGAGGACTGGGAGCACCGGGTTTCGCTGTGGAGCGCACGCAATCCGTGGAGCGGCGAGCATCGCTGGTCTGGACACAC
>Ga0207671_10000401_pt1 | contig 60395 bp, 55 predicted proteins | sample KBSC24metaG_FD_184352 | JGI IMG/M metagenome (GOLD analysis project Ga0207671, IMG submission 184352) | Corn rhizosphere microbial communities from Kellogg Biological Station, Michigan, USA - KBS C2-4 metaG (SPAdes) (version 2) | ecosystem: Host-associated > Plants > Roots > Rhizosphere > Soil... | reverse complement strand
GCTGAAATTATTGCTGCGGGGGTACCTGCGCTATCATTGCAGCCGATGTGGCTAACCATAGCGATGTACGCCTGGTTATGGAATTTACATTTAAGCAATATGGAAAGCTGGACATATTGGTTAATAACGCCGGAATAATGGATGCATTTACGCCTGTTGATCAGGTTAGTGATGAGCTATGGCGCAAAGTAATGGATGTAAATCTTGACGCGGCATTTTACACTTGCCGGGAAACGATAAAATATTTCCTTAAAGACGAGCGCCCCGGAAACATTATCAACATTGCCTCCGTAGGCGGCTTGTTTGGCGGCAGGGCAGGTTGTGCGTACACCACTTCCAAACACGGGCTGATAGGGCTTACGAAAAACATCGGTTACCAATATGCCGATAAGCAGATACGCTGCAACGCGATAGCGCCGGGAGGAGTAAACACAAATATAGTTTATGGCATGGAAAGCAACCCGTTCGGGCAGGAAAGGATGATGGCCGGTGCTGCTAACATGCCTGCGGCGGCACAACCGGGGGCAATAGCCGAAGTAGCCTTGTTCCTGGCTTTGGACAAATCATCTTTTATTAACGGGGCTGTGCTGACCGCTGATGGCGGTTGGACGGCTTATTAATCCTTATAGCCATGAAAAGATATATTATAATTCTCCTTAGCGTTTTTTTGTTTACCGGTTGCGCCTCTTCAAAGATCACTACCTGGTGGAAGGCTCCGGGAAACGCTGTGCAAACGTATCACAAAATATTGGTGCTCGGGCTCATTCGCAACGCAGATCGTTCCTTACAGCAGCACATGGAAGATCATATGGTAGGCGACCTGGCGGATGTTGGCTATCAGGCCATCTCATCGCTACAGGAATATGGGCCGAAAGCATTTGATAAAATGGACGAAGCGCAGGCGCTTGCTAAAATCAAGGGCAGTAATGTTGATGCGGTGATCACCATCGTACTACTAAAAAAGGAAAAGGTAAGAACTTATGTGCACCAGGATATCTATTACCCGCCATACAGCTTTTATTATAACCGGTTTTGGACCTATCGTATCGAACTTAGCGGTCGGGTATATCAGGATGGTTATTATGTCGAAAACACTAAATATTACTGGGAGAGTAACCTGTATGATATGAAAACACAACAACTGGTTTACTCGGTACAGACACAATCCTTTGATCCGGCAGACACAGAAAGTCTTGGCCATGAGTATGGAAAACTGATCATCATGGACATGGTAACCAAAGGTGTATTGGCTGGGCACAAATCAGGAGAGAATAATGGCCGATAACGGAATTGTGTCATCGGGCGGTGGCGCAAGTGGGATCGCCCACATGGATTTTACAGGCCCTTGAAGGCCATATATTTGCACTGTAATGGATCTGTTGTTAAGACTATGCTATCTGGAAAGATAAACTATTTTAAGCCTCCACCGGACGGGTCAGATCAGCAATTGTAAGCATTCTGATCATCATTTTTGCAGCATCGGCAGCCATTCCATGTCCGCCTGTAATAATAACATCATCTTGCACAACCGGGGCCGAAGATTCGTTGAGTTTGGCGCCGGACAATTTGAGCTGTTTTTTCAACTGCTCGGAAGCGGAGATATGTTTCCCTTTTAACAATATGCCGCCCCAAGGGTCCAGCACCCCTAACAATGCAGCTACACCCTGACCGACGAAAGCCATGGGCTTATGATGTTTATAAAAATTGGCGACCAGGAACACTGAAGTATCATCCTGCACCAAATCCGATAACATGCCGGGGCCTCCGGGGTAGAATACCGCATCATAAAAGAATTGACCGGTTGTTTCCAGCCGGATGGTATTTGCCAATTGCCATTGCAAACTCTCATCCTTTAAGAATCGACAGACATGCGGATTTTGTACTCCTGACGATAAGCTGGCCGGATCTACCGGCGCAATACCACCTTTTGGGGTAGCAAGGGTAACCTGAGCCCCCGCATCAGCCAATTCATAATAAGCTGATGCAAAATCCTCAATATCTAAGCCTGTTTCGTAATCGCTGTCGCCCGGCTTCCGGGTGGATGTCAGCACCATCAACACTTTCATGATAAACTTTTAATAAGCTGAAGTTTTAAAGAAAAGAAAACGAACAATAAAAAACAGTATCATTATGAGCATGGCAAATATCCAAACATGCCAGGGATTGATCGTTATCCTGACTTGTCTCCGGGGTCTTGTTAACTTTCTCATGGTTATCAGATTAATGCCGCACGGATGAGCCGCGCGGCATAGGGATTAAACAATTGTTATCTATTAAAACGCGTATTCCGGTTCTTCAATAACCAGGTTGTTTTCCACATGCATCACGCCGGGAGCCGCCCACATGGCATCTTCTGCGTCTTCACTTTCGGCCAATGACCGGACAGTGCCACGCAGATAAACCTTGTTGCCGATAACGCTGGTATGGATCTTGGATGAATCCAGTGAAGCGTTACGTTGTAAAGCCGCACCTATCTTATTTTCCAATTCAACCGGGTTTAATCTTGGCTTTACGGTAATAAGGTTAATCACTGATTTTACTCCCGCCAGATTTTCGATAGCGGTTTTGGCGTAGTTGCGTTCGTAGGCCCATTCAACCTCGCCTTCCAGATAAACCACACCACCTTCTACCTTGATCTTCACTTGGTCTTCTCTTATAGCAGTATGCCATTTTAAAGCACTGTACACGGCCTCAGCAATTTCAGGGTCGGTTTTACGGTAAGCAGGGGAAATGCCAACCTGTATCTCTTCAGCCACTGCTTTTACGCCGGCAACTTTTTTGGCTGCCTTTTCCGCGGTCAGTTTCTTGGAATACATATCAACTATTCCTGAGAGCGTAACGATACCGTTTTTTACGGCTACGCCAATTTCGGATGAGTTTAAAAATGGCTGCCATTTCAATTCATCCATTACATCTTTTTGAATTTGGGCATCTGTTTTCATGTTTTTTTGATTTAAAAGGTTTTTAAATATTCATACCACAAATTTCTTTGATTAACACGGCCGTTCAAATGATGGTTGTCACAACGTGTTTTGATAGTTGTCATTACTGGCAGATGCTCAAAAAGTGAGCAAAATCATGTTTTATCGTGAAGAATATTATAGTTTATTTATCTCCGAATAGCCATTTTTATAATAATCTTATAAATAAATTATGGGAAACGCAACCCTTTTGAACGCGATTATTGAGCATGCTATTGATGGTGTCATCACTATTGATGACAAGGGAAAGATAGAATCTATCAACCCATCAGCCTGTAAAATATTTCAGTATGATGAGGGCGAAGTTGTGGCAAATAATATTTCAATGCTTATGCCGCAACCCTTCCGCAGTGAACATGATGGCTATCTTGACCGTTACCGGCAAACCGGGCATGCACATATTATAGGTATTGACCGCGAAGTTACCGGCCTTAAAAAGGATGGTACTACCTTTCCTTTCAAACTGGGTGTTAGCGAGGTACAGTTCTCGGGCCGGAAGATATATATCGGTTTTATCCATGATATCAGCCGGGAGAAAGAAGCTGAAGAACAATTAAAAGAATACGCTGCACATTTGGAAAAAGAAGTAGAAAGACGAACCAATTTTTTAAAAGATACCGTGAACGAACTGAAGGATGCTAAAGAAGAAGTCAGTTTTTCGCTTGAGAAAGAAAAGGAACTGGGCCAGTTAAAAAGCCGGTTTGTATCAATGGCTTCCCATGAATTTCGGACGCCATTGAGCGCTGTGCAATTATCAGCGTCATTAATTGAGAAATATACGCAACCATTTGATAATGAAAATATCAGGAAGCATGTATATAAAATAAAAAACGCAGTTGGCAATTTAACAGCTATTTTAAATGACTTTCTTTCCCTTGAAAAACTAGAAGCCGGCAAAATAGAACCAGCGCCAGTTGATACGGATATAGTAAAACTTTCAGAAGAAATAACCAAGGAAATGCAGCTGGTTGCCAAACAAAATCAAACTATTATCTACGAGCACACAGGGACAGAAAGCATGTTCCTTTTAGACCCTGACTTATTGAAGAACTGCATTATCAACCTCATTTCAAATGCCATAAAATATTCTGGTGAAAATACTTTCATAGAATTTAGTACAGAAATAAATGACCTAAATTGCATTGTGACCGTGAGAGATAACGGCATGGGAATCCCTGAGGCCGACCAGCAGCATTTGTTTGAAGCATTTTTCCGTGCGCATAATACTGGCAACATCCCAGGGACCGGCCTGGGCCTGAATGCGGTAGCACATTATGTAAGTTTAATGAAAGGGAAGTTAAAATTTAAAAGCAGACTGAATAAAGGAACTATATTTACTATTACATTTCCGCAATCATGAAAAAGAAAGCACTGATCATTGAGGACAATAACGATATCAGGGAAAATGTCGTTGAGATACTGGAACTTGCCGGTTATACGGTATTTGCCGCTGACAATGGGAAAACCGGCGTTGACCTTGCCGTAAAAAATTTGCCCGACATTATTTTGTGTGATATTATGATGCCGGAACTCGATGGCTATGGTGTTTTGTATATGCTGAACAAAAATCCTCAAATGGCGGCTATACCATTTATTTTCTTAACTGCAAAAGCAGAACGGCTGGACCTGCGCAAGGGAATGGAAATGGGTGCTGATGATTATTTGACCAAGCCGTTTGATGATATGGAGTTACTAAACGCAATCGAAACACGCCTAAATAAAAAAGAAAAGCAGGAAACGTTCTACAGCAGGTCATTGGAACATTTGGGTGCTATAATTTCAAAAAATAATGGCCTGGCTGAGCTAAAAAAGGTAATTGCAGAACGAAAGACCAGGCCGTTTAAAAAGAACCAGGTAATTTATTACGACGGCGATAGGGGCAATGGTTTGTACCTGGTGATAAGCGGTAAGGTTAAAACTATAAAGCTGGCACAGGATGGGCGCGAATTAATGACCGGCATTTATGCTGCCGATGATTACCTCGGCATCCATGCCTTATTGTCCAATGAGCCTTTTTCTGACACCGCCACCGCACTTGAAGATACCGTTCTTTGCCTTATTCCAAAGGAACAATTAGACGAACTCCTTCACCAATACCCGGATATATCACGTGAATTTATTAAGCTATTGTCGAACAATATCCGGGAGAAAGAAGAACAATTACTTCAATTGGCTTATCATTCCGTTAGAAAGAGGATGGCTGAAGCTATTATAAAACTTTCAAAACGGCAGCCGCTGGCCAATGAGGGTATAAAAATATTCCGCGAAGACCTGGCTGCCATGGCAGGTGTGGCTACGGAAACCGTTAGCCGCACCCTGTCTGATTTCAAAGATGAAGGCTTAATAGAAAAGAATGGAAGCTATCTACACATATTAAATGCAGACCGCCTCTCAAAAATGAAAAACTGATATAGATTAAATGACAGTCGTTTTTACTCTTGTGCCGGAAAAACCAGCAATGGTTTTGTAATATGTCCTGCTATTTTTTGGGTATGGCTGCCATTAATAACGGCATCCAAAAAATTATGTCGACGGTGAACCATAGCCAGCATATCTATCTGTCCATGATGACAAAGCCAATCTAATCCGGAGTTTGTGCTATGGCTTTTTATCAAACGATAGTATATAAATGGATAATCTGTTTTACTTGACAGATTAGTTAAAATTTCATCCATCTGCTTTTTGAAGGCTTCGGTATGGTATTTCTTGTCATCGACATAAGTCAGTAATATCTCAGCGTTTAGCGGTTTTGCAAGGTTGACCAGTTCGAAAATCGCAGCCAGGTCTTTACCAATATTTTCCAGGTCAGTTGCAAAGGCAATCTTTTTTATAGATACGATCGGTGCTTTTGGAGGTACGAGGAGTAACGGTTTTGAACTATCATCAATCATACGGCGGCTATGGTTGCCCAGCATAAAACCGCTGATCCCGCTTGCACCGTGGGTTCCCATGACAATCAGACCTATGTGATGTTTAGCGATCAATTCTCCGACGACGCCCTGAAGCGAACCGACTTCGTTGATACATTTAACGACTGGCCGAAACCCGTGTAGATTTGTTTTTTCTAAATCTTCTTTCAATGCCTTTACACCATTGGCACAACTTTCTGCAATTTCATCATATTCATACATCGGCCAGGCTACCATACCTGCTTCGGGCATTTCGACCGGTACTACAAAAGCATTGCATAATATCACGTTGTTTTTTATTTGTTTAGCTAGCTTATAACCATAGGCAGCCGCATGTGCCGCATTCTCGGAAAAATCAGTTGGGATGAGTATTGTTTTCATGACTTTCTAAATTTGATTTAACATGGTAAATCTGAATATTATAAACCATTTAAAAAGTGATTTTAATCATAGTATTTTGTGATATTTTGATACTGACCCCGGCACGGTCAAAAAGGAAAAAATGATAGCCATTGTTTATGACGAGATACAAAAACTAATAAAAGACGGGCCCGGCAAAGATATATTAGAAAAATCAAGGAAGGATTTTACAACCACTTATGAGCAGTATGTTCAATTAAAAAATTCATCCTATTGGTCTGGTGTCGCCGCGTTTTATTATGAAAGTGGTTTTGACTATATGGTCGACTACGGCAACGCATTACGCACCGTAAAACCTGACGAAATACAGGCTTTTGCAAAAAACGTGTTTTCACAGGGCAACCTTATCGAAATAAAAATGGATCCCGCTAAATAACGCCATATGGATACGTTGTTCTTTGCGATTACGGCGGTCGTGATATTAATTATTACAGCCGCTATTATAAAAATGATAGCCAATAGGTTGAAAGGAAAAGATGAACTTGATGGGATTATGAAAATAAAACCACGCAAAAAAAATAATGATAAGCTAATGAACACCGCACCGGTGATAAGAAATACTCTTCGTTCTTTATATCAGTTAGTAGTTAGTTTTAGCCGGCTACAGTTAATTAAATACAGGTGCATTCGTATAAGAGGCGAATGCACTTCTTCTAACGGCAACGTTCCATTGATTCCCTGACCATCACTACTACGGAAAGATATTTAAATCTCATCAAAGATCAGCCTGAAATAGTCAGACATTGCCCTTTAAAATACATTGCATCCTATTTGGGGATAACAGACACCTCCCTAAGCGGAATACGCAAGGAAATAACGACTGCTTAGTATTACTTGTCATATGGCAAGTGGATGAATTTTCATCAACACTACCTTTGAAGTACAAACCAATAAAAAAGACGATGAATAATATGTTACTTATTGCCTGAAAAGAACTTACCAGCCTAAAGTGATACAAACTAATGAAGCAAAGATTAACTGAAAAATCTTTAATGAAAGATCTTGTTATCTTATTGTGGAGACGACCCTGATACAGTTGATAAATATCTAAAAATACATCCTTGATAAATCTTCTCAACACCTATGGTATTGTCACCAACAAACTTTTAAATGCCTTTAAATTTACCATAGTCAAATACCAAACAATTAATTCCCATTCATTTGCCATATTTGTAAGCATGAACCGGGTATGTTTGGTTGAAGATGAACAAAAAGTAGCCAGCTTTATTTGTAAAGGCCTGGAAGAACACGGCTTTGTAGTAAATACAGCCGCCACAGGTGCCGCAGCCCAGCAATTTATTGGACAAATTAGTTTCGACCTGTTTATACTTGATGTGATGTTGCCCGATACGAATGGCATCGACTTATGCCGTAAGATCAGGCTCACCAATACCCAAACGCCTATCTTAATGCTAAGCGCGCTTGACCAGGTGCAGAATAAAGTAGAAGGCCTGCGAGCCGGAGCCGATGATTACCTGGTTAAGCCATTCCATTTTACTGAACTGCTCGCCCGTATTGAGGCTTTGATGAGGAGGCAAAATATTGCCCCGCAACAAAATCACTCACTAATATTTGCCGATCTTAAACTCGATACCTGGAGCAATACCGCTGAAAGGGCCGGTCAGCACATTGTATTAACCGCTAAGGAACATACCCTGCTGGAACTGTTTATGCGCAACCCGAACAAGGTATTATCAAGGGAATATATTGCCGAACAAGTTTGGGGCATTGGCTTTGATACAGGTACCAACTTTATTGATGTGTACGTGAATTACCTGCGCAAAAAGATCGAAAAAGATCATACAAAAAAACTGATACATACCGTTATCGGCATGGGTTATACTTTACGGGATGACAGGTAGGCCATGAAGATAAAAAATAAACTTTCACTCTATTTTACCATCACCAGTACGCTGGTTTTGCTGATCATGGAAGTTATTCTTTATTTTTCGTTTAACTCATTCGTGAGGTCTGAATTTTACGACCGCTTAATGGACCGCGCCACCGTAGCGGCAGGTGTTTATTTACAGGCTGATCAAATATCGGCTGATTCGCTCTCGCATGTAAGGGAACGTTACCTGAAACGCCTGCCCGATGAAGTGGTCCGTTTTTATGATGATAAGGATGCGCCTTCGTTCATAAAAGACAACAATCGCTATTGGACAAATGACGTAATTAATTCAGTACGAAAGCGCCGCCAATTGCAATTTGCCGAAGGCGAGCGCCAAACGGTTGGCATATATTACAATGATAACCAGGGCAATTTCGTAATACTGGTTTCAGCCTATGATTACGAGGGGCACAAGAGGTTAAGCGACCTGGTGATGAGCCTTGGGATATTGTTGCTTTTTGTAATGGCTTGTTTGTTTATTATAAGCAGGTGGTTCGCCAAAAAAAGTTTGGAACCTGTGGGCAACATCATTACCCAAATGCAGAATGTGAGCGCGGGAAATCTTAGCCTGCGGGTTGATGAAGGCAACGGTAAAGATGAGCTTAGCGCCCTGGCTGCAAATTTCAACCGGCTGTTGGAACATTTGGAAAATGCCTTTGAGTTACAACAAACGTTCGTTATCAATGCCTCGCACGAGTTGCGTACACCCATAACCAGTATTATTGGCGAGATAGAGATATCTATGCATAAACAGCGCACGAACAGTGAGTATGAGCAGGTAATGCAATCGGTTTTGCATGATGCCGTGCGCTTAAAAGAAACCGTCACCAGTCTGCTTGATTTGGCGCATGCCGACATGAATTACACCCACCCCGACTTTAAGCCGGTAGCCATTGACGAACTGGTATGGGAACTAAGCGACTACTGGAACCACAAAATAGGTAAAGGCCTGTTTGTGATAAACATACTGCGTTTACCCGACGACCATGACAACCTGCTCATAGCGGCAAACAAGCAATTGCTCACCATCGCGTTTAATAATATCATCGGCAACGCCTTCAAATTTTCTGAGAACAAACGGGTGGATTGCAATTTATACGCCGACGAAAAATCCATATCCATCGTCATCAGTGATCAGGGCATCGGTATCCCCGAAAATGAAATAGAAAAGATTTTTGACTCATTTTATCGTGCTACAAATGTTAACGAGTTTATGGGCAATGGTGTGGGTTTATATGTTACCAATAAAATCATAACGCTTTTTGGCGGCACCATACGCGTTAATTCAATTTCGGGGCAGGGAACCGACATAGTTATTTTATTCAATAAATAAATTCTAATCCTATTCTAATCTCCCTTTAATCCCGCTCTAATATGGCGGTGCTACATTTGCCCAACAAATGTTTATGCACGCAAAACTTATCCGCGTTATTTTATTTATACAGCTTAGCGGCCTTGCCTGTATAAATACATCGTATGCGGCACCCGCAAACGATACACTTACTATTACCATTAAACAAGCCGAAGACAGGTTCCTGAAAAATAACCTTACCCTTATTGCCCAGCGATATAGCATTGACAATGCCAGCGCGCAGGTAATTACCACCCGGTTGTTCCAAAACCCCGATTTTAGTTTTGGTAACGGTATTTATGCTAATGGGGTGCCCAACGCCTACAACGAGCAAACCTACGGACTGTCGCAATTGATCACTACCGCCGGCAAACGCAACAAAAACATCCAGCTGGCCAAATTAGGGGTCGAACAAGCCAAATTCCAGTTTTTTGATCTGTTACGCACGCTAAAATTTACCCTTAGGAATGATTTTTATACCATCTATTTCCAGGAGCAATCGGCCAAGGTTTACGATCAGGAGATCAGCTCATTAAGTAAAACGCTTGGGGTTTTTAAGGAGCAGTACGCCAAAGGCAACATCGCCCAAAAAGAACTACTGCGCATACAATCGCAACTTTACTCGCTTCAGGTTGAATATAATACGCTGCTGGCAGGTATAGATACCACCCAAAGCGAATTTAAGTTGCTGATAAAAGCTGAGCCGGGAGTTTATATCACCCCACAGGTAACTGTAGATACCACCACCAAAGCCATTGTTGCAGCGGTACCTTACCAGCGATTGTTGGATTCGGCTTATACCAACCGTTATGACCTGGCGCTTACTAAATCGCAGATAGAATACAACACCGTTAACCTGAAGCTACAAAAAGCTACCGCCATACCCGATGTTTCGCTTTCATTGAACTATGATAAGCTGGGCGCTTACGGCCAGAACTTTTTAGGTGGCGGTATTGAATTTACCCTGCCTTTCTTCGACCGCAACCAAGGGAACATACAGCAGGCACGGATAGCCATTGACCAAAGTAAAGTGAAGTTTGAAAGCCAGCAAGACCAGGTGCAAAGCGATGTAGCAGGTAACTACAGGAATGCCCTGCGACTTGAAAACCTGTACAACAGTTTCGATCCCGGCTTTAAGGGCAGCTTTGAACATTTGATAGGCGAAGTGGTAAAGAACTACGAAAAAAGAAACATCAGCCTGTTGGAGTTTCTTGATTTTTATGACTCCTACAAAACCAACACCATACAATTAAATAGCCTGCAGCTTAGCCGCTATACCTCGCTTGAGCAGTTGAACTACGTTACAGGAACCCCCTTTTTTAACCAATAAAGTATATGACTAATAACTATAAAATATTTACGCTCCTGGCTTGCTTTTGCATTACTGCTTTTGTATTGCAGGGCTGCCACCATGCCGACGATGCGCAGGACGAAAAGGATACCAAATTTGAAGTTACCGACAGCTTATTAAAAAGCCTGTTGATAGATACGGTTGAAGATGCCAGCGCGCGTACCGAAATGACTTTAACAGGCGCCATTGCGCCTGATGAAAACAAAATGGTTAAGGTTTACCCGATGGTTAGCGGGGTAGCCGAAAATGTAAAAGTGCAATTAGGCGATGTAGTGCACAAAGGCCAAACCCTTGCCATAATGCGTAGTGCCGAAATGGCCGGATTTGAAAAAGACTATACCTCGGCAGCTGCCGACCTGCGCAGCGCACGCCGCAGCTATGAAACCACGCAGGACCTTTATAAAAGCGGCCTCGCCTCGCAAAAGGATATGGAGGAAGCCCAGGGTGATTACCAAAAAGCTATAGCTGAAAACAAAAGGGCATGCGCGGTAATGCAGATCAACACCAGCAATGGCCAGGGCTATGAGATCAAGGCACCCATATCAGGCTATGTAGTGGAGAAGAATTTGAACAGCAATACGCAGGTGCGGGCCGATAACAGCGCGAACCTGTTCACCATAGCCGATCTTTCCAGTGTTTATGTGTTGGTGAATATTTATGAATCGGATATTGCCAACGTAAAGATCGGCGACCCGGTGAAGATCACCACGCTTTCATTCCCCGATAAAGTATTTACCGGGCAGATCGACAGGATAGATAACATGCTCGATCCCGATACTAAGGTAATACACGCGCGGGTGAAAATTGCGAACCCCGGCGATCTGCTGAAGCCCGAAATGTTTGCCAGCGTACAAATAAAGGCGCGCTCGGGGCAGGACCTTCCTGAAATAAATATCCGCGCGCTGATCTTCGACAATGATAAAAATTACGTGTTGGTGGTTGATGGCAAGGCGCATGTACGCATACAGCCTATTGTTATTGCGAAAAAAGTAGAAGACAGGGCCTACATCAGCAGCGGTTTAAAACCCGGCGACCTCATTGTAGCATCGAGGCAGGTTTACCTGTATGAATCATTAAAAGATAACTAAGCATGAACAAGTTCATAAACGCCATTCTTTCTTTCGCGCTAAAGAATAAGTTCTTCATTTTCTTTGTTACCGCCTTATTGGTTGTTGCAGGCTACATCAGCTTCAAAACCATAAGTATTGATGCTTTTCCCGACGTAACTAATACAGATGTGATCATCATCACCCAATGGCCCGGCCGCAGCGCTGAAGAAGTTGAAAAATTTGTGACTCGCCCTATAGAAATAGCGCTGAATCCTGCTGAGAAGAAGGCCAGCGTAAGGTCATCCTCGCTGTTTGGCCTCTCGGTAGTAACGGTAACTTTTGATGATGATGTGGATTATGCCTTTGCGCGCTTACAGGTAAATAACCATATTGGTGATGCCGATCTGCCCGATAATGTTAATCCCTCTATTGAACCTCCATATGGCCCAACAGGTGAGATATACAGGTACACGCTTACCAGTAACCGAAAATCAGTACGTGAACTAAAAACTATTGAGGACTGGACGGTTGAGCGCGAGATCCGTTCAGTACCTGGTGTTGCTGATGTTAACAGTTTTGGCGGCGAGGTAAAAACCTACCAGATAACTGTAGACCCTAAAAAAGCGGTGCAATATGATGTTACCCCTTTGCAGTTGTACGATGCCGTATCAAAAAGCAACGTTAACGTAGGCGGTGATGTGATTGAGCAAAGCGGGCAGGCTTACGTGGTACGCGGTATAGGGCTACTGAATAATATCGATGAGATAAAAAACATCGTAATTAATAATATAAAGGGCACCCCCATATTTGTTAAAACTATAGCCGAAGTAACGGAATCGGCATTGCCGCGGTTGGGCCAGGTAGGGTTGAATAAAGACCCCGATGTTGTGGAAGGGATAGTGGTGATGCGCAAAGGCGAGAACCCAAGCGAAGTAATTGCCGCGCTCAAAGCAAAAATAAATGAGCTGAACAACACTATACTGCCCGATGATGTAAAGATAAAAACGTTTTACGACCGCGAAAACCTGGTTGATTTTGCAACACATACGGTGCTGCACAATATGTTCGAGGGTATCATACTGGTAACGGTTATCGTATTCCTGTTCATGGCCGATTGGCGAACCACGCTCATCGTATCGCTCATTATTCCTTTGGCGCTGTTGTTTGCTTTTATTTGCCTAAAGCTAAAAGGCATGTCGGCCAACCTGCTATCGATGGGGGCGATAGATTTTGGTATTATCATAGATGGGGCGGTGGTGATGGTAGAGGGTATTTTTGTGGTGCTCGATCATCGGCAAAAGGAAGTAGGTGAGGAAAATTATAAGCGCTTAAGTAAGCTCGGTATGATCAAACGTGCCTGTTTGGTTAACGGTAAGGGTATATTTTTTGCCAAGCTTATTATCATCACGGGCCTGCTGCCTATTTTCAGCTTTCAAAAGGTTGAAGGTAAGATGTTCTCGCCACTGGCCTGGACGTTAGGCTTTGCCCTTTTAGGGGCATTGTTGCTCACCTTTACCTTTGTTCCGGCGCTGGCCAGTATATTGCTCAATAAAAATGTAAAAGAAAAGCATAACGTGTTCCTGGCATTTGTAACACGCAATGCCATGAAGTTTTACAACATATGCTTCAAGGCCCGGAAGATCGTTTTCCCTGTTGCCATAGCCGCATTGGTAATTAGTTTGGGCTGTTTTAAATTGTTAGGAACAGAGTTTTTGCCCGAGTTGAACGAAGGCGCCATATATGTACGTGCTACTGGTCCGTTAAGTATTTCACTGGACGAATCGGTTAAACTGGCTAACCAGATGCGCACCATCTTTCTAAGCTTTGACGAGGTAAAACAGGTGATGTCGCAAACCGGCCGGCCGAACGATGGTACCGACGCCACAGGCTTCTACAATATCGAGTTTAACGTTGACATTTATCCCGAAAACCAGTGGAAACGAAAGGAAACTAAAGAGCAGCTCATCCGCCGCCTGCAGGAAAAGCTAAAATATTTCCCCGGTATCGATATTAACTTCTCACAACCTATATCCGATAACGTGGAAGAAGCCGTATCGGGTGTAAAAGGCTCCATCGTAGTTAAAATGTTTGGCGATGATTACAAGTATATCGAGAATAAAGAAGATACCATCTACAGCATACTAAAAACCGTAAAAGGTATCGAGGACTTGGGCGTAATGCGTAATTTGGGCCAGCCTGAACTACAAATAGACCTCGACCAAACTAAAATGGCACAATACGGTGTGGTAGCTTCTGATGCTAACGCGGTTATTGAAATGGCCATCGGTGGTAAAGCAGTAACCCAGATATATGAGGGCGAGAAAAAGTTCGACCTGCGTATCCGTTACCCGGAAGATTTCCGTAACAACGAGGTTTCCATCGGAGACTTGCGTGTGCCTACCTTATCAGGCAATAATGTGCCCTTGCGCGAGATAGCCAGCATCAGGAAGATAAATGGTATCAGTATCATCTACCGCGACAAGAACCAGCGATATGGAGCTATCAAATTCTCCATCCGTGGGCGTGATATGGGTAGTACCATAGCCGAAGCACAAAGTAAAGTTGACGCCAGGATCAAACTACCGAAAGGTTACCACCTGGAGTGGGCCGGCGATTTCGAGAACCAGCAACGTGCCAGTAAACGGCTTTCGCAGGTGGTACCTATCAGCTTGCTGATCATATTTTTTATACTGTTCATCCTGTTCGGTACCATTGCCGATTCATTACTGGTGCTTAATAATGTGCCGTTTGCCATCATGGGCGGTATCCTGGCTTTGCTCGTAACCGGCATTAACTTCAACATATCGGCGGGTATAGGCTTCATTGCGCTGTTTGGTATATGTGTGCAGAATGGCGTAATCCTCATCACACGTTTCAAAAGCAATATTAAAGAACTGAAACACCATACCAAATGGCAGTCGTTCCCTGATGCTTTGAAAGCCGGTGTGGAAGACCGCCTGCGCCCGATCCTCATGACAGCCATGATGGCTGCCATAGGCTTATTACCAGCTGCAATGTCAAACGGCATCGGCTCCGAAGCCTCAAAACCGCTGGCTATAGTGGTAATAGGCGGCTTAATCACCAATACCATCTTCAACCTGTTCGTATTCCCGATAGTATTCTACTGGTCGTACCGCAAAAGGGTTGAGCGTGGTGATGTTGGAAGACTATAAATCGGAATAAACTTTTATAAAGCGACAACACCATTTACCCCTATATAATCAAGCCTTACTTAAAGGGAGGCTTTTTTACTACTATCGAATTTACTCCCAATGCTTTTATCCACACATGCATCACATACGCTACAATTGACAATAATATGGATTAGCTTTTTTGTGCAGAAATTTTATTATCAACCGCATGAATACCGCGCAATTAAACCGTATTAACTACTATAATGCGCTAACTATGATTGTTTCAACGCATTAAAAGTGAAACAAAATTAAACTCGCAATTCGTCTTCATCAAGATGTTAACTCGATTAATAGATTTATATACAATTAGTTATAGCAATTGTGGTGAGTGCTTTTTCTCACATTGCCTACTCGCCGAATTACTTATCAGGATGGTGCGATTTGATGCATAAACCAATGCTTTGATACAAAAATAAAAGTCTGAAAACAAGTTTGCAGCCTTTTAATCGATTTTGATACTGAAATCAGTGGGGGTGGAGGGGATAGAGTTAGAACCAAATCAGCCTCTATCATTTGAAAGTGAAGATTTCTTGCTATTGATTAAAGATTTGCTTGACGCGATTGAGGCAATGGAAAAATCTACAAAATAAGTTTAGCTTTATGTTAATTTATATAAGTTTCTATAGAGTTAATTATTAGAGTCGCAATGAGCTTTTTGAAAAAAATATTTGGAAAACAAAACATAAAACCTGATACTGGGGCTATGCCGAAACGTAGTCTGAATCTACAATTTGACCCAATACCACAAAACGGAGAAAGGTTTGCAGAACAATTTGTCGATGCTGTCAAAAAAAATGAAAATAAAGAATTAAACTATTCTTTTGACACCTTGGAATTCGTTGATAACTTTTTACAGCGTTTTAGCGATGAGGAGCTTACTGTAAATGACTTTGCAGAAACCATATTTGTAGCAGGGGCATATGTCGGTCAAGTTATGGTAAATAGTAACAATGGTATGTGGATTGATCAGAAAGAAGTTAGTGATTTACCTCAAAATATATCAATGATGCCGATTGTTATAAAGTTACCCAACAACAATATAGCGGACCCAATATCAAAAGCTTTTAAAAGATTTCACTATGGCGCAACAGATAGTATTGTCTATTTCTATCAGGTTTTTACAGCAGAATAACGGTCATAACAAAAAAACCGTAAGTCAAACATACGTTCAACTGACGGTTAAGTGCTTAGTGGAGCCGGAGGCTCTACGAAAAGTCTATTTTTCTTCGCAAAATATGCGTTTTTAGCGTTTAAATGAGGTTTTTTGAATCACCTAAAAAAGTGGTAGCCTCAATGGTATCCTTTTAGATTAATTCAATTTACCGGATTTTAGAGAACGATTTTCACTATAAAAATAGGGTTTATTTCTCCAAAATTCAACTTTATCACCACTTAGTATTCAAGTCTATCCCTTTCGGCCATAATGTCCATTTGCTTTGCCTGTTCAAGATAGCCTTTGGATAGACGGTTAAAAATAGCTGCAACCTGACGATGCTTGTTTTTATGATAAGCAGATAATTTTTTAAAATATTCGGCATGTGCCCTTTCTATATTCCCGCCGTCAAATGGCCCTCTTGAAGATGAACCCCTTTTATTAAATACTGCTGCTGAGAAGTTGGTTTTTAAACTGTCGGTATTGATAGTTTCAATAACCTCGCTAATTGGGTCAGGTGGCCAGTTTAAATCCTTTTCAGGATATTGCGCCAAAATACTACCGATTTGAATATCGGCAACTTCTACGCGATCAGCCTCGCTTGCTAAATTTCTCGCAACTGTGATCCAATTATTTAAATAATCAACATCAATGTCTCCATTTTTATCAACGCCGGGAATACTCTTCCAAGAATGAAGTAAATTATAGGCTTGTTCCGCTCTTTTCTTTACAATCTCATCTGCAATTCCTTTTCTTTCAGACTCAATTAGAGTCCTATTTTTCGGCATATATAACCATTTCAACACTTCGACTGGGCGTTTCGGAGATATGTTACACCCTATTCCGTGGCAAACTGACCACCTATTTTGCTGGCAAAGAAATGCAGCAGATGCTTTAGCAGCATAAAACAAAGATAGCTTATTTGCCTTTTTTCAATTAGTCTGGAACTGCTCATGCTTTTTCTTAGAAGCTTGAAGCACCTGGACAGTTACCGCATATCTCCTACGGAGAACATCATCCATCGCTTTAATAGCGCTTTATAGGACGATTTCGCATACGCGATCAGGCTCCCGATCAACTTCTTCATCGGGTTGCCGTATCACGCTTCTAACAGCACAGCCAGTATCTAAAGCATCGCTACAAAAATGGGGTGGTCAGCTTGATCCGGAATATCCTGGTCACTTTGAATCGGAATGGGTGGTCACTTTAAATCGGAATCAGGTGGTCAATTTCAGCGGAATCTCCAGTCTATACCAATTTGAACACGATTTAAATATTCCCTTGCTCTTTGTGAAATTCCGTCCATCGCAAGAAAATCATCTGATTTAAAGCTTAAGCGGTTGCCATCCACATCTGCGTGCCCACTTTTAGCCAGTTCTTCAAAAATATCTTGTGGTATGATCATGTAGGGGTCCTTCCCCGCATAAACCAGGGTATCAACGGCTTCTTCCAAGGATTTCGGTTGTTTTTTCCGGACAGATCTGTCAATGTCAGCAGCAGAAAGACCATGAATAATTCCTGCCAGCCTGGTCAAAGAATTGTAGTAGTCATTTTCAAATGACAGATAAAGTTTATCCTGAAGTAAGGGAGGCAGGTCTACTTTTTCCAGAATCAAAGGTATAATCACTTTTTGGCCTTTGGCTACTTCCTTGGAAAAGGCTGCTTTAACTTCGGCAGAAGACCACTTTTTGGTAATAAATGATGGAGAAAATAACAATGCTATATATTGAGATTTTTCAATTCCGTCATTGATCTTCTCAAATAGGCTATCACCACCTTCAATTTCCCATTTGTCGATCCAAATATCTACCTCAAGTACCGTAAGATCGTCTGCCAGTTTCAATGCAAAATCGCCGTTATCTGAACTGTGACTTAAAAACAAATGAGGTCTGCGCTCGACGAGCGGGATATACATGGCCATAGCTAAAAATTGAATACTTTTCTTAAAACTAACAAAAAAACATCAACGTTAAAAGTGGCGTCTGTAAGGCACGGGTTTTATAGGAGTGAAAAAGAGGGCCAGCATCAGCTGGCTCTCTTTTCGTTGAAGTTGGCTAACTATTGTTATCAGCCACATCGTCGGCCTGAGCTGCGAGTTGTATAACGTGGCCTACTAAAGCGGCATCGATTAATGACAGGGCATAATCCTTACTGATAGGCAACATGTCAGGTCGCAACAGATCTTCATCAATATAATCCTCTGCATTCCACAATTTACGTGTCAATTCTGGATTGTCGGGCTCTATGCGGCTAAAGATGCGCTCGAATGACCGGTTAGCTTCTTTGATAAATTCTTCTCTGTACGCTTCAATGATAGGGAGCGAAGTGATTTGTTCAGCGGGAACGCCTGATACGCGTTCATCCACTTCCCATTCAATTTCACTGTCTTCGTCTTTAGACAGTCGGTAATCATCATAATAAACGTCCTGTTCTCCCGCTAAAAATCCTTCCTTAAAGATTTGCAGTTTAAATTCATCATCAAGCTTTACGTTATTTGAGGTTTCAATATCCAAGACATATTCATCCCAGTCTCTTACTTCAAGCCTGTCCATATTGGTGTACAATAGAATTGATAACTCCATTTTGGTCGGCGATGCGTTTACTAAGTCCGGCCATTTCTCCAGTCCGCATAATTTCGCGATCACGTGTTGGGCATTTCCTAATTTGAAATTTTCTTCGTTAATATTGAAATCGTGGACGAGCAGGTCGAACTTAAAATATTTCGGATCATAATCGTACACGTTACGTCCCAACTTAGGGTCGAGCGAAGAAGTTTGTGTTTTAAAATCTTTGTGAAGATTTTTGGCTTGGAGTTTAAGATACTCAATAGGTGTCATAATACATTCCTGTTTAGACCTACTTAATTATCCTGGGTATTTGCGTCCGTAATCTTGTTTGGATAATAAGCAGGCAGGTTTGCATTATTAAACTGTTAACTGGCTGATTACATCTTTGCACGGACGGGCTAGCTTGCCAATAGCATATTCAAGTATATACATATTTTTCCTTCAAATCAATACTGAGTAGTGATAAATAAAAAAAGGGCATAAAATATTTTAGCCCACTAGAGTAAAATAAATTTTTGCATCCGTCATGTTTGCAGGGTTAAATGACTGCCTATGTTACCACAATTTAGAAATGAACAGTACAGCCTAACGCCGGTAAAAGCACAGCGTATGTTGGCACAGTATGGAACAGAAATTACTTTAGAAGATGCAGAAATCATGTTGCAATTGTTGCGAAAATTGAGTAAATTGTCTGTGAGCGAAACAGTTAAGTATGTTCTCGCCAGTCAAGATCAAGCCCCCGATGGGGCAATTGTTAAACCTTAATTTATTGCCTATGCAAGTCGCAGATTTGTATGTCCGGGTAAGTACGGACGAACAGACCAAGGGTTATTCGCCCCGAAGTCAGGAGGCAGTATTACGACAGTACTGCCAGTTAAGAAACATTACCGTGCGCCATGTTTTCTTTGAGGACTATACGGCTAAGCATTTCAACCGGCCTGAATGGCGGAAGATCATGATCATTTTGCGGAAGCAACGCCACAAGACCGACCTGTTGCTTTTTACCAAATGGGACAGGTTCAGCCGGAACACTTCAGATGCTTATCAGATGATCGACGTATTGAAGAAGCTCGGCGTTGAACCACAAGCGGTTGAACAGCCACTTGACCTTTCTATTCCGGAAAACAAGATGATGCTGGCCATCTATCTAACAGCACCGGAAATTGAGAATGACCGCCGGGGCTTGAATACCAAAGCCGGTATACGCCAGGCAAAAAAAGAAGGGAGGTACATGGGAAAAGCTCCGCGGGGATACATTAACAAGGCCTATGAGAACGGCCGCAGGTACATCACGTTCAAAGAGCCGGAGGCCTCAATCATGCGTTGGGTCTTTAATGAAATGGGCGAAGGTCTGTATTCGGCCGAATCCATCATGAAACAAGCAAACGAAAAGGGCTTGAACATTGATAAGAATACATTTTTGTTGAGCCTTAGAAACCCGGTCTATTGCGGAAAAATCAGGGTAGCTGCCAATAACGATGAACTGGCGCACTTGGTACAGGGTTTACATGAGCCGCTGATTTCCGAAGCTTTATTCTATAAGGTACAAGACATCATGGATTCCAGGTCAAAAATCCTCAAAGGGCTGGCTATTGCCACGCCTAAGGATTTGCCACTCCGTAATTTCATCCAGTGCAACCGATGTCCAAGGATGCTGACCGGAAGCGCGTCTAAGGGCCGGAACAGCTACCGGGTATATTACCATTGCCGTTCGTCTTGCGGGGTCCGGTATAAAGCGGATGATGTAAATAACGCCTTTATGGATGAGCTAACCACATTTTTACCGCGTGCAGGTTATCCGGAACTCTTTGTTGCCAGCATTGCCGAGGCGTACAACAATCAGCATCGTGCTGTAAAGTTAGAAAGCGATGAACTCATCCGGCAAATCGGTGAAGCTAATAGAAAAATAGAGAATGCAAGGGAACTATTGCTTTTGCATGAACTTGAAGCAAGTGAGTACCGGAAGATCAAAGAGGAGAACGGTTCGACAATTGCACGTTTGGAGATGCGGCTAAACGAAGTAAACGTGCAGAAGTCGACGCATGTGAACATCAAAAAGCTTGCTCAAATGGCTGTAAACGCACTTTGTGAACTTGATAAGCTATATGATATTGCCAGTATTGAGGCCAAAAGATACCTAGTGGGCATTTTGTTCCCGGAAAAAATGACTTATGTAGAGGGGGTATGTCGAACCGGAAAACTCAACAGAGCCGCAGAGTTAATATACTTGGAAAACAAGGCTTTACGGGCAAAAAAAATGGGGCAAAAATCTATTTTAAAGACCTTGCCCCATAAAGGGTCAATGATGGTACAAATATCTTCGCGTTTTGTGGCTGATTTGAAAGCATTGGCTGATTTACAGAGAAATCTGAAAGAGATCGATCAGGATTTTATGATCCGCAATCGGAAAATTTCCGAGGAAATTTGAACGATTAGGGTAATTACATTTCTATCTATACTAGAGTAATCAAGGTTCTCTACTACAGACTTATACAATCTGTATAGTAGAGTTTATTAGGTAATGTTGCCAAAAATAGTTAGTGGAATTAGGCAAAAAAATCCTTATAGCAATGCAGATATCATATGAATCGCAATTTTCGCCGGCAACAGAATCCAGGGAATTCGTGATTTTTGATTAAACGCAAAAATCTCTGCTTTGACATCCGGACAAGCTTGGCAGTATAGCGAGTCCTTTGACGCTTATCCCCTGGTACAAACCGCCAATCAGGTCCATTAGCATCGCCGCAGCTGCCCTTTCCTCAACATCTGTCATTTACTTTGAATTTTATTGCTATAAATCGGAATAACAAGACTGCTTCTCCGCACCTATTATCAACAAGCGACAAGACCTTGTAAACCTTTAATAGGACGTCCAATAATAAAGATCCAGTCGGGGCTTTTTGGGCAAAAAAATCCTTGCTTTTCTGCTTTATATATTTTATCTTCACTCCCCTAAACTTCCAGTAAATGAGCAACCTATACACCTATCACCCTTGCAGGCCTTCCCTGGCCTACGCTGCATCCGACGGCATGATCCTTGTACCTTCTTCCGCATGACCATTTGATTGTCTTTAATCCAATCGCCGGTTTTAACGTCAAACAGAGTGTTGAAGCTTTGGCGGAATTCACCGCGGCCCGGCTTACCGGCGACCAGATGAAAAACTTAAAGGCAATAATTTACGTAAACATTTTACGTTTAATCAGCTTATTTAAAATGATTTTAAATTAACAAAAATACGGGCTCCTAAGAACTTAGAACGTCACGTTCTGTTATATCTTTGTGTCTGTTTTGAAAAAGTGCCAATATGTCCAGGGATCGTAATCATAATAAGCCTGTTTTTTCCGCCCAAGCGTTTTGGGATGTGGACAGCAGCCAGTTGGATGGGGATAATTATACCATCAGGAAAGTGTTCGAGCAGGGAAACAGCGAAGATATCAGCGAGTTGCTGCGTTATTATTCCAAAGAACAGATTCGGGAAGCCCTGGTGAGCGCCGAGCAGCTTAGGCCGCGCGCAATAAGCCTGGCACAAACGCTTTTTACGCTTAAGGACAACGATTTCAAGTGCCTTAAACCGGTAAGGGCGATTGTCCGCAGGCGCGCGGTACACGCCTAACTCGCAAATTTCTTTCTTTTTTTTGTTGAATTGTCAGGATATTTCTATCTTGGGCTTAACCTTATAAATCAAACAGTTAAGCCTAGACCGCCGTATGCCTGAAATCAAGATAGAAGGGCAATATTGGTCACAGGGGGCCATTAACCTGTGTATCGATACGCTAAATAAAAAACTTACCCCATCTGACCAGCACCTGGAAATCATTTCCGCTGAGGTACTCGAAGAGATCGATATCCTGTTCGTTGGTTACCTGCTGCTGCTTAAAAAAGAACTCACTACAACCTATCCCCTGTTTTCGATCACCCTAGTGTTACACGGAAATGTAAAACCTTACTCACTGCCTGAGATCAATGATCCTGACTATGATGTCAAACAGCGACCATTACGGATGTACGCGAGACCTATCACGCGCAATACAATCAGGAACCTAACGATGACTTTGGGAGAAAGCTCCGCCAGTACCAAGCATACGCCTACCTGCAAAACGATATGCAGGATGTTTTCAAGGTCATTTACGGCTATTATACAGACGATCCGGCCGACACGATCAGTAAAGCCAGGGATATTGCCGGCAGATTTGTGATCTCCTCCCGTTTTATCCCGATCATCTGGCTCAACCAGCAAAATTTCGAGTTGAACTTTGAAAGCCACATCGCCCAGCGTATCCGGGTGAACAAGGCTGATCTAGCTAAACTGGAATATGAAGCCTTGTACCAACAGCTGCGTTACCGCCTGCAGCAAAAGATCGCGGCCAAAGCTACCGCCGCAGAGGAAAGAATGCGGCTGTTGGCGCGGCTGGCATTTTATCAGACCCTGCGAAAACTGCGCGTGGTTAAATTATTCCTCAACGGCGGCCCTGGCGGAAAAAGCCGCACCGCTGGGAATCTGTCCATTCCGAATACCGCAACCTACTATAGCCGTATTTTACCTGTGCTCGAAGAACTGGAGAAGATGTCGCCCATCTACCAGTTTGTTTTCAGTACCATCGTTTCCTCTGACATGATCCCTTCCAAACTCACAGCAGGGAATTTCGCGGAAGTCACCGAAGCACTTGGCGTACTCTGGACCTTCACCAAAGAATTGGTTTACGGCCTCCGGGAACTGGCCAAAAACATTGTAGAGCATGCTAAAAGTTCCGGATTGATCACTGCACGCGTTTACGATTGCGCCCAGTATCGCAATTTAAATAGCGAAGTGACCGACCTGTTCGATGATTATTATGGCACAATAGCCAATAATGAAAACCTGAATAAGGCCTTTTTTGATTTCCACGTAGCCGACCTCGGCGAAGCGGGTATATTGGAAAAACTTGGAGCGGATACCAGTAACCTGATCGACCTAGGCGGTAAAGAAAAGGACATGCTGGAACATGACCTCCGGCTGATTACCCAGGATAAAATAAAATTTGAACATTTCTTAGATGCTAAAGTCAAACTCCGGTTGAACCAACAGGCCAAGCGCGCCACTGCGCACCTAGGCTTACTAACCTTGTCCCGGCTGATCGAGAAAAACCAGGGTATGATCCTGGGCAGTACCTGGAAACATACACGCGCGGAAGCTGAAAGGTTAAAGATTGTGGTTTACACCAGGCAATCGGGAGAAACAGCGTCAGTGATGGTCAATGAGGGAACGAATTACCACGTCGTACTGCCCATTGATAAAACCGAACATTACAAGCCGCATTTTTCGGTACAGCCCGTTTCGGTGCCCGAAGTGACACCGGCTTATATCGAAGGTATCGAAACTATCTTTCATTACCGTTTCAGGCCATATACCGGCCCCGCCTCGCTGAAACTGGACGGACTGTTTAAGAAAAATGTATTGCGCATAGTGCTGTATGAAGAAATGTTAACCACACCAGAGAGCGAATACTGGGACGCATTTCCTTTAAAGGACGACGACGAACTAACCACACACCTGTCCGCAAACCTGATCTGTGTAGACCTGATGGCAAAGTTTACCGATGCAAGTAAATTATTCCGTTTCCTGGGCCGCTGGGAACTCGAATTCCCGGGGCAGCCGCTTGTGCTGTATAATTTACCTATAGATCATTATTTCAGCCTGGTCAGGTTGAACGACCTTTATGCCAAGACCCAGCGGATGCCATTCTGGAACAACAGCTCGCTTGTATTGGTCTACAGCTTCAACCCGGTCGAGCAAAACCAAAGGAATTTCTTTTATACCGATGCGCTGTGGGGCGAAGCCAGCAGTGATTTTATCATGCTGAACAAACTGATCCGGCGGACCAGTTTTAACGCACTGCACATCGACCGGGAAAGCGGCGGTTTCCCGGCGCTACGCGATACTTTTGATGATAAACAATTCGAGAGCCTGGTGCCGCTTGATCCCGGGCAGCTTGGCCGTTTAAATAAATTTGGCGTGTTTCACAGCTATAAGACTCTGCTGCCGCTGGACCTGCTCCTGACCGATCAATTTGATTCGACGCTTTTTATCAATAATGCGCGGCATTTACTCGAGAACCACATCCGGGTCAGTCCTGTGAAGGCCGAGCTTTCACCAGAAAACTTGTTGCGTTTCATCGAACTGATGCCCGGCTTTAAGATCGCTGATTCCCACTTTCGTATCGGGTCCAAGATACACGTCGTCGATTTTTATTTTGCCAAACGTTTTTTTCAAAACAGTTTTTTTGCCAGCCCGGTGGCCTTTCTGATCGCACGCTCTATCTTTAATGACCAGCTGGCATTTATTTTTGACGGCAAACCGGGGTCAGCAGAAAAGATCGATGAATTGATCAAGTCAGGCCTGACTTTATTGGGTTATGGTCACTATTCAGAATTGTTGCTGAGCCTCGTAGAACAATTCCTGTTAAAAACCGTGATCACTCATTTATTTGCCGCTAAAATCAAAGAATATAAAACGGCGCTAAAAAGAGAACAGTTCATCGCAGCGGAGATCAATAAGTTCCCGATCAATCATGATTTGATCAGCGACCAGGAAGATGTGCTGGTGGTTAAAAATGAAAAATTGCATGGGCGCATCCTTTTGATCATTCCAATAGCCAGTACTTTCTCAACGTCCATTAAGATAGAAGAAGTACTGAAGAAGATCAAACCCAGGCGGGATATTGCTTATCCGCATGTCAACGTCATTTATGTTTATAATTCCATGGACGAGCTTCCGGCAAACGATTCGATCGAATATAAATTCGGGATCGTCAGGCAGGATTTTATCCGTAAAGAGGTCAAGGTCAATGCCTTCTTTGAGACGGAGAACAGCGATAGTTACCCCGGTAACAATGAACGTTTTTTTATCGGCCTCCACTCGGTCTGGCAAGATATTGAAAAGTGCATTAAATGCTTTCCCGGTGAGCCCGACAAAATCAACCACGAAGTACCCCTATTCATCACCGACAAAACCCAGGCCACGCCGGTACTCATCTTTGATGCGCCAAAAGGACGGGTGTTCCCTCCTGCTGCTAAACGCAGCTTCAATTTACCGCCGGAGATCGTCCGTGCCGGTCATTTTAATTACAATTCCAGCCATTATCAATATTTTATACGAACGGATGAATTCTTTAAGAAGAACCGCAAGGAGACCTTTGATTGGCTAAACAGCATCAAAAACCAACCGGCGTTTGCGAGCATCAATGCAGATACCAGTCATATTCTGATTATTGCGCCCGGGCATTTTGCGAATACCGGCTTTATCAATCTCGTCAACGAGGTACTTTTTTCGAATGCGGCAAACATTATCCACTACGACCCCCGCAACGACCATATCCAGAATTTCGAACTCTTTTACCACCGCGAAGTAACCGACCCCAACACCAAAGTGATCTTCGTCGACGATGTGGTGACCACTGGAGCTACCTTTTTACTGGCCAATTATTTCTTGAAACACTCGCGCACAGCAACGCATGGGTTTGACGCCGCACTAATCCTGCTGGACCGTGCCAGCCACTATGTTCACCAGAATGTGATCCGGAAACTGACCAGGCACAATAATTATTATTCATTTGCCAACCTTCAGCTGCCTGCGTTAAGCGAGGACAAAAATGACTGTCCGTTGTGTATCGAACAGCTAAAATTCAGGGAACTGGCTGGCCGCTCCTTCCTGGACCGCACGCGGTTCTATTTCCTGGAGAAAGTACGCAAATTGCATTGCATCGATTTTCTGAAGGAATACATCATAGAGGAAGATTCCGACCCTAACGCGGTGCCGGCATCAGGCCCTGAAGAACCCGGGAAGCCATCGGTGGCTAAACGCTACGAATACCAGGATACGCTGTTACGTATCGAAGCGACACACCGGGTCTACGAGTGGTTTTCTAATCATGGTGTGGCCGAATTCAAAAAATACACCAATTTTTATGACTGGGTACAAGAGTTGATCTCCAGGACAGGCTGCCCGTTCAATGCCTATTTATTTGCAAAGGAAGCCTGGCCGGTTGCAGGCAGTAAGCACTACCGCCGGAACCCTTTCACCGACAATCTTTTGATCGTATTGGCCAGTCCGCCTTTTACGCAGCATAAGCCATTACGCGAACATGTTTTTAAGTGGGTCGTAGAGTTTCTGGACTTGCTGGTCTCTGCTATCCTCGAATTAAGGGATGATCAGGCCATCCCGCTCGCGGGATTTGATAACCTGGCAATACTGGTTTCGCTGGCCGGGCAGTTGAATTCCAATTACCTGATCTCAGAAAAATTCTTCCGCTTGTTGAAAAAAGTGTTCAGTGAGAAGGGGCTGATCAGCGTCGGCGCAGAGGCTGTGAAAAGCCGGGCTGACCACCTGCAACAGCTCGAATCAGCCAGCGGGAAAACAGTGGAGATATTTGATGGCAAAACGCCCGACCATGAGTTCCATGCCCAGCATAATTTGCAGTTGCAGGAAGTGGCCAAAACCTTTAGTGTACTGATCGCTGCCCAGATCAAGGAATTGATCTACCTGAGCGAGGCCCGTGGCATCAGACTCGAGAAACTGACTAAAGATCAATTAAAAGAAAAACACAACCCCGCCTTGTACACCCAGTTGCTCCGTATCATCGTTTCGGAAAATGGCGCCCTGCTGCAAAAATTCTGGGATTTTGTTAAAGCCAAACTGCCGCCTACTATCGAAAGCGCAGACGACGACTATAATTATTATGATTTTAAGTTTTACAATATCCTCACCTTATTAAAAGATTCGGTTTTAAAACAGCATTACCGTTACAAGACGCTGGAGCGTTTTTTTGGCGGCCCGTTGCTGGACGAGCCGTCCTTTATCCGTTACCTGTGGCTCATGAACTATCTGCTCAATGACAAAGATAACACCATGCAGACACTCCACGACAAGACCGACCTGATCATGGAAAGGTTAAAAGAGATCGTGTTTGACGACGGCGAGGATTCGGGTGCATTCGCTGTCGTAAAATATATTAAGAACCGGGAAACGGAATATTTCTTTGCTTATAATGATGGCATTTCGGGGCGAGTGGATGAAAACAAGTGGAAGTCGGATACGGATACCTACTTGGGTGACTTTCTCAATGGCATTAAAGACAATACCGACTTATCCTTGAAGACGGTGATAGAATGCGAAAAAAAGAATGGTGTATGGTATGATGTTTATTCGACGGAAAATACACAGCCGCGCCTTCCGATTAACGCTGGGCTACTCTCCACAGATTACAACCACCTGATGCTGATGCGGCTTAATGCAAGAACGATCCGCCAACATCCGTCAATACAATCAGAGATCGCCCAGCATGATCGGGGCTCTGCGGTGATCGGTTTTTTCTCCAAAAAGAAAAGGAGCATTTTCAAGGTCCGTTATCTGTTACTATTAAGGGACGCACTGCATAATTTTATCGAAACGCACCATCAGAACAATGAGTTCAGGGACTGGATCGAGACGCTGCGGGAACGACGTATAGCGATCCTGACCGGGCACGGGCGGGAAATGCTCATGACGCTGGCGCTGACCAAACCGGTTCCATATAATAACATTGTGGCAACGATGCTGTTGGTGCAGCGTTTTGTGCTGGATGAAAGCGAAGAACGCTTTTATAATCTGGAGAAGGGGCAGATCAGGACGCTTTTTATGTCATTGTTTGAGGAAAAAACGAAAAGTCTGAAAATAACAGATGAATATATCAAGGCTACACTTTGCCCGATGGGCGACGAGCTATTTAAATTGAACCAGATCGAAAACTCAGACAAAGCAAATGTTCAGGCATATGGCAAACCTTTTACATTTGATTTCCCGGATGGCCTGCTGGAAATGATCTGCTTTGAATTGTTTGTCAATGCCAAAAAGAACCGTTATATCAGCCTGGACGATCCCAATTTTGTGAATTCAGTACACGTACACGCGCGACGGGACGGGGAGTTTTTACATTTGGATATCCATAACACTGGCCCCAAAATATCGGATGGTGATTTTGCGAACCTGGTGCAACAGGATAACCCTAAAAATGAGAATGAGCCCTCTGGCATTTTCCTGATCCGTAGCTTGTTGTACACTTTTCGCCTGGGAGAGATCAGTTTCGACAGGAAACCGCTGAAGGCTGACCAGGAATGGTTTATAGTAAAACTTAAATTAAACCCTTGGGTGAAACATGCACAAAATATTAATCATTGAAAATCAATATCATCAGTTCAAACAATTATATAATGAGCTGAAAGCGGACTATGATGTTTATCCGAAGCTCGCTGACGATCCCGGAGATATTTCTGATTTCAAAGCCCTGATGAACCCTGTCCGGGTCTACCTGAGCACCCGGTATAATGAGTCCCACTTTCTACAGGCGCAGGAACGATTGGCGACTTTGATCAATGATCTCAACCCGGAACTGATCATTATTGATTACGTATTGGTCGGGCATAAAAATGCCAATACCGGGATCAACCTGGCCTATTTTATTAAAGAGGATAAGCTGATGAAAGATAAAGAAAAGCCGATCCTGTTCCTCAGCCGGACGCCCTTCAGCAATAGTAAAGTGATCGGGACGATCGGCAAGGTTCGTGAACCGCAGCATTGGCTGTGCAAAGGTTACAGCGGCGGCAAAATATTTGAAAAGGATTTTATGGAGGATGTGGTCAAAAAAGAGATCGACAAATTAATTGCTAAAAGTAATTTGGAAAGGGTCAATCTTTCACTCGCCCTGATCTTCAACCTGATCAGCCTGGAAGAAAATGATTTTAAGTTGCTTCACCCACCCGACCGGGATAGCATTATCGGGCAGTTAAATTATGAAGAGATACAGGATATACTGGACTACCCTGAAAAGCTTGGGCCGGCGAACAAACAAGAGATCGATCAATTTGTAGCTTTTCTGACCGGATTATTCACTAAATATAAACCAACACCTATATCATGACAGATAAGACTTATTTTACTATCTATAAAAAGCTTGACAAAGATATCGCCGGAATCTCGGCGGGCATCCCTATTGGCCTGATTGTTAATTTTTTTTCATCCAGCTTTAATGTTTTTTATTTGTTGGCTGGCCTCTCTACTTTATTGACGTTACTGATCATGTTGAAGCTGATTAACCTTAAAAACAGTATTAAGGAATTCTTTGATCAAAAGACCAGAATCAGCGACACGCTTCTTAAGGAAGGCAGGATTACGCAACCTCACTCGCCGGAGACCTGTTTTGTCAATGCGCTGAATTTCGAGCCCAAGAATCATTTTAGAAGAAAATTAGTTTGGTTCCCTATCGCCGGGCTAGTTATGACAGTGCTTTCCATCGTTTTATTAATTTGCGGGCATAACCGGGACAAACAAACTGCTGACAATGATGAATTTTCCTTGGCGAATTTGAATCGAATAGAGCATCGTAAGAACAATATGCTTATCAAAGACTCGACGAAACTAGCGGATTCAGTTCATTATCTAAATCAGAAACTTGCATCGCAGGTAAAAACACCGGTCGTCTCCATCCATCACCTGAAAAAGCATGAATAACGCAAGATAGACCTTTGCTTCTAAAAAATGTTGTTCCTAACAAGCTCATTGTAAAGGGCAACCGCCTTTTGCCAATTAAAATTAGATTTTGTCCCTGAACCATCGATAACCGCTCGCCTAGGAAAATCTTTTATTGCTATTTGGCTATATAATGGCTCCATCTGTTTTTTTATACTCGGAATATCGGCAAAAAAAAATCATAGGCAGAAATCTTTTTGACTTTTGCCTATGAAAATTATTGGGATTTTATCTCTAGTAGAGATAAATAAAGGGTGGAAGACATTACAAATTTCTTCGCGTTTTCTGGCTGATTTGAAAGCATTGGCCGATTTTCCGCGGAAAATAAAAGAGTTTGAAAGAGGTTCAAAAGAAGGATAAGAAGATTTTTCGAAGAAATTTGCACCATTAGGTAAAACAAAATTTTATCTATAGTAGGGTACTTCCAAATTCACTACTATAGATTTCACAATTTTCTATAGTAGTGTAATTTAATTCGTGAACTTGTTTTTAGGCAGAGCTCCGATTATTTCTTAATTCGGCGGAAGTGTCCATATCAAACGGCGTGAGCCCTATGTTTCATTTTCTCATAAAACGACCAACCTATTATTGAAGCTCAAAAACCATCAATAAGTAAAGTAAGCAGCTGGTTAAAAACGCGTGATCTCCGAAAGGTCATTCGGTGTGCCTTGCTGGTAGAATTCGGAATAGAGCGCCAGGCGGACCAGTTTGGCCTGGTTGTGCCAGCGTACGTCCATATTCAGTCCGATGCTGAGCACCACCGAGGTATTTAAAGTCTCCTGTTTCACATTTGGGAATAAGTTACGCAGTTCGGCATGCTCATTGATGTCCTGAACATTGGCGTAAAGCCTATGATTTTCGCTGACCTGGACCAGTTGGAACTTTTGGATCTCCGTTGCCTCCGGCGTTTCAAAACTAAACCAAGGCAGGTCTGAACGCCGCATCACAATAAGCGAATCACGCAATACAGACGCGTCTGTGAATTCGACCTTTAAAATCGGGATGCCTTTATAGCTGGCTTCGGTTAAACGTTCAGTACCATGTTGCTGCGCCACCCATTCCATGGAAATGCCAAAGTTGACCAGTACATGCTGGTCCGCCCGTAAGTGCATCCGGTCGATGGCTTCAAATAACTCTGGCGCACGGAATAAAAAAGTCCTTTCTGATTTACTTTTAAACAGGGCGGTGAGCTCACGGGTGATGCCGGCCGCAATTTCCCGTGCAAAAAAAGTGTCGTAGTTGAGGTAGGTTGTATCCTGGTCGGCGGCAAATGCCGCTTTTTTATACAGCATATAGCCGCCCTTGATCCTACTGGAGCTGAAACCTTCAGTTGGCGGCGCAGGATTAATGATATTGGCATAACTGTTTATCCGGGCATTAATGACCAGGCCCGAACTTTCGCGGAATGCCTGCTTTTTCGAGGCTTCGGCTTGTTGCTCGACTTCCGCGCCCGCATAAGCCGCATTGATCTGCGTGAGCAATTTGTCGATCAGGTTTCCTGGCTGTTGCTTATGATGAAGTTCCGACCATTCCGTACTTATTTTTTCATAACCCAGCGCATCCATAAGGGCCTTGTTATTTTCGATGTCGTCTACCAATTTTTTAAAGTAAGGCAGCTTTTGCAGCCACAAGGAACGTTCATCCTGCGTCGAAGGCATTTGGGGCATCGATACCGGCTCATAACCATACCATTGTGATACCAAAAAATATTGCCTTACGAACAATAGGGCGGTGTAACGCGCGATATATTCTTTGCTAAGAAATTCCGCCTGGATCCCGGTAATCCCCGGAAACTGGTATTTGCCGATATAAAATAAACCATCCGCCGTCCAAAACGTAAAAAACAAGTCCAAAACCTGGCGCATGGTCATGGGCAGCAATTCGTAACGGAACGGGATGCTGGTCGTATGGTTAAAGAGGCGTTTGATGAGCGCGTAGCGCTTGCCATAAAGCAACATCCCGCCAAGGGCGGTATGGAATTCAAAAAAACGGGCCCGTTCGCTTTCCCTCTGATCGGCCTCGGCTCTGTTTAAAATAATTACTGGGTTTTCGTCATCATGCCGCCACGGCACAGAGCCCAGACCTGATGTGATCAGCTCATGCGAATTGTGCCAGAATTGTTCGATATAATCGTCCTTTTCCAATTCCATCATCAACCGCAGGTTGTTCCACAACCAGGCATAAGTCAGCTCGTCAATGTGGGTATACTCATGGCTGCCGATCAGCCAAAAACCGCTGGCTGCGCTGTAGCCCACATGCTGGATCTTCCAGTAGTCGGATTTGGAACTGCGGAAGATCGCATCATAAACCAGCTCGTAATATTCAACCGGGTATTTGACCAGTTCATTGCCGGCTTCGGCCCGACGCTGTTTAAAAAGCTGGTTGAAATGGGCGGTGATCGTTTTGACCAGCCGGTCGTCACTGACATCGATTCCTGCGTATAACAATGCAGTCAGCGATTTAAAGTTTAGTTTTTCTTTGTCATCATCGTCTTTGCGCAACCAGTTCACTAGGCTGGAGGGTACATAAAACTGGAAAACCATATAGGTAAAAAGAAAAAATGAGATCAGCAACAAACCCGTAACAATGCAAAGGCTGACTTCTGCCCAGTCCGTTATACGGTAGGCCAAGTGCTCCCCGGGCAGCGGCTTATAATTGATGATCCAAAATACTTGGATGGCCGCCAAAACTATAGCCGCTATCAATAATCCCTGAAAAGAGCGAAATGCAAAACTGCGCTGAAAACGCCTGACAATGATAGCGCTTTTATACTTATCGTCAAGCCGCGTAACCACGGTAAGAGAAATCGGGTAGGCTAAACCGAGTATGGCAATGATGAAATAGATACAGGTATCGCTGACCGGCATAGCTAACAGGTTTAAGGCTGATCGAATCAGTATTCAAACACGAATATAACAATTAAAATAACAAGGATCGCACATCTGCCGTGATCGCTGATTTGAAAAAAATAGCGCGAATTTGAGGATATAATGGTGTAAGATCGAACCACGATATATTAATATTAGACGCCTATTGATCTGGAATACCTTGCTTGCGTGTAACTAAGTAGTGAGTTCACAATCAAGCAGTTGTCCCCCAATACTAAAGCGGTATCTAAATCGGTTCAGTTGAAGTACCGTCTCTTGTTCGTCGTGTCTTACTACTTGAAAGCGACCGTGGTTTAGCTCCATAAAACCACTTAGCGTGATTGGATGTTTGTAGTGCGTAACGCGGATCATGTGGAGATTCACAAAGCCATCTTGGTAGGTATGCAAGGGTATATATTCATTGCCAAAAGCGTTAGGTATCGCCGCCCAAGCTTCTGCTTGTATATTAATTTCTTTTTGTTTTAGAAAATCGTCATCGGCCCGGTATTGAATAGCCCCTTTTGAGATTTGGTCAAAAACGGTTTTGTTGGCTTTCTGAAGATGACGCGCATAATGCGCAAGACCGTCGTCGTATTGAAAATTCGATAAGATTCCGTTAGTAAAGTACAGATATGTTTTAATCTTATTAGAGTAAAACATACCATTTCGAGACAGGTTCTTCATGTTTAACACCCGCGCCAAAAATTCAACCGTAAACGATTCGCTTTCGATACCTTCTTCCAGAATTTCTTTAATACGTATGCTGTCGTAATATTTCGGCACTGAGAAATCGCCCATCGTTTTTTTTATATCGCGTTCAGTTATAAAAGTTGTCTTTTTATCGGTCATTGCATACACGACATTTCGCGTAAAGACCTCTAAAGCGATATTACTTACTTTTACATTGCGTTCAGTTGAAAATATAATCTCAATTTGGCTGTTATTATAACCAAAATGGGTGGTAAGCATATGGATAGAGTGATTTTCTGGCACATCCTTAGCTTCGTCAAAGCCCCCCTTGGCGCTGGGAATAAAAACGCCGCTTGATTTTCTTCCAAAACTATACATATTAGCTGATAATATTATTTAGGTTCTGAACCTTATTATTTATGAATTCCTGAACGCGGTTCAATTCGGCATTACTATATTTTACTCCGAAGAGCCGCTCAAAATGCGCAAGTTGCTGGGATATATTGGTGTTGTTTTGAAATAGTTCCCAAATATTAGTGAGGCCTTTGAATCGATTGATTACTTTTTTGTCTTCAAAATATTCCCAAGTGTGAGCGATACTCTTGCCAACCAATTTGGCCACATTTAAATCTTTCAGTATGTCTTTAAAATTACCCGTTTTGATCACGCTATTTGCACTTTTATCAGCATCCACATTTTGGAATACATCAAGATGCTGGTAGAAAAGTCGGTGAGTCTGATTAATATATTTTTTTGCAAAAGCATCCCAAAAACTATTAAACGCATTATAAGCGTCCAATTGTTCTTTGATAGTTGGTGAGTTATAAATTTGTTGCTCAAACTCCACAAACCGGTCGCGTAGTTCTTGAAAGTCAGCCCTAAGTTGACTTAATTTATTAGGTATGTCGTATAAATCATTGACTTGACTAAGCAAAATATTGGTAAATGGCGGAATTGGCATATTTTGTAAACCTATGCTTTTGACCAAAGCATCAACCTGAACCTTATGCATTGACGCCAGTTTCTCTAATGCTTCAATGGAATACGGAACTGGTTTGATACGGTTAACTTGCACTCCGTACAAATTAATCGGCAACGTTGTTTGAATACTTGATGTATTTGAAACGCTAATGAGGTTTGCAATTAAGTCATGAGTACTACTTTGCACTTCAGTTACTACAAATTGATCATTTTCATAAGAAGAAGTTACTAATGGCAAGCTGTCTGGTAAATGGTCCACATCGCTTAGAGCAAAATAGTCCGAACGCAGTGTTTGCCCGTATTGTGCGATAAATGATTGTTCAGCTTCTTTTTTAGACTTTTCAATCATATTCTCTTGGAAAATCACCTTTCCTGGTAAATCTAAAACACCGCTAACAAATTTTAGTCCTGTTTCGCGCACCACTAAATTCAAAATGGGTCTGCCATTTGGAAAAATCGCAGGTGCGGTCAGATTTAAATGATTTAGTTCATCCAATGAAGTGTAAAACTCCGAGCAGGCAATAAAAGACTCGACAAATGTATTTAGTGAAAAAATAAACTCAGGGGTTGGTTTGCCGTAACCGCCAAAACAATAGTCCAATTCATCCAGAAGACTAAGGCTTATATAAGCACTATTATAATTTACGGTGTCTCGGATAAGGTTTTCCATTCGTATTAAGCATTGTAATAAGTAAAGATAAGCAAAGAAACTCGCTAAACTTTTTAGTGTTACTCACATCCATTGTAGAAATTAACAACACTTGGTAACTTTAATCATGGAGTTAGAAGAAGTACCAAATATCACGATAAAGGCCTGGCAACATGAGGCTGATGAAAAGTTTTTAGGTCAGAATATTCCAAAATTTTTATATGGTTTTAATCTTTCAAGGCCGACTTTTGAATCGAGCTTGCTCTTTCATGTTGCTATTTACCACACCTACACCAATTCATTCAATGGAATAGTTTTTCTTTCGGACTCAGTTTCTACGTTTCAGATTCCAGAGTCCAATACCGAGATCGATCCCAAGGATCTATTCCCTATGGTAGATGCAGCTACATTTGCTTATGCAAAAGTGTTTTTTGAGCGCACTCGTCAAACCACGCTACTCCATCATAAAATTGCAAAGCCAAAGCTGGAAGAAGTATTACCGACGTTAAAGTCAACTGTTGAGGTTTGGGAAGAACCAGCAAGGGCGTTTAAGGCAGAGGGCAGAAAAAATCTGCTTCAATTTCGCGACTTGCCTGAAATTCCGGAAGCCAAGCAATTTCAACCAGGAGTGCACCATACCGCAGAACAATTGATTTCCCATAAATTGCATTTCAACCAACCGGTTACAATAAAAGAATTAGCCACTTTTGAAGGACTTGCCACATTTTATAAGGAGTTAGATGAAATGCTAGCTGTTTTGGATTATTCATCCTTCACTCCAAAAGATGAATTAGATTTTAAAAATTATATCCTGTATGCTTTCAGAAGCACTGTCTTGCTGAGCCACAGTATTCACATTGATAAAGTTTATCGGTTGATTGTGAATGAGGATGTTACTGGAAGCAATGACTCCATTACTTCAACAAATTTTCTGACCTATCCACCTTTGAAAATCGTAAAGGAAAAGAATGTTTACAATCGCGGCAGCACACCCAGTTCTACCGTTTTCTATGGTGCGCAAACCATTGATACAGCGTTAAAAGAAATTAAACCTCCAGTAGGTAAAAGAGTAACAATTGGGGTTTGGTTGCCAAAAACCCAAAAAGATTTCGTCGGATATCCTATTGTACACGATGAGACTACAATCGCCGCAAATGCAGAGGTTCACAATGCGCATGAAAACATTCGCAAAATGGAGGCCTATTACCACCCCGTTTTACTGCAATTTATGCACTATTATATCAAATTGCTGGCCAGGGAATATGCAAAGCCGGTAAGGGATAAACGAGAATACATGTTATCTGCGCTTTTTTCGGAACAAATATTTCATATCAATGATCCCAATCCAGCTTTTACTTATGACTGCATATTATATCCAAGTGTTGGTAATGGCTTTAAAACATTCAATTTTGCGATTAAACCTGCCGTTATTGATGCCAAGTTTAAATTAGAGAAGGTAATTGAATGCACAATACGAGAAGCATTTTACGAACGTGAACCATCGTCCACAAATGATACGGGCGCTATCGCGCTGGCAACTGTGGATGACACTCGCGTCACGGGCCATATTATAAATGATCAGATTATTTGGGAATTATGAAAGCATACCTGACACCAGAATTAATAAAATGGATTGAGCAGAAGGCCGCTGATCCGATTTGGAAAATGGGTGTATTGGCGGGCTCTTATAAGCCTGGTATAGCATATTAAAAGTTTCCCATCTTGATTTAATTCATATTCACGGTAATCGAGATACTGGATGGGCACATATGATCAGCCGCCATGGTTTTTATTCTGATGATCTTTATTTTGGTGATGGAGCCTTAGGCAATCCTAGCCGTTTCCAACCGTCGAGTTTACCGATATATGATTGGGTGCAAATCGCCGATGATGTCTATCAATATGGCCAAATTGATGATCGCGCACATCCGGATGCTGCGCAGTTCGTTAAGTACACTGGGCAGTCAGCAAGTTATGAAGGTTCAAATGGAAAGGCGCTTGATTTTACATTGATTCTTTACCGTGATACAAAGATTGTTCACTCGCTATTTCCGAGAAAAGATATGGTACCGGGCATGGCTAAATCAAAATTGAAAAAGATCAAGCGTGCGCTAAACTTAGCGAAAGCCGAAACAACGCTTTGGTACGATTGGCTGACCATAGAAATTCCATATGTTGATAAAGATATCACTGAACGTTATGTAATTATTGTGCGCATTGACCTGGAAAATATGCACGGAAAAGCACATCTACAGATAAATTGGCCGAATGGCCAGCCACGGTATAGTATCAATGTATTAATGGAGTTTGACGTAGCATTAAACAAGGCAGATGTGGAAACCAACAATATTGAATTTACCCGCTTCTTCAACTCATTTGTCAAATTCGGTAATTTTGAGCATATTGAAGAAATAATGATGCGTACAGAGACAAATTTATTTCCGGATAACGATGGCTAATACTCCTTATTATTATTACGTGGCCGATGAAGGCTACGTTCGCGTTATGGCTGATGAGCGAAACCGCATATTGCCGTTTGCCGTTTTAAAAACTAATTTCGCCAAGCGGTTTTCTGCGTTAGGCTTAATTAAAAAAGACCTGGATTTGGTGAAACAGGCGCTTCGGGAACTACAGAATGGCGTTGATAATAAAATCGTTAAGCAAAGTTTAGCATTTTATGCGGTAGTCACTTATGCGAAGACTTTTGCCCAAGCTGAAGGGCGTGGACTGAAGATCGATGTTAGCGCAATTAAAGATATACCGGAGGAGGCAAGAGAAGAGCATCAGCGTTTGATCGATCAGCGAAATCAATACGTCGCGCATGGTGGTGAGGGTGGTTGGGAGCAAAATGCAGTCGTTGCTTCATTGAATATTTATAATGGTGAGATTGATAAAATTTATCCTAATATCATTTTCTTAAAAGACATTGATTCACAATTGGAGAACTTTTGGTTGCTGGTAGCTTTTGTGGAAGATTATGTAGGTAACCAACTCAAGGCGATTTGGCCTAAATTGAGACAGGAAACGTTGGAAACCGAATTTGAAAATTTAATGGAACAAGCAATTAGCCCTGATCCAAGTGATTTACAGCAATTTAACTAAAACGTCTGACTCTGATATTCATAAGAGTTTGAATCCGTATTAATTTTAAAGCGTTGATAGGCATGGTATTTTTTTAAAGCCATGACTGATTCCATGCGCCCAATCATTTCTTCGGATGTACGCATTCCGTAATGAATTTCCTTGACGCTTTCGATGGAATATCGCAATAGCCCATGGTGAGACATGGAAACTGCGCGAATTTCTTCTTCATAGTTCCACCTGTCATTTTTTACATACGCCCAAATTGGAAATAGTGTATATGGTTTATCAAAATAATTAATGAACGATTTTTCCTTTTCATACTTTACCTTCATTACAAATAAATCTTTCATGTGAGGCGAGAACGGAGGCAAGTTAAAGCCGATAACCACACCGGTATCTGACTGACCGTAATGTGCCCACATCAATTCGTTTTTTGGGTTACTTGTAAAACAGCAAATCCCGCAGTTATCCCGCATTGTTTGAATTTGCTTTCGCATCACCTCGGGCACGTTGCTGCGAGTTTGTTTGGACAGTTCAAAAATTCGCTGTTGTTCGGACGGATTATTCGGCAATGTTCTTTTAAGCAAAGACCAGATATTTTCATCAGTCATCTCGAAGGTAATCCGGTCTACGCTCAATTCAAAAGGGTCATTCAATTGCGGAGGGGTTGCAAAATAAAACGCCTCTTTAAAAACGGACTCAATGCCTCGTTCAATGCTAAAGTACTTATACAACAAACCATCTCGATGCGGCAAATAGGCATCGATTCCAAACTTAGCTTTAAAGTCAGGAATGTCCAACATCAGATAACAAGGGCTTGAATATCCGCATCTTGAAGTTGAAAGTTATCAGCATTAACGTTGCGGTTCTGGCGATTTAAACTATTTGTATAAACACTCGGAACACGTTCATCAACGTCAACATAACGGCTTAATTGTTGTACAAACGGAAACACATTTTTAAAAATATCATTTCGAATGGAAGTAAATCGTGATTGAGATATACTGCCAAAAACTTCCCCCTCATTTCGAATACGGTTCTGCTCTACGTTTTGAAAATACAGCGCAAGTTCCTTCTGCACCTTTCGGTGAAATAAGTTACGAGAAGTTTCGCCGATAAACTCGAAAGGATTAATTGCCAATTCATCTGCAAGCGCAAAAATTAGATAATCTCGCAAACGGCTATTATTAATAAGTCCATAATAGTCATTCCAAAGCCTGGTAAGTTTGACCATTAATACCTCTTGTAAAACAGCACCAGATTCTACTTCACCATTCAACTCAAACGGCTCGGATGAAATTTCCCTTTTGCGGTCATCTAAATAACAAGTTCGAAAATAATGTTCTTCGCCATCATATAAATCTGCCCCGGCAGTTTTTGCTTCTCTGTCCATTTGCTGATGACTAATAAAAGTTGTGTAGTAAATCAAAGGTTGAGTCATGGCGTCAAATTTGGCTAATTCTGTTACCCTTGGAAACGCATATAAAACTGATTTCTCAGAAAACCCTGAAGCAACTAAATAATCATTTAAATTCTTTAGTGCCTGATGTTGATTGGCTTTTTTTCCGGTGGATGGATTTCCATTATCATTAAATGTAAAGCCAGCATGGGGATTTGGGTTGCTAACACTGGTATTGAAAATACTGCCTGGAATGGTGTTACCATCACTATGTTTACCAGATTTGATCTGCATGTACAATACTCGACTGCCGCGACCAAATGCCGGTGGTATAACAAATTTCGCATCCCAACCAGCATTATCGCGTCCTTCTTCTCCTGGAGTTAATTTGTAGGATCTTGTTCGTCTACGAGCAAAACGGGAAATATCAAACGCACTAATATCAAAAATATTGCGTAGCCGAACAGGGTAAAATACCCCAAAGGGACTATCAAAAAGGTCGCTAATTTCCCGAACAAGGTTTTGTTCCAGAGTCCATTCATTCAAGCTTTTAGGTGATAATTTAGGTGGGACGGGCATAATGATATGTTTAGTTCTAACAAATATATCATCATTCCAATTTATTTTGAACAAATTGCAGTATCAACATTGATTGTGAATAAAGTCGAAACCCAATTCCGACCGAGATTTATCCTGCTCAGGGCGGATGACAGATTTATAAGTTCGGTTGTTTCTGGTATCCATTGTCGAAGGGACAAAAGTACTTCTCTGGAAAAGCATATCCAGGTCACCACTTTACCGGCTCCGCCTAGCCTTTAATTTCTCCAGAAGCCAAAAACCGTAATACCGGATAAAAGGCAGCAATTCCCCGCTTTCAAATCTGGCGATCTCAAAACCGGTACTGCGCTGCGGATTCGAAAAAACGATCTCGTCGACCAAAAACTCATCTGTCCGGGAAATCACCTCTATGGAAAAATGCGCCACCGCGTGCCGCAGATTAATGATAAAATCCCGCAGTGTGGTAATTTCAGGATTGATCCAGGTCTGCTTCAATCCCATTTCTTTTTTTATTTGCGAAAGCAAGCGCTCCCTTGGTATCGCACTGATCGTCCGTTCCTTTGGCATCACCACCAGCCCTGTCAAGCAATTGATCAGTAGCGTATGGTTATAACGTTCCACAAATGGATAGTCGTACATTATCTTTTCATACTGCGCGATCAGCGCAAGTGTGCGTTCCACAAATTCATATTCGATGTCGGTATAGTTACCCATACAAATACTCCTATAGCGATTGTTAAGCCTACAGCAATTGAATTCATCAAGGTAATACATTATTGTGGGTTAATAATTCGATCAAGTCAAATGATTCTTCTTCAATCCATTGATTGCTGCGAATTAATTCTTCGATCAATTCTTTTTCTTCAACCTTAAAAAATTCAGGTTTAAAATTAGAAAAAGGCTTGTCCTGAAGCCACTTACTTTTATGGTGCGGCATATCAACCGGTAGCCTTAAATCAGTATTTTCCGGGAATAACAAGGTAATTTCGCAACCCTTCACTTTCAATTTTTCCTTAATCATTAGGTAGATGCGGATGCCGTGGTAATCCCAATCACAAGAATAATAGACAGGAAGATTTAGTTTATCTTCACCAATAAAGTCGATTATTGCTGTGTTATTGCCACCGACATACCACAGTTCTATTTGATTCTCCCTTGCTGACCAGGGTGATTTGAGAAAGGCAAGGTTTTCGCATAATACCACTGCTCGGGGCGATGCACTATCCACAACCAGCCGCCATTGTAAACTTTTAGGATCTTTGTCCGGGAATTCAGTTATCCCCAATAATTTACAAACCGCTAATTGTAAGCCCGGATGCTGTTCTAAATATTTAGAACCATTGCCTTTAAATACGATGTTTGAGAATTTCCTGATCGTCGTTAAACCCGCTTTCAAAGTTGATTTGTTCTCTTCGATAAACATTAAAGTCAACAAATCCTGTACAGAGTACTTTTGGCGCGCATCGTCATTCAGCCCTTGCTCATTAAGGAATTTTTCAAAACGTTCATACGTTGCTTTAAATTCCTTTTCATAGAAAGCTTTAAATGCCGGCTGGGCTTCCAAAATCTTGATATTGCCGACTTTGGGTTTAATCAGTTTTTTTTGCCTGATTAGAATAGCATTGATATAAGGATTTGTAGAGATTTTAGCCAATGTCCGCCCCTTTGTATATAGCTCATTTAAAGCTTTGTAATGCCGCCAAATAAGATTTTGGTTCGTTTTCATTGAATATCCTTGTCAAAAAAGATGGCCATTGGACGATAGTTTACCGGCGCTTCGACTTCCATGTTTTTGTGCAACATATAAATATACTGGTCGCCCTCTCTGAATTTGCCTACAGGATTGATCGATAACGAGATGATCTGATAGTCATATTCATTGGCGATTTCGTAAAGCATATCATAATTAGAACCTAAACCCTCGGCTTCGTCGATTGGCATCACCCTTACCGCCTTACCGAAATTTTTACCTTCATCCCTGCTCATCACGGATAACCTGGCTATACAAAGCAAGGCAATAGCAGCATAGGTCTGACCTGTACTTCCTTTATTGATCCTTCCGGATGATGATTCCATCGTAAAATTAAGATCATAGTACATTGCAGGGTCTAATAACTTATTAATCGTCATTTCCTGACTTTTAACACCCCCGCAAAAATAAAATGCAGCAAGCATCATTTCTGGCAGACTGACTTTATTAGCAAGATTAGCAGTAAGGCCATCAGGCGGGGCAAATAAACCGATTTCCTGTTCAACCTTTTGCTTAAAATTATCCATCCACTCTTTAGGGTATCCCCCGGCAAAATTTCTTTTAAGTCTTGCATGGTAACCTCCTGTAATGTTATGGCCCGTCTTCAAAAAATTATCAATCCGGCGAACAATCTCCATCTGTGCGGTGATGGTATTATCGACCTCATCCAGCAGGTCTTTTATCTTTTGAATCTTACGATTGTTAAGTTGCCTGTTTTTTTCATTGATGCGGAGCAGATAACGCTGTACCGTTTCAATAACATTGGATTCCGCATCAGAAGTTACCAATTCCGCGAAAGCTTCCGGTAACAAACTTTTGCTTAATGCGAAGAAATTATCATCGTCTTGTAGTTTAAAGGCCTCGGAGGGTATATAAAGGCTAATAATATTATTGTAAGTTAGAATATAGGTTTGTTCTGCTTTGTGATATGCTTCTGTAACACCCCTGGGGTCAGTCACTGTCGCATCAGGTTCCGCAACCCATACGGTTTCGGGATATTTTAAAGCAAATTGCGCACTAATTTTATCCCATTCGGCTTCCGCGGACTGAAGTGCAGCTTGCTGGTCCCCCCATTTATCAACCTGCCTGACGCTTATTTCCATTTGTCGCAATTGCTCTTTAATCACTACCAGATCAAAAGTCGTATCAATGGACCGTGTGACAACTTCGGTTTTGGGCGTATAGCTGGCAATACTCGTTGACATAATTACGTGATCCATCCTAGACTGTAAAAGCGTTAATTGGTTTGAAGCATCCTGAAGTTGGGACTGAAGGGTTTTATGCGCAATGAGCTTATTGGACGCGTTGGTTTTCTGATCGTCCAGGGAATTAAAATCTTTTTTAATTTGATCCTTTCTTCGGTAACAAGCCATACTCTCCTCGAAATCCTGGCGGGACATCATTAATTCGGTTATGGGTTTAAAATCAGCAATGCTTTGCCTGTTCTGGTAAGCGTTCAGTATTGCATTGGCATTTTCAAACGATAGCCAGACCTCTTTTAATTCCTTTAACCGACCGACCGCCGTTGTTAATTCTGAGATATACTGGTTGGTGGTTAGGCTTACCCCTGCAAAATAAGACCGGATTTTCTCTGGCTCATAGGTCATCAATAGCTGCTCTTTTACATAAGGTATATATTTTCTTACCCCACTTAAATTTAGCCAAAAGCCATCATCGTCACGTTCCGCAATTTGAAGCTGGCTAAATAATTCTTCGGGATGGGGTAAATAATCTTTATGATGCGGCGGCTTATTCCTCGGCAGCTCCTGAAATTTTAAAATAACACTTTCCTCTTCTTTAGAGAAACCTCTTTTTTGTAAAAAGGCCCAGTTCGTTAATGAATCGGGGGAATCAATATCAATATATTTTTTTAGCAGGTTTTTCTCGTTAAGATCGTCAGATTTAATACCAATCTCCTCGTCAAGATGATCAAGCAGTTGCCTGGAGTTGGTACAGCCGCTGGCTATACCTTCAAAAACATCGAGCAGCCCTTTCTTATTTAGCGCACTAATAGCAGTTTGTAAGATACCTTTAACGGTCACGTTTCGCTGGTTCTCCTGGTAAAGGCCTTCTAATTCGTCGGCATTACAGGTTAAATGGAGCAACAAGGATTCAATGGTTTCAACATTCCGGTTTTCCGGGGCGAGGGTGATCATCCTGTCGTCCAATTGTGTTACTGTTTGCTGCAAGACAGGTAATTCCCCGGCAGCTGCGTTTATTGCAGTTTCGATTGCCGTGCTGATTAAACCGGACTCATGTTCAGCGATCTTAAAATCATGAAATGTTTTTTCCAGCTGTTGTAAATAACTTGCGGCTTCCCGGTGATGGAACGCCATACTGGTATAGAAGTATTGCCGTTCCAGTTTCTCCAACTCTTCTTTTTTCTGTTTTAAGTCAATCAGCGACTTTTGCTTTTGGGTAACCCGTTCGATTTCCTTTAAATTATTACCGTATTCGCCAATAGTCGCTTCCATTTCCACCACGGCTTGTTTAAATTTGTCATAAATTTCTATTGCTTTGTCCCGCCCAAATAAGAAGTCTTTGATACTGCTGCCCTTCTGCGTATCAAGCGTTTTTCCGCGGGAAAAAGACTGAAGGATACTCGCATAGTCTTTTAGCAAACGGTCATTTGCGGCCAGGTCTAATGGTAAAATATCTTCCTTAAATAAAATTTCATGATATTTTTTAGGCTTCTGCCATGATTCGCAAAAAAGCCCCTTTTCGCTGATATGATTTTTTAACAGATCAATTGGCAAGATTTCATCACCATTCAACAGATCATGATAAGTTAAGGGTACAGTAAGATAAGTAATTGGTTCGTAGTTAAATCCTGCCTGTATGATAAAATTATGCGTATTTCTGTTGCCTGATTCAATACCCACGCCGATAACGAGGTATTGCTGCGGCCCGGTTTCAATATTTAGGAAGGCATAACCGATACTGTTGGATTTACCTTTTCCACTGTCTTCCAGCACCATACCGGCCGGCTTTCTTTCCCCGGTCGCTTTGGTTGCGGATTCAAAAGCATCCGAGCCAACGAAAATCAATTGCAACAAATCAGCGATCATACTTTTACCGGCCCCGCTTTCGCCCACAAAATCTGTCCGGAAGGGATGAAACTGATAATCAAACTCCTGGTGGTGGATCAACCCGAGCGTGGAAAGACTGTAAATTCTGGGGTAATTTTTCATGAATTATGCTCTTTAAACCAATCATTCAGGTTATGAATGTAATCGCTGTAAATGCTGGGCAAACGGTGAAAAGAAGGCATCGTATCAAAGGTTTCACCCTCAAACATGATCCAACCGACTTTACTAAATTCCTGCATCGCATCCTCAATAATTTTATCCACCTTTTCGCCATCCATTTTAGTGTTTTTATCTCTTTTTGCTTTAGCCAATGTCCTGTAGATACCAGGTTTCAGTTCTTCGTAATCCAGGCGTATCATTTTTTGCAGCCGCGCGACGGTATTCAGTTCAATATAACCATCTATAAAAATGATCTTGTAAAGGAGGAACCCAATGATCACAAACTCATTTGGCATAAAATGGCGGTTATCCTCGGGAATATTGCCGCGCGATTGCGCCATAAAATTGATATAAAAATACTTGTCGACCGATTCTCCCCCAAAGTCCAGCACAATATTGAAATAGTCCTTATAATATTGTTGCAGGCTGGCCTGATTTTCATTGATAAACCTAAACAGATCGGTCTGGTGTTTATAATTCTGAATATGAATGCCATTCTTTAAGGCATAATCAACCTTTGCAAATAGCCGCCCGGCGTCCGGGTGCAGTAAAAAGTCCGCTATCATACCGCTCGTTTTTGAATTGTCATTTCCCATAAGGATATATTGTTATCCGGCCTTCTCGCCAGGTCGGACTGAATGCTTAATTGGTATAGGGCATGCTGTTCAAAAAATCGCATGACCCGGTAGGTCAGGCTGACCGCAACTGTCAATTCGGCCTCGCCCCTTTGTTCCACTATAGCAAAGAAATAATCAGAAAAGCGAACACTGTCGTTCACTTTTAAATCCTGGCTGATCTTGTCGATCCAGTTGGAGATAACATCCTGCTGGATGAGCTTTTCCTTAAACCCGCTGAAAGCAACTGCCTTAGCCATTTCGTCTTCTTCCGCAATGAACCTTTTCTTTGCTTTTAATGGAAACAAGTCCTTCTTACGCTCGAATATAATGAAGTTCATTTCGGGGCCATGTAACTCCGTCCTTTTGATGCCAACAGGAAATTCAAGCGTCTTCTTACTGCCCTTGGCAATCGTAATTTTGCTGTGGGAAATCAGGCGGCTGAGGAAACTTTCGATCCGGCTGTTAAATAACGGCTTGTTCAAATTGGTAAACAATTGCCTGACTTTTGGCTGGATACGGTCTAAACGGCTATCCACCAGGGCAAGCGTTTGTTTCATTTCCTGAAAAAACAGAATCGCATCGAATATCAAATCGCCGATCAGTTCCTGTTCATTTTGCACAGCGAAAGATTCCAGAACCCGCCGAATCAGGTCCATTTCACTAAATCCTGCCCTTAATTCGTTATTTTGTTTCCGGATCAGATCAAACCGTTCATCGATCTTTTTGAGAATTGCGGTAATGTTCCTGTCTTTGAGGTTCAGGTTCTGCCGCATTTCTATCACCGAATGGTCAATCTGCCGGTCAAGGTGATCAATTTGTTGCCGCAGCACCGGCTGGAAAGTTTTAAAATGGATGTCAAACCAATCCGTCAGATCGCCTTTTTCTTTGTAACCCTCCAGTCTCTCCCGCAGATTAAAACATATTTTTTCAATAATGGTGGGGTCAAAACTTGCTTTCAGGGTATTGTAGGCGTGGCGGCAGAATTCATTGGCATATTCTTTTAACTTATAAACCTGTCTCGACTCATCATAATATAAAAAGTATTCCTGGAGGTCGGCAATAATGCGATTATACACTTCCCAAGAATAGCGGGCGTTAACGCCTGTGGAGGTTTGATTGACCGCCTGCAACGCATCGTGAATATCGGCCTCTGTAAATGTTTTATCTAAAAACACCCCGCTCTCTATCCGCTGATACAACCATACGATTGCCAGCCCGGCTTTAGGATCGGGAAAGAGTAAATGATAAGTGTACCCTTTTGAAATCTCCGACAGGAAATCAAAATTATGATGATCAGGCTTATCCAAGGTCAGGTCATTAGTTTAATAACCTTAAAACTACGACTTTAATATCATAAATCGTCTGATGGTGATGCTGATTCCGGGAAAGGTGCTGATTTATTTGGTATCGAGATTAAACTTTGTTTCGCTTAGACGGCACTACCGATCACTTATCAGGCACTTAGGGCGCGGCGAAAAAACGCCTGTCCGTTTAGGGAACGGCAGGCGTTTACTTTTACAGTTCGACTACTACCCCGTCCTGGCAGTCGGCGGCCTCCGCTTCGGCTTCCTCCCGCTTATCGAATACAAGGTTGTTACCGTTCTCGTCGGTGCAGATGATGGCGTATTCCGCCCCGCCGTGGCTTTCTATGACAATGAAACTCATGGCGCAATTTTTACGTGTAAATTATCCTGAAATAACTGCAATCCCATTGTTGCATGAGGGCGGCTACTTCGGTTAGTTGTATAGCAACTATTTCGGGTATATCGGGGCTGTCATCCCGTAAATCTTCGGGGCTGAATATATCCTCTTCCAAAATCAAGTCTTTATAAGTCGGCTGTTTAACGGCGATAAAGCCTATAAAATCTTTGCTGAACTCGCTGTAATGGATGTCCAATACCTTTAAGATATTTTCATGTTGGATTGGCATAACTTTAAATTTAAGGGGGCAAAGCCCCCGGTGATTAATTGAGTAATAAAACACTGTTACCATTTTTGGTGAAGTCGTTGCACAGGTCAAAAGCGGTTTGGTTGCGCTGTAAGCCAGTACCGCCCATGATGGTTTTAAATTTCACCTCGTCGTCCTTGTAATTGCGGACGTTTTGGTAATAACCAGTGATGGAATTATAGAAGCCGTACAATGTGCCTTTGGTGGTGGCTTCCTGTTGAGTGGGCGAGCATAAGGCATACTCAAAAATATTGCTCACCGTATTGGTGAACCTGCCCGACAATTCATCTTCCTTACCTGCTTTCAGCAGGTCGTAGGTTTCCTTATTCGGTACCATCGCCAGTTGTATCAGCCTTTTTAATTCAGGGTCGGTTATTCTTACCCTCGCCCATCGGTTAAAAATGGCTTCCAACTCAGTACTTAACTGGTTGGTCAGGTTTAACAGTTTATGCGCCTCTTTCAACTTTTCACCTGCACTTGCGGTGTGGCGTATCTTAATGGCATTACTGCAATTGTTGAGAGCAGCATTTAGAGTATTGGCACAGTAAATACGCACAGGGGTAAAAGCAATCGTAATACTACCCGTTCCGTCATGGGTCGAGGTTAGGAATAAGTACTGGTCTATCAGGTCATTCCTGCCTACCTTGATATGTTCGGGCAGTTTGGCGGTAATATAGGTTAATTCACCATAGCCTAAACTCCCTGCGCTTTCATAGTGCAAACCGCCGTACTCCTGTACGATGCTATCGAAAAATCCGAAGGCATCTACGTTTTGTACTACCTCATAATCCCGGCCGACCTTATCGCCTAAAATGGCTTCTGTATCGGTTCGGAAGGTGAAATAGCTGTTATCGGATATGATGTTATTACCGCTTGGCAACGGGTGCATATTCGGGCGTTTCAACACCTCGAAATCCAGTCCCGCTTCCTGTATGGCTTCTGCGCTGGTTTGGCATTTGGTAATGGTTTTACCTAATAACTGCCATACTTTGGGTTTAATGATTTGATTATTTGTCGTTTCCATGATATTATGCTTTTAGTTTATAATCCATAAATTTTAACTCGTGTACTCTGACATTTTTGGTGTCGCTAATGGTGCAGGTGGCTTTCTGCTGTATTTCGCTGATAGCGGTATGCACATTTTTATGTTTAGTTTGTATGGTTGCTTTGATAAGCAGATATATGGTGTCGTACATGGTTATCTGAATGATAGAGGTTCTCAAATTCCCGCAACTCCTTTGTAAAGGCTTCGGGGTTATCTTTCGCTAATTGTTCTGCGTAACCCTCCCAAAAAATTTGGTTGGTCAGCTCGATAAATGTTTCTATACTTGCCATAGCATTGAGATTTGAAAGGGTCTTAAAAATGCCCCCCTTTAGTGTTTTGGGAAAGGGGGGCATTGCTATTTATGCGGGTATAGTGATACCTGCCTCAATTTCTGACAGTTTATCCACGCAGAGACGGTTTACCATTTGAGCGACTGTCCAGATGATGGTCGGGTTTTTGGTGGTAAACGTTTGGCGGTTATCGTCCTGAATGGTCAGCACACAGCCCTGGTACATATTCCCGCCTGTTTCGTCCAAATCCTCTTTGAGGTCAAACTCGAAGCTTTCCAAATTATTGATGGTTTCCAACAGTTTATCCCTTTGGATTTTACGGCGGTGCAGTTCTTCCACCAGTTTTAACGTGCCTTCTAAATTGAGGGCAACTTTGGCAGGTTCGGGCGTTGGTTCAACTTTGGGCGCTTCAGCCTGTAGTTTTGCTTCTTCCTGCGCTTTGGCAGCTTCCGCCTTTGGCGTTTCTTTTACCTTTTCCGCTTCGGGTTTGGCCTCGATTTTTGCCGAGTCTTTGTTGACCGTATTACCTGCGACAAACTTCGGGTGCTTGTTTTCTTCGGTTACAGGGTTAGCGCCTTTTATTTCTGTTTTAGCCTTTGGGCTTTCGATTACTTTAGTTTCCATGATTTCTAAATTTTAAATACTGATAATTAATAAATTGAATAATTGCCCGAACGGGCGGTGTCGGTGTTAGCCGTCCCGACTGGTCGGGACGGCGGTAATGTGGCGGACTTCTGCCGTTTGCTGTGTTCATGGTGCATTCCTTTTTTTAAATCCGGTCGGCAGGGGCCTCCCGGCTTTTTGTTAAGCAACCGCACCTGAACACAAGGCCTTTGTAAGACAAGGCTTTGCGAAAAAAAATACGACCCGAGCGCAGCGAGGGTGGAGATTTTTTTTCAGCAAACCCGCAGGGCCCGGCCTTGGCGTCAAAGGCCTTGTTCAGAAATTTGCTAACCAAAAAGCCCGGGGGAATTTTAAAAGGGCATTAAAAGGCTTACAGGAAAATATAAGGCAGCGCCAAAAGTCCCGGCGGTTTGCGTGAGCGACAGCGATGCGGAAACCGCCGGGTATTTCCGACCGCGGGGAAGCGGCTGACGAAGGAAGCGGCTGCACCCGCTGAATTATAGTTTCATACTATAAGTTATTATGATAGCTTTATCAAGATGAACAATGGCAAATCATCAAATTGGACTTAGATCATGGAAACCAAAGCTGATTTTTATTTTAGAATTGAAAAGGAAACGCTGGAAAGATCGCTGATTTCTTTAAAACAATACCAGGTCACCAATCAATGCCTGCGCGGCAGGAATTGGTTATTTATATGCCCGCTGTTTTTTCAGGGCTTTGAATTGACTTATATCCACAAGATCTGTACGGAACCCGGCCCACATCCGATTACCATCAATCAAATCATATTTAACAAATTCTTTGATTTGGGTTGGACAGGCTCGTTCATTGAGGGATATTGCAACCGTTGTGTGTATATCATGCCCTTTCTTTCTTCCATCGAAAACAGCTTGATTTCAACCTTTCAAAGGGATTATGAAGCTGGTATTAAAACGTTGATTCCAATTGTTGAAGGCATTCTGAGGCAATACCTATGCGTTGAAAAAGGTATGACAATGGAAAAAATAGGCTTTAAACACTTGAAAAATGCCATAGTCTTGCTCAAAAACGATTTGGTTCAAAAATATAAAGTGGGCTTGACGATGCGGATATATGAAAACAATCTACAGGTTACCTTCAGTGCTGTACAATCCGCAGAGCTGCTTACATTAGAGACCGCTTATTATGAGCAATGGTTTGCTTTTCTCACCGACTTCGTTGATAATTCATTTTATTTGAATACCAGTCAGTCACCCATCACTAATGAGATAAACCGGCATGCCATCCTCCACGAATACGGTCTAAACTTTAGCTATAGCCTTGAAAATTATATCAAGGTTTATTTCGTCTTGCAATTCCTCACCTGGATTTTCCTGCAAAAGGAAGGAAAAAGCCCCTTAAATGAAATAGACAATAATCGCTTTCTTGAAAAAGTGAACGCCTATCAAAAAATCATCCAATCAGCAGAGGAGATAGCCTATCAAAAGCATATCTTATTAAAAAATTATACTGGGTACGACGAATTGCTTTTTAAAGAAAAATTCAACGTTAAAGGGTTAAATACACCTTCTGCCGCTAAGAAAACCTATGATTTATTTAAAAAAGCAAACGAATTAATATGGCGGAGTGACAAGGCTAAGTAATCCGGTTAACCGAGCAACTCTAATGACAGAAGGCTTCAGCGGCAAGATTGAATTGAATGTAGACACCACGAGGCTGGAAATCACGAACTACTCTGAACCAAAAGGAGTGGTTGTTTTAATCAAAATCAGTCGGGGAAGAAGTTCAAGTACTCCACATTGGTGATCGAATTAGAATCTTCTGAAAACTCCAGTGAAAACAAGAACATGATTTCCTGGTGGAATACAGGCCTTAAGGCTTGATCGAAGGTTTCTGAAAACCGTCGCCTTTTGCCATCGTCGCTAGTCATATACCTATTCAGCGCTTCGGTATCCTGTTCGGGTTCAAACAACATATAAACCATCACCATAATTTGAGCGATAATTTCTACTTTGTTTTCCTCGACGTTTTTATGAGCGTAAAAAGCGTCCACTTTAATATTTTCGATACGAAATTCTTCCAGGCTAAATTCGCGCTCGGTACTATAATAAAAATAGCTGATATAACTGGGTATCGCATTTTTCTCCTGCAGCAGTTCCTTTTCGATGAGCGCAACCGGGATACTTTTCAAAATAAGCGCCGAAGTGAGCATAGGAGAGCTAAAACCATAAACACTTAGAAATGCAGGAATATTCCTGTAGACGCTGATATTTTCAATTTGCCGTTCAGCTTTTAGCTGCTGGAAATAGGCATTTTCGGTAAATATCCGATCCTCGCTGATCAGAATGATTTGGTATTCGAGATAATGTTGCGCGGCATGAAGCGTATTTAACCATATCAAATAATCCCTGGTATTATCCTTTTTCCCCTCCTGTTTATTTTCAATCAAAAAGCTGATGAGTTCCTCTTCCGCCAGGCTCATATTGGCGGGGAATCTTAAATTACCTTCGATTAATTTGCTCCTAACAAATTTCAACTGGCTTTCAATGCGTTTAGTATAGTCAGGTTCTTTAAGGCCCCTGAACTTTTCTAATTTAATTAGTCTGGCTAATGCCTTTTTGATCTCTTGCGTATTTTTCTCTAAAATCTCGCGCTTGTAAAAGTCAAGATATTCGTTCACGACCGTTGGCGTAACCAGGATTTCTGCACCGGAAGAATAACCGTAGTGTATCAGATTGACATAATCGATATGTTCATAGAAAGCAGTACCTAGTTGCCGGTAAATATTTGTATCCAGGATAATGATCTTATACATAATTTATGTAATGTTAAAGTATTAAAGGGACTTCAAATAAATTGATAAACGCCACCAAACCGCTTTAGGTTAATGCCTTCCATTTATACTTTCTTCCAGGATAGCCTTACAGCTGATGCATATCTCTTTTGAAAAAAGCACTTCTAAGGGTTTTTTGAGTTTGGATATTTTCCCACATCACCAACTGCTCCCCAATTTTGGTAACTGCCCGGATATCGCCGTCCTGCGAAATGACAAAGCCCAAACTTCCCGGATATGCATCACAGTAAGCAAACATTGACCGGTGACGGGTACCAAACTTTTCTGTTTCCATTCGATCCAAATTTTTGGCATTCGGGGTAGCACGGGAAGATTTATATATGTAGCGGGGTTGTTCCAGGCTATTAATTACCACCCCAAAACCTTTCACCACCATACTATAATTAAGTAAAACCAGTCCGTCGACGCAGCTCTGAGAGGCCACAAACCTGATCGCCCCTTTCAGCTCATTTTCCGCGAATTTTTTCCGCCTGGTCAGGCGGCTGCTCTCGATATGCTCTTCCAGCGTTAGGCTTCGCTCTAAGTCCGTATCGGCCAATTGATCGATGCCGATTTTCACGTTAATAATATTTGCCATAGCCGAGGCCAGCCGATCATATTCCAGGTTGTATTTGATGTCTAGATTATCTGTTTCATTAGAAAATAACAGCGCGCCGCCATGATTGTATTTTTTAATCTGGTTAAGTATCCGGGCGAGGGTATTCCGTACAATAATGGTTTGAGCACCTTCCCATTCCGTCGGATCAATTTCAGGGTAGCTCTCTTTAAGTGGTTTATACATATTTCTGGTTAATACCCTCGCCAAACGCCGGATGTGGTCCCGTACAGGACCGCTTTGAAAAACATTCAGGTATTCGCAGATCAGGCAATCTTGCTTTAGTGTTGCGATCAGGTCGTATTCTGTCGTTACTGAAATATTACCAATGCCATTAATAGTTGCATTAAAATAGCCAGGCTGATCCGGCTTATGATCAGACTCAAAATTGATATAACTTAACGAGTGAATGGCCTGATCGATCATTCCATAAATAAAAAGCTCATTACTATGATCGTAATAAACAGCCAGCGAGCTACTCCAGGGATCAGCGGCTTTGGATAGTTTAACCAGGTTATTTACCGTAAAGGGTATGGGCGCAGCAAATGGAACATATCGCCACTTATCGCCGGCTTCAAACTTTCGCGTTTTAAGTTGTGGATTAGCCTCTTCAAATAAGGTAACGGTTACCCTGATCAATTCGCCTTCTTCACTGTGCAGGCTGGCATAAAATAGACCGTCAAATAGATCTTCCAGCACCTTAAGTTCAATAGGATGAATATCGATGGTATTATGCTCCAGCCGCTTATGAATGAACTCCGCCAAATCTTTTGGACGGTGGATTATTGTCTTTAGGGGTTTTACAGGCATGGCAAGGTTTATCTGTCAAATTTATAAATTAAAAATCAAATGTCGAGACCATCTCATTGACTTATTGATTATTAGCTCTTTTTCAATGCAGAATTACTTTTCCTTAGCCTCCTGTTTCCAACAATGAAAATAAGTGGCGCCTTTCTACCGGCCTGAATTTTAAATACCGGGTCATTGAAGCGTAAAGTCTTGAAATTAAATGAAGTTTTAGTTTTGTAAACCAAGACCTTTGCCGAATCAATTATAAACGGTATGAATCACACTTTTGAAATTATAAAGGTTGTCAATGGCGATACGCCCGCGAAAGAGCAAGTTTGGCTAAAAACGAATAAAGAATTTAAAACAGGTGGCTTTGCCATAGTTGACCGCACGTTTGATAAAGACGGCAAAATATCCAATGAATTTCGGCACATTTGTGTGTTACCGGATATCAAACTGGCCCAGAACCAGGTTATGGTTGTTTTTACAGGCACCGGAACCAACGGTTTTAAAAACTATAAAGACAGCGAAGATCAATATTACGCATTTTATTGGGGAGCAGATCATTGCGTATGGAACAACAATGGTGGTGATTCGGCTACTTTGATCAGCTATGCTGTGGTTAATACTGTAAAAGCGCCTGCTATTGAAAAGAAAAAAGCCTGACGATTTGTCGCCAGGCTTCTGTTTCATTTTCACAGCTTAATTTGCGGCATTTTTCTTCTCTGTCACGTTCTGGCGTATGGCCTGCGCAGCGACTTTGATCTGTTGCATCGCATTGCGTAGCCTCGTGCCTGCCGCACTGTTACCTTTGTTATAAAACTTTTCCGCGTCTGTTTCGGCTGCTGCCAATAACGCCTTTAACGCACTGAATTTTTCCATGATACTAAATTTTAATTATTTATAATTGGTGAATTAAATTTAAAAAAAATACTTCTGCTTAAATAGCCATTCCCTGGCCCTGCTCCTTTTCCTGGCCCTTAACTTTCCCTACTTTGAGGGTCTGCTCCTGTAAAGGCTCTTTCAGGAATTGTTCACGCTTTTCGGGCTTGCCGTTCTCGGCGAAGAAATTCAGCTTGCCATAGCGTGGCGAAGCTTCGATGAACAGTTTGACCTCCTGGCCTTCTTTTACCGTGGTGATCAGCGGCCGGTTACCATTACGCAGCGCGGCATCCAGAGCTGCTGCCTGTTCAGGCTCTTTCAGTTCCTTGATCTTAAAATCGTTCAGCACTTTCTCCAGGTTAAAGCCATACGATGGATCATGGTACTGGTTGATATAAAAATTCTGGCGCAGATCCTTCGGGTGGTCCATATCCAGCTTGACCCAGGCCTTATAAGTTTGCCCGGCTACGTTGGCCATGTCATCCCGGTAAACGCTGCGGCCCTGGATCAGGTTGGCGGCTTGTTCGGCGGTAAAGCCTTTGCCCCTGTCCACATAAAAAGTTTGCGTAACGGCAGGCGTGCGAAAAGTATGCTGGAAATCTTTGGCGACATAGTTGATCTTGCCACTTTCCATCATCGCTAATTTGGCGCGATGTTCAAAAGATTCTTTCCCTTCACCCTTCATCAGCGCCAGTTCACTATTGCCTTTCTGATCTTTAAAGAAGGCGATAGCTTCGGCCACGTTCTCAAAGGATTTGAACATATTTTTACCCTGCTCATTGGGGGTAATGATGGTATATTTTTGTCCTTCCTCCAATGCCTTTCCGCTATTGAGCGCTACTTCATACTTGTTAAAGAAATAATGCTCGGACTGGCCGGACTGTTTGAAATACAGGCTCATATCGACCTGCCCGCGCGTTCCGGGAATGCTATCATGCAGTGTAAATTCCGAAATGCCCTTTTCCATATGTTGCTGTATCTCGCTGATCACTTTATCCTTAAAGCCCAGCGTTTTGAGTTCTTCCCTCAAATTTTCCAAATTGTTTAAATTCATATTTAACTTATTTATGGTTAATAGATTTGCTTGTTTGATTTCTTCCACTAACTGATCGGCGTGCCGGTAGTACACCGGGTGGTCGGCATCTCCGGGCAGGTAATTATTTCCTGCTGCGCTATCCAGGTAATCCAAAGCCTCACCCAACGTTTCAAACAAATTCAACTGGTGGGGCTGTAATTCCATATCCTGCGGACGCAATTCAAATATAACATGCGGCATCCCGACATCCTGTGCGTCTTCGAGCAGGCTGATGATCTTTTCTGCGTATTTGGTTTCCAATTGCATAGGATTATCTTTTATCCGGCTGGTTATTCCGCAATAGTACCGGGTAATCCTTTTTCAGTTTGGCCTTAATGCCCCGGACCTTCTTGCTGAACAGGGTTTTAGCCGCTTCCACACCCGCGCCGGCGGCCTGTGTCGCAACCGTTTCATCCATCGGCATAAACTCCATGCCCTGCACGGCATTGTCCGAACCCGCGCGCAGGGCATCCTGCGTGTCGGCATCATTTGCCCGGATACCCGGCATCCCATCCATATCGTATACAGTGAGATCAACCGGCAGTATCGAAGTGCCCAACCGGATATTCTTGATACTCAATAATACCCGCTGGTTGGTGACCTGGCAAAGCCCGAAAACGGAATGACCTTTGGGAATGAGTTCGCCTTTGATGCGGATGGTATCGGCCAGTTGCAGTTCTACCGAAGTACCGGTTCTGACCTTACCACCTTTCAGAATGACCGCGCGAAAGGCTTTATAGATACTGTCCGGTTCGGCCTTCACCTCCTTTTTGAGCTGCTCATTTACCCGCTCAGGATGCTGAATATCCTCGATCTTTTCGAGCATAGCATTGAGCTGCTGCATTTCCGGGTCTGGCGCGTTACCCTGCGACTTTTGTTTGAGCAGTTTTTCCGGCCTGTCCATATCCGGCGAAGCCTGCATGGGCGGACTATAGGGTGCATAACCGGTCGTTTGTTCCGGTAAATGAATTTGCCTATTGATCTCTGCCAGCTTTTGCGTGATCTTTACTTCGCTGGCCTGTGCGCTCCCCGCCGGTACGGTTTTGCTTTTGCTGAAGCCTGTCGTGTCCCAGCCTAACGAAGCAAACGCGCTGCCGCTGGTATTGGATTTAGCTGCCGCCGAATCTTTGGTCGCCTGGTTATACAGCGCCAGCTTGTCTTTGGCTGGCTGCCCCTTTAATTGTGCCCCCGGCAAAGTGGTGTTGATCCCCTGGCTGAACGCGGCATTGCCATCCGGAGTTTTTGCCTTACCGCCGCCGAACGACCAGAAGATGAGCGCTGCAAAGGGCAGCAACAATAGCGGCAGCAATAACAGCAATTTGCGCTTGTTCTTTTCTTTTTGTTCCATATCGTAATTATTAATAATGAATGATTTATACAAATGCTTTGATGAGCAGGTACAGGCTGGCCCCGCCGAAAACCAGGCAGAACAAGGCCAGCCCTACGATCTTGGAAGTTTTATTCCAGTATTGCGTTTTCCGGCCTAAGTAATCCGCGGCTCGGCGCTGCCACCTTTCTGCATAGCCTGCTATTTGTCCAGCCGCCCTTAACCGGGCCGTGCTTTGCCGTTTAGTTTTATTAAATAGTTTCATGGCGTAGTGTTTTTTACCTGTTCATCCTTGTTTTCCAGCGTTTCCCATTTTTCGATCAGGAAACCATGCGGGTTATTGTCGCTTCGCGACACGTTCCGCAACTCGCCCTGCGTGATCAGATTACGGGTAGTGGTCGAAGTGCTGCGGATCAGCTTTTCCGTCGCATAGCACCGGAAGGCATAAGGATAGCTGTTCATATCCAGCCGGATGCTGTCCACCGTGATCTGCTGGCTGATATTGCCGGAGATGAGATTGGCGTAATAACCGCTTTCCCGCAAATTATCGTATTGTGTTTTAGCGCTTTCATCCGCTAAATACAAGGCTTTCGTAATCGTCGCCTGTATTTGCTTGTCGTCCGGGTCGAGGTTAAAAAAGTCCTCGTGAAAGACCTTGATATGGTCACGCGCCTCCACCGGCAGGTTTTGCTTGCGGTCGGACGCGACGGCCTCCAAAGCCTTACCATTGGCCAGGATATAAATGTGCTTTTTATAATTATCCGAACTTTCGTAGCTTTTCCAGATGGCAAAGCAGGCGATGGCGATACTGGCGAAGATGAGCAGGTAGCTGAACAGCTTGATATGCTTAAAAGCACTGTCGATATTTTTGAATTGTTGAAACATAGGCCCCCCAACCCCCTAAAGGGGGAGTTAATAGTTAAATAATGAGTTTGATTAAGTGTTGCCGGCCAGCTTATCCCGTTGGTAGCTGTTGCCTTTGCCGCCGCTGTTGTAACCTTCTTTAAAATCGGCAGCCGCGTAACGGATATTGCTGCGGGCCTGTTCCATGCGGCCACCTGCGGCAGATGCTACGCTGATCGTTGTGCTGGCGGTAGTTGCAGCCACGTTGGTAACCTTATTCAGCAGGCCATTACCGCCGTGCGCATGAATGACATAGTTGGCCACGCTGGGCACACAGAAATAACCCACAATACCGATACAGAGAAATATAAGATAACAGGTATCGGTAGGTGAAAAGAAAGTATCACCCGAGCTTTGTATCTGGTTAATGTCGACCTGCAACATCTGCTGCTGTACCTGCCCGATGATCGCGCCGAAGATATTGGCGATGGGCAGCCACAAAAAGATATTGATATATCTTGCGATCCATTGCGTAAGCGTATGCTGCAAACCATCAAACACGGCAAAGCCGAAGACCAGCGGGCCCAATATCGCCAGGACGATCAGGTAAAACGTTCGTATGGTATTGATACAGAGGATAGCTGCCGCATAAATCACCTGTAAAATCTCGGACATCCACTCCTTGATACTGTTTTTAAAATTGTACGCCTCCTTGTCCATCCAGAATTTTACGTCATTGCCTAAAGAGGAAAACGTGCCCTCGTTCTGGTCATTCGGATCGTCAGGATGCGTGTACGAATACCACTTCGACCTATCGCCATTACCATCATCACCAACATACATTTGATAACTGCTGCTGTTTTTAATGGCATCCTCCTTTTGTTGTAAAAGCAGGGCAATCGAATTATTACTGTTCGTCACCATATTGCCGGTCGTGGTTACGATGGGCTGCATAATGCCGTTCATCAATGCGATGACCGCCGGGAACAACACAATGCAAATCCCCAATGCGAATGGGCGCAGGAGCGGGTAAAAGTCGAGCGGTTCCGCGTGCGCAATCTGCCGCCAGACACGCGAAGCGATGTACCACAAGGCCGCGAAACCCGCAATCCCCTGCGCCGCGCCGATGAGATTGGAGCACATGGGGATCATCTGGTTATACACATTATCCAGCACCGGCTGCATCCCCTGCAAACTGCTGGTAATGTCCTGGGCATCACTTTGAGTAGCGCTAAAAAGCAGTAGCAGCACGACTAAGCCCGTATAAAATATTTTTATTTTCATATTAAAATAGTTTTTGAAAAGTGTTGGCCTCGTTCTGATCCTGCTGCCGCTGGATGGCCAGTAGCTGCGCTGCGCTATCGAAATTGCGCAAGAAGGTCAGCTTGCTATGCGTATCGGCATACAGATGGTCAATGGCCTTCAACCGTTCAGCGTCGTTCATCCTTAGCGTGTTGGCCGTCAGGATATTGATCAGCGTGGTCAGATTATTCAGGCTTTGATTAAGTAACTGTACATACACATTGTTCATGTAAACCAGTTCCGCCGCACTGAAATGACCGCTGCTGCTAAAGGAATTGTAGGCCGATTTATACTCGGTAACGATCTCTTCCTGGTCTTCGATAATATCGGCCACCCTTACATAATTCCGTACTGCCGGGCTAACCGCCATCAGGCTGTTCAGGAACCCGGCATGAAGATTGAAATTGCCTTCGGAGATACTCTTGACTTGTGCATAGCCTTGTGTCAGAACATTATAGGTCGTCTTCATATCCGACAGGATTGCTTTCATTTGGGTCAGCTTTTCTATATCCAGGATCAGTTGCTGCATATCCTGCGCGGTGGACTGGGCGCCGGCTTTACGTGTAGTGAAGCAAAACCCAGCGGTCAAT
>Ga0207671_10000397_pt1 | contig 60703 bp, 42 predicted proteins | sample KBSC24metaG_FD_184352 | JGI IMG/M metagenome (GOLD analysis project Ga0207671, IMG submission 184352) | Corn rhizosphere microbial communities from Kellogg Biological Station, Michigan, USA - KBS C2-4 metaG (SPAdes) (version 2) | ecosystem: Host-associated > Plants > Roots > Rhizosphere > Soil... | reverse complement strand
CCGGTGTCACTTCCATGGGAGGCACAGGATAGAACGGTTTTTGATGCCGGGCAATCGTCTGCGCAACGCTCTGATGGATGATCTTGGGATCGAGTGTCTTGGGAAGTCCTGTGAGCCGAGCCAGCCAATCGCCGGCCATATTAGCCACGAAGCTGTTCTCATTAGACACGCCGCTGGGTGACCAGCTCTTGCGGAAGAATGTGCCGTTCCAGAGGTGACGAATGACCGAGGCTTGCGTCAGCGCAAGACGGCGCTTGTACTCAACGGCATGTGCGGGATCGGAAACGGCAGCAGCTCGTAATGCTCCCATGTAACAAGACGCGGAGTAGATGAACGCTCCCGGCGGCGAGGCCTCATAGTCGTACGTGCTGCCACCTTCAGGGATAGAGTCGTCGTTCTTTCCCGACTCGTACATGAAATCCATTGCCTTAGGAACGTGCGGGAGCATGCGGTCCAGAAAGGCCGTATTGCCCGTCCAGCGTGCCAGTTTGGTGACCTGAAGAACCCATGAGCTGGCAAGATCGGGCCAATCGGTAATGCCATAGACGACATTCGGGCTGCCGATGATATTGTGGATGTTGCCGTCGAGATGCGTAATGCGTCCATCGGTCTGCTGGCAGAGGGCATAGAGTTCAAGTTCAGATTGATCGAGTTCGGGGAAAAAGGCTGTGTAGTAGCCGTGCGATGCCATGCGCTGGTCCATGGTGCCCAGAGCGCCCGCCATGTCATGTGGGCTTTCCTGAACGGCAAATCGGCCGTCGCGCGTGAGTATCGTGTTGGTGTAGATGGGGAATGAGCAGTTGATAAGCTTGAGTTTGAGCCAGAAGGGCAGACTGGACGCCATGACCGGCTCCTGAGAGGCTTTAGTCTGCTGCAGCAAGCGGTCGGCGTTGCGGTCGACATAGCTTGCGATGTCAGTTGCGCTGTGCCACCAGTTCTGCCAGTAATGCCCCACATCCTCGGTGCGGACTTCATCAGAAGGCGCAAACTCCACAGGCTCGGGCTTCTCCTGCACAACAACCTTAACCGAGTGGAAGCTCCACCAGAAGTGTCTGTCTGCGGCGATATTGCTCAGACGCAGATAGCGCGATCTAGTGGCCATAAGCGGCACGGTAATCAAGCCACCCTTAATGGCCGACTTGACCGAAGCCGGATCGAGCGTGGCGATCATCTTCCAATTCTGACGATCATGCGATGTCTCGACATGCAGGCCGCGCGGATAGTCGTCAAGGTAAGCGCCCTGGTCCAGAACGAGTTTGGTGGGTGTATGCGGCTGCTGCAAATCGAGAACGGCAAGGTCGCCGCCGTTTTGCGGAAAACCGGTCGTCCAGCGGTCAGGGATACCTCCGCCCTTGTTGAAAGGGACAAGATCGGTGGACAGTTGCTGCGTAACCATGTGCGGCATTGCCCAGACGACGTAGAACCGCACGACGCGGGATTCGCCGGGAGCGAGATCCAGGTTCGCTGAAACGGCCCCGGCCGGTTGCGTCGCCGGCGACTCTTTAATGGCTATCGAAGGATCTTGCCTGGTCAAATGGCCGGTAGCCGCAAAATTTGCCCAGAAAGCCGGTGTAGCTTCGGCGGCGTCCCATGACACCGTTCCGATGGAGACGCCTCCCTCCCGGTGCGCGCCCACGAAGTACTCGCCGGCGACATCCTGCCGGGGACCGGTGTAATGTTGATCCGTCGTGTAGCGAAGACCGGTCAACCCTCCCGCTTTTGCCGGAGACTGCCTGTTCCGCAGCAGATCGTTCCATTCCTCGGTGCCGCTGCTTCCCTTGATATGATCGTCGTTACCACCTGAACGCCCCCCCCAGCCAAGGAGATTGGGCCACGCCAGCAGGAGACTGGTATGGACACTGTGGGTTGTCGGGTTAGTCACGGTATAGCTGAGACAGGCAACCGGAAGCGCAGAGTCCTTCACGTTGTGGGGGATCAACGGAGAGAAGGCGTTCATCTGCACGCGAACAGGCAGATCGGCATCATCGAAATACACCTGCGCCCTGGGGAACCAGCCCTGCGTGCGTGTATGCTGAACGTTGGACACATTCGCGTATTCGTTATTACTCGATAAGCGCAGCACCTTTGCCACCGGAGCATCATCGCCGGACTGGGTGCGGATCGCCGCGAATGCGCCTTTGGCCCAGCCATACGGACGGTCCCAATTGTGGTTGGTGGTGAAGTTGCCGAAGGAGCCGTCGGTGAGCGCCTCGATCTTGCCGACGCCGATGCCGCCCAGAGGCACGCCGGAGCGCCAGCGGGCATCATAGATCGTTCCAGATGACGAGTCAAATGCCGGCCGCGGCGGGGACACCGCGGCCATTGCGCTTGACGCTGCTAACGTGTTGATCAGAACGAAAACAGCGCTTGCTTTACGGATGCCGGTGCGCAATCTTGCGCAGGTAGATTTATCGATAACCATAGTATTAATGATAAATATACCATAAGCGCAAGCGCTTACATTGCAGTTTTCTCAGATATTTTTATTGTTTCTTAGGGCAGGAACCCGACGTTCATTCCCCCTTCTTCTCTTTCACCTCAAAGTCCACGACTTCGCTCTTGCCGGGCAGCGCCAGACGATCGATCTCTCCTGAAAGATCCAGCACAGCGCCAGGAAGGACAACGAACTCCTTGGGCAGAGTGATCGGCTCGGCGTCGCCATCGCGGGCGATGGAACGAATCACAATCGTCCGTGGCGGACTATCTCCCTTTGGGCCGGGAGCGTGGAACAGGGAGGCCTGTGTCTTGGCGTCAATGGGCGTGACATCGGTCACGCGCAGGGTTAGTTTATGCTGCGCGGGCACGTAGTCCAGCCAGGCCGAGAAGCAAGAGAAGAACACCGGAATGTGAAGCTCGCTCTCCGTGGTCCGCAAACGCGGTGAGATGTAGAGACGGCTGTTGGGCACGTCCAGTGATGTGCCGCCGATGGCGTTGAGGACATGCCACGATGTGGTCGAGGTCATGTAGGTCACCAGACCGCCTTGATGCCCTTCCGGCGCGGGGTACATCAGTGACTGATCCCACGGACTGTGGTTGAGCTCCCAGGCGCAATGATACACACGGTTCAGGGTCTCCATGCCATCATCCACGTAGTTCTCATAGATGGCTTCGCAGCCGAGATACGGCTCATGCTGGAGGATGAAACACATCGACACCGCCATCTTGCCGTCCGGTGTCACTTCCATGGGAGGCACAGGATAGAACGGTTTTTGATGCCGGGCAATCGTCTGCGCAACGCTCTGATGGATGATCTTGGGATCGAGTGTCTTGGGAAGTCCTGTGAGCCGAGCCAGCCAGTCTCCGGCCTGATTGGCTACGAAGCTGTTTTCGTTTGTCTTGCCTGTATCAGGGAACCAGTTCTTACGGAGGAATGTGCCGTTCCAGAGGTGACGCATAACCGAATCTTGCGTCAGCGCCAGCCGCCGCTTGTATTCGTCGGCATGTGCGGGATCGGAGACAATAGCGGCCCTTAGCGCTCCCATATAACAAGAAGCAGAGTAGATGAATGCGCCCGGCGGCGCAGGTTCGTAATCGTAGGTGCTTCCGCCTTCGGGGATGGAATCATCATTCTTTCCCGACTCGTACATGAAGTCCATGGCCTTTGGAATATGCGGATGCATACGATTGAGGAAGGCGGTATTGCCGGTCCATCGGGCGAGTTTGGTGACCTGCAATACCCATGAGCTGGCAAGATCGGGCCAATCCGTGATGCCATAGACGACATCGGGACTGCCGATGATGTTGTGGATGTTGCCGTCCAGGTGCGTAATACGCCCATCAGGTTGCTGACACACGGCGTACATCTCCAGTTCAGCCTGATCGAGTTCAGGGAAAAAGGCTGTGTAGTAGCCGTGCGACGCCATGCGCTGGTCCATGGTGCCCAGCGCGCCAGCCATATTGTTCGGGCTCTCCAGAACGGTAAAGCGGCCATCACGCGTAAGCACCGTATTGCTATAGATAGGGAATGAACAGTTGATGAGCTTGAGCTTGAGCCAGAAGGGCAGGCTCGACTGAAGCACCGGTTCCTGAGATGCCTTTGTCTGACTCAGCAAGCGGTCGGCATTGCGGTCAACATAGCTTGCGATGTCAGTTGCGCCGTGCCACCAGTTCTGCCAGTAGTGGCCCACATCATCAGCGCTCACTTTATCGGAGAGCGCAAAGAGCAATGGCTCAGGCTTCTCTTTTGCACTAACCTTGAGTGTGTGGATGCTCCACCAGTAATAGCTGTCCACGCCGAGGTTGGTCAGCCGCAAGTAACGGCCGGCGCCTGACGTCAATGGAACGGCGATCTCACTGCCGCTCAGAGCGGCCTTAACTGTGGCTGCATCGCTTTCTGCAATGGATGTCCACACCTTCTGATCGCTTGAGATCTCTACTTTTAATCCGCGCGGATAGTCGTTGAGATATTCACCTTGATCCAGAATAAGCTTATCCGGAGTGAGCGTTTGCCCTAAATCGACGACAAACGAATCCCCCGCAGCTTCTGCATGACCGGTCGTCCAGCGATCCTGTATAGACTCTCCCGGATGAACGAGGGTGATATTATTTGCTCCATACAGAGTAACCATGTGCGGCATGGCCCAGACAACATAGAACCGCACCGTGCGGGACTCTCCGGGCTTGAGAACCATATCCGACGACACTGCTCCCGCCGGCGACGCGTGAGTAGCAGTCGCAGGGTCTTGCCTGGTCAGGCGGCCGGTGGCCGCGAAACTTGACCAGAATGCAGGCGTAGGCGCCGCCGCATCCCATGATACAGTGTCGATAGAAACGCCCGCTTCCCGGCGCACACCCACGAAATATTCACCGGTAACGTCCTTCCGGTTGCCGGTATATTGCAGCGCCGTCTTATAGAGCAGGCCCGTTAATCCCCCCGCTCCAGCAGCAGTCTGCGAATTCTTAGAGAGATCATCCCACTCCTGATTACCGCCTCCCTTGACGTGATCATCGCTCCCATTCAGTCTCCCACCCCATCCCAGAAGGTTAGGCCACGCCAGCAGCAAGCTCGCCTTCACGCTGCGCTTCGATGGGTTCGTCACGGTATAGCTAAGACAGGCGACGGGGAGTGCAGAGTCCTTCACGTTGTGGGGGATCAATGGAGAGAAGGCATTCATCTGCACGCGGACAGGCAGATCGGCATCGTCAAAATACACCTGTGCCCTGGGGAACCAGCCTTGCGTTCGCGTATGCTGAACGTTGGCGACATTCACATACTCGTTATTGCTGGGTAGGCGCAGCAGCTTTGCCACAGGAGCATCGTCGCCGGACTGAGTGCGAATGGCCGCGAATGCGCCTTTGGCCCATCCATACGGACGGTCCCAGTTATGGTTGTTGGTGAAGTTGCCGAAGGAGCCGTCGGTAAGCGCCTCGATCTTGCCGACTCCGATACCGCCAAGCGGAACGCCGGAACGCCAGCGCGAGTCATAGATCGTGCCCGTCGATGTATCGAATGATGGATGCGACGAGGACATGTCTGCAGCCGTTGCGGGCGACGCAAATGAGAGGGCAATTAACGCGAGAACAGCGCACACGCCCCAAAACAGGACATGCGCGCTTAAATTGGCAGCGATCGATTTTCTAATGGTCATAGTTATTTCTTGGTGGCCCTACCCGCTCTGTGGAGGCCTAGCAACCGAAGGGATGTCACGTTCCAATTGACATAGCGCCCACTCGTTAGGCCCCCTCCTTGCGTCCTCCCCGAAGGGAAGGGGCATTCGCTTTTGCATCAGGCTTACTCCGCTTGGCGTTTGGTCAAGAAGATGCAGCCTTGTGATGTCGAGAACGCGCCCTCCCTTCGGGAGGGGATGGGGTGGGTCTTAACAAGCAAATGCTGACGACTTGCTCTTCCCTATCCCCCCTGAACGGTGAAATACTTGTAGGCTCCGGTAGCGCTCTTTGAGTCCGGCCCGCAGAGATAATCCAGTGTAACAGACTTGGTATGGCCGTCGCACCACAACACGTTGATGCGCTTGCCGCCGTGCAGTTCGACAATGATGCCGATTGGCGCGACCAGCGATCGCGGTGTACTCTGAGTGATTGCCGGCTGAGCGCCACGGTCGGCCCAGTATAACATGCCTGTGCCGTTGCCCCAATAGCCGTCGAAAATGGCGGCCGTGGTCGCAGGGGACTGCAGTTGGCTGAGCGACACGGTTTTCTTGGCCGTCTGATCCGGCGAAGCAAACGGGCTGCCCTCGTCGGTATCACTGTCGGCGGCATACGCCATATTGCAGAGGTAGCCGCCGTCATGATCGTGGCCGTCGGAATAGTTGCCTGCATTAAACATGCCCGGTCCCCACGGATAGTCCGGATTGCCGCCCGTGCTGATCATGTCCGGGCAGTTGAAGACGCCGGCGCTCTTTACATATGGGAAAATCATATCCGACCAGCGCGCATACAGGTTGTCGTCCCAGTGGCCATCGGTGGACATCCAACCCGGCGTCATAGTTTCGTCGTAATCCTGAGTATACTGTGCGAGTCCAAGCCCGATCTGCTTCTGATTCGAAAGACAGGTCGTCTGCCTCGCCTTTTCGCGAACCTGGGCGAAGACGGGAAACAGGATTGCAGCGAGAATCGCTATTATTGCTATAACTACGAGTAATTCAATAAGAGTAAAGCCTCTACGAGCAATAGATTTAAGCATGGTGGTTTCCTTTCGTGTGATCGATATATCAATATAACGTGATCGCCTAGCCGCCGGGAGCAGGATTGCGGCCTGTATCCGGCGACACAGGATTAACTCCGGGCTTGTGCTTGGGCACAATGTTGATCGGCGCAGGCATCGTCGTGCCTTCCGGATATGTCACCGCGACCGGCGAAGCGGACTTCTGGTACAGGAACGCAAAGACAGCCAGAAGCGCTACAATTGCAATGGCGGATGGAATGACCATTTTCTTTTGCATGGGACTATGATATCGACCTCCTTTCCATGATAGATTATCAAAGTTCAGACATTCGGCCGGCCGGATGTAGAACGCACGATAAGCGGCGCGGCCATCATCACATGACGCCAGGCTTTAATGCCATTTGCATATTCATCAATGCGCTGCAGCAACAGTTCGGCGGCTCGTTTTCCGATCTTATCGAAAGGCTGATGCATTGTGGTAAGCATCGCCGGGCGGGGTGAATACCGCTCCAGATCATCGAAGCCGACCACACTGATATCGGCAGGAACGCGAAAACCGGCCGTTTCCAACTCGGCTACAAAATAATGAGCCAGGGCATCGTTCATGGCGAATACTGCCGTGGGCGGTTCAGCAAGCCCCATAAGCTGCTCAACAGCCGGACGCAAATCCTGCATCTTGAGTTCCGGAATTATTACTGTCCATTCCGGCATGGGAGTGATGCCCGCCGCATGCATCGCTTCTCGATAACCATCCCGGCGCTCCAGCACCGAAGTCCACTGCTCCGTGCTGGTGATATGGGCGATTCTCCGATGGCCCAGATTGAGCAGATGCTCGACGGCATCGATGGCTGAACCATAGTTGTCGACACCGACGAAATTACACTCAAGCTGCACGGGATAGTGATCGACAAACACGATGGGAATGCCGAGATCCTCGATCCTGCGCAGAAGCGGCAGCGTCTCCGGACTATTGGTGTGCCAGATAATTAACCCTGCCGGCCTCTCCTCAATAACCTTTGTCAATTCCCGCGTCTCAAACGCCGCATCGCCGTTATCGACGAGCACGATCTTCAGCGGAGATTCTCTCAACCGCAGGGCTTGGTTCGCCCCCTGCACCATCGCCGTGGCCGCCGGATAGTGCGGTTCCTGCGGAATAATCGCCGTGATGGTTTGATAGAAAGCTATGGACCGATCTGTCTTGACCGCCGCTCCATCCCAGCGTACACGCGGACGATGACCGTGCTCCCGGATAACCGCTCCCTGCTTCTCAAGCATCATCAACGATTTGCGGACGACGGACCGATCGACAGTGAACTCTTCGGATATCGCTCGCTCCGTTGGCAATTGGCTGCCCGGTGGATACGTACCCTCGGTAATCCGCTGCCGGATCACCGTCGCGATATCGCTCGCGCTCATGAAGCCTGCTTCAATCTCAGATATCAAGTTGCTCTCCGGCTGCACAGTACGTCCATCCTGGTTGCAATGTAACTATAACACAAAGGTGCAACCATGTCAACAATCACAACCAGAATATAGAAATATTCTGGAATTCAGTTTATGTTTACAACCAAACCAGTTTGAAACACAATTACATTTCAAACTGGTTGAAATTTCTCGCTATCTTTTCTAAGTCTGCACGCAGGCTGTCTCAGGCCGGAATCTGTCCGCCGGGAGACTGGGCGCGTATCAGCTCATCGCGGAGGACATCCAACGACTGCCATCGCTGCAGAGCGGTCACTACGAAGTTCAGGGCTGCCTCGACATGCTCACGCGTCAGGACAACGCCGGGGCGAACGACTCCCCAATCCGTGTCCGGCGTGGGATGATCCGGCACGAGGGCTTTGAATTTCCAGTAATCCGGAAGGCTGATCCCCACACTTAACAGGGCCATCAACTCTTCGATCTGCGCCATATTCTCCCGCAGCTGATGGATGGCGCTGCCCTGCTCCTCGATACGCTTGGTCGCCTCAATAACGACTGTCGACATCGAGTATGAGTGCGCGAACTCTACTGACGTCCGCGTAGTCTGGTCGCTCTGCGCTGCGCCGTTCGAACGGCGCGAAGGATACATCAAGTCGCCGATACGCGGCCGCGCCGTATTGTACGCGCTCACAATAGCTTTCAAGGCGTCGGCCCATCTTTGCTCGGCCATATCGGATTCAGCCTGAAGGATATAGGCTCGCGGCTCGCCGTCCCGGATCGTAACCGCATTCGAAGTTGTAATGAGATCTCCCGAAATATCATTCATCTTTTTTCGCGTTCCCCCGCTAGCATGTTCCCGTTTCTGATATGCGCAAAGCATTATTTTGAACGCTGCACTTCAAAATCGCAATATCAACGCCGCGATGCCGTTCACAATATCACCGTTAGTGCGCTCGGGATCAAACGCCACGATTTTGGCGTTCACTATAAGATAGGTAGCACAAACGGGACGGGAAGGAAACGTCTTGGGTAACATTTAGAAGGCTCCACGGACTCTTCGAAAGCAGTGCGTCCTTCCACGCCAGCATTTCCGATTTCTTGAGTGAGTACCCATGCCAACTCTTTCCCCTCCGCCAACAGTAAAACGTGGCACAATCGCGGTCATGTCGATGGCGTGCGGAATTATGGTCGCGTCGATCTATCTCTGCCAGCCACTGCTTGCCGAGATGGCTCAAAATTTGGGCGTATCGCAGCGGATGGCCGCACTGACGTCCGTATTTGCCCAGATCGGCTACACGCTGGGCATCCTGTTTGTCGTCCCGCTCGGCGACGTGATGCCGCCGAAAACTCTGATCAGGACGCTTCTCACACTCACAATTCTGAGTCTGATCGCCATTGCGATTGCTCCCGGCATCGGCGCGCTGCTTGCCGCAACTCTCATCGTCTCTTCGACATCGGTCGTGGCTCAGATATTGATCCCCCTCGCGACGACGCTCGGCAGTCCTGAGCAGAGAGGAAGGATCGTCGGTTCGTTGATGACAGGGCTCATTCTCGGGATTCTGCTGTCACGGACGATCTCAGGCGCGGTCGCCCAGTACAGCGGCAGCTGGCGAACCCCTTATCTGCTCGAAGCGGTCTTCGTAGCCGCGCTGCTGTTTGGCCTGCCGTCCTTCCTGCCGGAACCGCCGGCAGATAGGCCAAAGACCGGCTATATCGCCCTCTTGAAATCTCTGCCAGCTCTGATCAAACACAAGCCCCTGCTTGTATCCATGGGATTGAGCTTCTGCAGCTTTGGGGCATTCTCGGTATTCTGGGCGACACTGGCCTTCCACCTGGCGACACCTGCTTTCGGGCTTGGCCCCGCAGCGGCAGGCTTGTTCGGTCTCTGGGGCGCGCCCGGCGCTCTCCTCGCGCCGATAGCCGGACGGCTTTCCGACCGGTGGGGCAGCAGCCGCGTCAATGCCGCCGCCCTCATCTCGGTAGCATTGTGCTTCGCAGTGGCGGCAACATTCGGCACACGATCGATCGCGGCTCTCATCATCGCAGTCAATCTGCTCGATTTCGGCCAGCAGAGCGGACAGGTTGCGAACCAGACACGCATCTTCGGAATCGGCGATACGATCCGGGGACGTCTCAACACCATTTACATGGTGACGACCTTCTCCGGCGGAGCAATTTGCGCATTGGCGGCAGGATACGTCTGGACATACGCCGGATGGCATGGCGTCTGCCTGCTGGGCAGCGCACTCACCGGAACCGCCATGCTGCTGCTAATGGTTACGGAACCGGCATCCCGTAAAACTCCGACTTAGCGCCTCACGCCGCCTAAGCCAATTAGCATCCCTCTGCATTGGCAGGATTGGTATCTGTAACCGTGTGTCAATCAGAACGGGACCTATCAAGGTTACGCGGTCGTTACAGTAGGGAACAAGAGAGATGTTAGAGAGGGATGAAGCAGTGGCAACACGCAGCGGCTATGCCGCACATCCCGAAATGTGGTACGTTCGAAGTTTAAATCTCGAACGCGCACTGCGTACCAACTATGTACGCTTAGATTGAGAATAGATAGCAATGAGACTGACAGTAACCAACAAAGTGACCGCATCTGTCGTAGCGATCGCGTTAACTCTTAGCATGACGGCATCGATGCCTGCTATGGCGAAGATGAAGACCAAAATGGTCGGTGGCGCGGCCATGTATCCGACGAAGAATATTGTGGAGAACGCGGTCAATTCAAAGGACCATACCACGCTGGTCGCCGCCGTAAAGGCAGCAGGACTGGTAGACACCCTGGCAAGCGCCGGCCCGTTCACCGTGTTCGCCCCGACCAACAAAGCATTCGACAAGCTGCCTGCGGGTACAGTTCCCACGCTCCTGAAGCCGGAGAACAAGGATCAGCTCACCTCGGTGCTGACTTACCACGTCGTATCCGGCCGCTACTCCGCCAAGGACCTCGATAAGCTCGTCAAAGCAGGCCATGGCAAGGCGATGCTTAAGAGCGTTCAGGGCGGAGAACTTACCTTCATGAAAGCCGGCAAGGGCTTGACGGTGACCGATGCCAAGGGTGATGTCTCAAACATCACCATTTCTGACGTTAACCAGTCAAACGGCGTGATCCATGTTATAGATACCGTTCTGCTGCCTGGCTAAACCAATGTAGACATCGCTACAAGAAGTCCCGAAAATGCGGCCACGGAATCATGATTTCGTGGCCGCATTTGTCTGTATGGCCCCCACATATATGGGTTATCAGCATCGATATCTCAGCTTCTTCGAATTGCAGTATTTGCTTCTATTAATGACGAGCCATAATAGATCATGCAAACGAAATCAATCCGTCCAAGACACTTCGCTGCCGCGCTTGCCGTCTGCGGTCTTTTATCGCATGCAGACCCTTCTATCGCCGCACCTCCGGATGCAAAGCCCAAATCTCTGGTCGGGCGCGGCTTAAATATAAAGTACATGGATCAATCCGTTACGCCATGCCAGGACTTCTACCGGTATGCCAACGGACACTGGCTGGATACGACACCTATTCCCGCAGATCAAGTGCAGAACGGCGCGGGGATGGAGATTTACGATCGCAATCAGATTGTATTGCGACAGGTCGTTGAGGCGGCCGCGGCCGATACCAAGGCTGCTCCGGGAAGCATCGCTCAGAAGATCGGCACGTTCTACCGCAGCGGTATGGACACGGCGCGGATCGAGAGCGATGGCGCGAAGCCTCTTGCGCCGGAACTTCGGCGCATCAATGCCATTCGCGATGTCGATTCTCTGGAAACTGAGATCGCCCATCTGCAGCGCACCGGCACGGAGGCGGCCTGGAGCGTGGGAGTGGGTCAGGACTTTAAGTCCAGCACGGACATGATCGCGCAAGTCGGTCAAGGTGGGCTTGGGCTGCCCGACCGTGATTATTACCTTAACCCCGACGACAGCAGTAAGGCCATTCGGAAGTCTTATGTGCAGCACATCGCCAAAGTGCTTGAGCTTGCAGGCGATACTCCCGCAGCGGCGGCAGCCGGGGCTGACCGGGTAATGGCCCTTGAGACGCGCCTGGCAAAAGCAAGCATGTCCAATGTCGAGCGCCGCGATCCCGTGGCCATGTACCACAAAATGCCCATCTCCGACCTTCAAACCCTCGCGCCGGGCGCCACATGGCAGACATACTTCACGGCAGTAGGGCTTCCCCACCCCGGAGACATCCTGGTGGACAACCCGCGCTTCTTCACCGAATTGGCGCATATGATGACGGATACGCCTCTGGACGATTGGAAGAGCTATCTGCGCTGGCTGCTCGCTGCCACCAATGCGCCTTACCTGAGTTCGGCATTTGTAGACGAGAACTTCCACTTTACCTCGACACTCATGGGTGTAAAGGAGCAGCGGCCGCGATGGAAGCGCGTGCTCGGCGTGGTGAATGCCGAGATGGGCGAAGGCGTTGGCAAGCTGTATGTTGCGAAAGCCTTCAGCCCGGAAGCAAAAACGCGCGCCGTCGTAATGGTCAAGAACCTGCAAGGCGCATTACGCGACCGTATCCAATCGCTGGCCTGGATGGGGCCGGACACGAAGAAAGAGGCGCTGAAGAAGCTCGACCATCTCATCATCAAAGTTGGCTATCCCGATAAGTGGCGTGACTACAGTAAGCTGACGATCGACAGTCCGACCTACGCGTCCAATGTGGCAGCCGCCGAAGATTTCGAATTCCAGCGGGAGCTCGACAAACTGGGCAAGCCGGTTGATAAGACGGAATGGGGCTTGAGTCCGCAAACTCTAAATGCCTACTATAATCCGCAGTTCAATGAAATCGTCTTCCCCGCAGGCATCCTTCAGGCTCCTCTCTTCGATGCGAACGCCGACGATGCCGTCAACTATGGCGGTATCGGCATGGTCATCGGCCATGAGATGACACACGGCTTCGACGACCAGGGACGCCAGTTCGATTCAGATGGCAACCTGCGCGACTGGTGGACTGCCGAGGACGCCAAGAACTTCGATGCGCGGGGCGAACAGATCGTAAAGCAATACTCCGCTTATGAGCCCATACCAGGCACGCATATAAACGGCAAGCTGGAAGAAGGCGAGAACATTGCGGATAGCGGCGGGCTGAAAATCGCTTATCTGGCGCTGCAAAAGGCGCTTCAGGGCAAGCCCCGCCCTCTTGTCGACGGCTTCACGCCCGAGCAGCGCTTCTTCCTCGGCTTCGCCCAGGGCTGGCGCGCCAACACACGGCCCGAAGCGCTAAAGATGACCTTGATCCGCGACCCTCACGCGCCAAACAGCTTCCGCGTAAACGGCCCGATCGCAAATATGCCCGAGTTCGCGGCAGCGTTCCACTGCCCGAAGGCTAAGGAAGAGACACTGTCGATCTGGTAGAGCCGCCAGTGGACTTTTGAGAAGAGAGTGTTTCCGCAGGACAAATAATGATGCCCCATTTAAACATGGCTTCAGTATTGCGGCAGAAGCATTCTCTTACGCTTTTTGCATCCTAAAAAGCAGATCAGCCTGCTGCAGAGCGGTGTTATGTGGCGAGAGTTTCAGCGCCTCCAGTACGTCATCGTGAGGCGGCCTCAGATCTTTGGCGGGCGAATGGCGAAACGCCTCCTGGTACGCTTCTTTTGCGGATGCCCAATTGCCTTGCACAGCGTACACGAGACCAATATTAAAGTAGATATAGTCCGGAGACTGTGGATGTAAGCTCAGCGCTTTACGGCTGTCAGAGATTGCTGCGTCGTAATTCCCTAGCTTGTATTCAAACCAGCCGTGATTTCCATACGCATCCGGACTATTCGGCAGAGCCTGTATCTCCCGGTCATCAACGGATAAAGCATTGCCGTATTGATGCCGTAATTCGTACACACTGGAGAGATCATAGTATGCGTTCTCGTCTTTCGGATTGAGCTGTATCGCCTTTTGCGCATCAATTTCAGCAGAGGCAAGGTCTCCGGCAGCTACCTCGTACTTCGCCAGCGCGGCGACAACACTTTCATCGTCAGGATCCATTTCGCTGAGTTGCCTGGCATCCGAAATCGCATCTCTATATTTCTTCGAATGATAATAGTCGTTCATCCGATTCCTCAATGAGTACTTGATCGTCCGCAGCTTGAAATAATGATGATCGGTCTGCGCTTTGCCGGCCCAGGCAATTGAAGAAGTATAATCGGCAATCGCTTCAGGGATTTGCCTCGCCTTATCGTGGTAATAAGCGCGCACGCTGAGAGAGGCGGAGTAATCCATAGGAAAGCGTTCCATGGATATTTCGGTACTTATTGCCTGCACTGCGGCTTGATCCTGCCCAAGATCATCGTAGATTCTTGCCAGCCGAGAATAGTCGTAGCTATGAGAGGAATTAATGGAGAGCGCGGCCTTAAGCTCCGCAAGCGCTTGGGAATATTGATGCCGGCTCTCCAGATACGTAGCCTGCCATCGGTGCCACTGGTATCGAGGATCGCCAAGCAGAATAAAATCCGCGCACAGGATTATGGCGAACAGGATCAAAAACGGCTTCCGCTTTATGGTCCGTCGATAGCGATTTTTAACTGACGGCACGATTTGCAGCCGTTGAGGAGGTAGTTTATTGCCTGAGGGTATGCTCATATTTCTTCATATTTGAGACGCCCCACAAGATATCCTTTTAGATTCACAGCATCTCCATGTCACCTGGTAACAATCGGCCAATGCTGATTGAAGATGCCTTTCGAACAGGCATAATCGCATTCTCACAGAAGAGGGCGTGTTCGTCTGAGGGCCGGTCTGGTTTCTTGAGAGATATGCACAAGAAACCAGACCGACCGCCAGAACGGACACGCCCTCCCCTCGCCGTCAGTCATGTTCAGATGAAGCCGTACAACGGTCAGCCGGGTTTGGGCTGGTTGCGACGTTAGGGTGCTTTGGCTCGGCTGCGCGCCTATGTTGCGACAAAGGCTTGCGTTGATCCGACTACAGAGCTGTGACAATGACGGACGGACGCAAAGATGGGTCCTATTGCGTCTCTGTCCTTAGGAGAACGTGGCAAGGGCAGAGACGAATAAGGTAAAGCCCATCCCTACGATGTTGTCGCCGTATTTAAGGCGAAGCTCTTCAAGGCAGCATCGCTGCAGACGGCGGCAAGCGCGGCAAGCTGATCGCGCTGCGGCGGCGAGAGTTCCGGCGAACGGATCGCTCCGAATGCAGAAGCGTCGGCTGCAAATCGCTCGGCGGCATTGGAAAGGCAGCCCGGGCCGGTCAGCCTGAATGACGCCGGTGAGAGCGGGCCAAACAACAGCGCTCTCGACAGCTCCGGCCAATCTTCAAGCGCCGGCTCAACGCCGATCTCTTTAGCCAGCTGGACCGCAACAGAATGCATCAACGGAGGAAGAGGAGCATTCCTTGCCGCCTGAGAGCGCGCGATCCCTGCCTCCATTATCTGCCGCGATGGAGCGGGACGCACCCCGCCCCATGTATATGCGATCCACCGGGCCTGCAGCTCCATTGTTGGGAAGTTAGGTCCGATTACGGCCACCAGACCGACAAACGCCAGTCCGGGCAGATCGGGATGGAATGTCAGGCCATGCAGATCAAGGTTGTTGTCGTCGACATTGAGCTTTTGCTTGATATCGTCGCTCAAGAAGGGCAGGTTTAGTTTGTAGCCAGTTGCGAATATCAGCGCATCCATCGTCTCCGCAGTCCCATCCATGAAATGGACAGTCTGCCCCTCGATCTCACGGATCCATGGCTTTGTGACGATGCGTCCCTCAGCAACCATCGGAAGGTAATACTGGCTCTGAGCGATGCCGGCTTCGAACAGATTTTCGGATGGCCTGGGAGCGCCGAACTGCTCCGGGTTTCCACTCGTTCCAACCACGAACTTCTTGAAATTATCCGCCGTAGCCTGCATCGGATAAGATGCGCCGGCCAGCGATGCGAAGCGGTTGAACACGACGTGATCGGTAGGCACTCCCGCCAGAAGCTTCGGGAAGATGTAACGCTGCCGCCGCTGCGCCGAAACGACGCGCGCGTCCCCTCCCAGCCGTTGAGCCAGCTCACTGACAATTTCAAGAGCGCTAATACTGCAGCCGGCCACCAGCACCCGCCGAAGCCCTCTAAAAACCTCTGCTCCGTTGTACGCGAAGGAGTGCATCGCTCCCCCAAGCCCCGAGAACGTGCCTAAACCCGATATGTGCGGTATCGACGGTTTATTGAACCGGCCTGATGCAACCACGACTCGGTCAAACGTTTCAATGTATGTCTCTTCATCGTCTGCGAACACGCCGGATGTGTAATGAACCAGCCAGCCGTCGCAGTCTGCGTTCTGCTCGATCAGCTTAATTCGAGTGCGGCGGCGCACATGTTCATTCAGGCCGAAGTGAACCGCATACCGCCTGAGGTATTCAAGCATTTCCTCGCCGGTCGGATAGACGCTCGTGACCGCATCGTTGGGCAAGTCGCTGAACGCAGTCATGACCCGGCTGCTGTTCGTTCGCATTCCGCGCCAAACGGCGCTATGGGGCGCGCCGATATTCCACTGCCCGCCAATGCTATCGCTCTGCTCGAAGAGAACAGGCTCAAAGCCCTGCTCCTTCAGATATTTAGCCGTGACAAGTCCGCCGGGGCCGGCCCCAACGATTGCTACTCTCCCTCGATTGTTAATTTCTGCTGTCATTTCTATTTCCCCAACCCGGCATCAACGCCGGGTGATGTAGCTTCACAACTACGCTAGGATTGTTAGAGTACTCATCCAGTTCTTCCATATGCTTTTGTTTATTTCTTGACATAGCGCTTGACGGCAATGAATATATGGCCGTCTTTGGAAGTAAAGGTATGTGTATCGTCGTCCAAATTGGCAACCGCACTGTACCGGCCATAGTCCGTTGCTGCTACTTCGATACCATGGCCTGCCCGCAGCTCTTTTTTGGCACACGCTATGCTTGCATTCAAGACGTTATGTCTGAACGGCCGGATTCGCCGTTTGAACTGCCGCCTTCGGACGTCAAATTTGCTGACATGCAAATAGGATGCAAGGTAGAATTTGATCATGCGGCGCAGCGGGTTCGATCCGGCTGCCGGTGGGCAAAGATGCTCGCTCAGTTCGGTGGAGAACACATTTGATGGATATCTTTGAGCAACTGGAAAAAGTCTGCGTACTGACTACACTGGCTTTCATACTGACGCAGACGAAGCTCATGGCTAACCTGCACAAGCCGAAGCTGCCCGTTCGCGATCGGATTACAGCTCTTGTCGTTTTCCTGGCGATGGGATTGCTTGAGGAGTTCGTAGCCCACCAATCAGGCCTGATCAACGCCCGCATCGTCGCGGTGTGCGCTGCAGGATTGATCGCGGGGCCTGCAGTCGGAGTCGTCGTGGGAATAGCTATCACAGCTCTGGCATGCACAATCGACCACTTCCCGTTGCCTGCGGTCGGCACTTCCATGATTGTTGCCGGTCTGATAGGCGGCCTCTTGAGGTCCCGCCTTCCCGCTATGGCATTACGGCCTTCCATTGGCTTTGCGCTGGGCGCGGGAACGTCGATATTGCGATATATTTTGCTCATCACGCTGCCTATGGCACACGGCTACGCTCCGACGGGACCCGTGCCGCTTGAAATTGCAAAAGCGATTGTGCAGGGAGCAGGGGTAGCGTTAATATTGGTGGTTTTAGGGAAGGCTCGCGAACAGGACTCGTGCGTCCGCGCCGCCTCTATGGCGGAAGTGCGCGCCCTGCAGGCCCGCATGGACCCGCACTTTCTCTACAACGCCCTCAATACGCTCTCCGCGCTTTCGGTAGCGGATCCCGAAGCCGTGCCGGTAGCTGCATCGCGTCTGGCCCATTTTATGCGCGCCAGCCTCGATCAGCATGACCGGCCTCTTATCCCGCTGCGGGAAGAACTGGACGTCGTAAATGCTTATCTGGATGTGGAATCGCTGCGTCTGGGCCATCGTCTCGCCGTGGAGAGGGATGTCGATGCAAGTCTCCTCTCGATGCTTGTGCCGCCATTCCTCCTGCAGCCGCTGGTAGAGAATGCCATACGGCACGGTCTGCAGCCAAAGCCGAACGGCGGAGTTGTCCGCGTAGCGGCATATGCGCGGAAGGAGCACCTCGAATTGCGCGTCTCCGATGATGGCATCGGCATGCCGCAGGATATCCGCATTGATCTCATCAACAGTGAGACGGGGCGGGCTCATGCAATCGGCCTTCTCAGGCGAAGGCTACGTCATCTCTACGGCGATCACTTCATCTTCAGTCTGACCAGTGAGCCTGGACATGGCGCGTGCGCGACAATGCGCATTCCGTTAATCTCGATCGACCATATCCCGGATAACGCGCTCAGCTCAACCGCTGGCCGGGAAGTGAGGGCAGCGCTGCCTGCGAGGAGTTATGCATGATCCGCGCAGTCATCATCGAAGATGAACCGCTGGCAGCTCGCTATCTTGAGGGAATGCTTGTCGCAACGCATAAGGTAGAAATCGCCGGTCGCGCCACGGATGCGAGCGAAGGTCTGCAGATCTGCGCGGAGTGTCAGCCCGATGCCGTATTCCTGGACGTTAGAATGCCCGGCAATGACGGCGTCTCACTCGCATGGCGGCTGCAGACGCTTCCAAGGCCACCCATGGTGGTTTTCACGACCGGATCCGCCGATCGGGCCGCCGATGCATTTCGGGTCGCGGCCGTCGACTATCTCCTGAAGCCTCTCAGCGCAGCCCAGGTAACGGAAGCGGTGGACAGACTTGAGAAGAGATTGGCTCTTGCAGAGGATACCGAGAGCGGCGATTCAAACGTTTTAAACGGAGATGAATCATTACTCGGCGATCGTCTGCCGATAAAAGTGCCGGGGGATGATGTCGTACGGCTGCTGACCAGGCGGGAAGTGGTGGCTGCGGTGCGGCGTGACCGCCGCACCTGGATTCATACTGTGCGGACGGAGATCCCCACCAACTACTCTGTGGCCGATATTGTGCAATGGCTGGGCGGAACGCCCTTCCTGCAAGTCTCAAGAGAAGCGGTGGTCAACATGCATGCCGTGGAGAACATCGTGCATTACGGAGACCGGCTCTACCAACTGCATGTCCGGGATCGCCTTAATTCCGTAATCGAAGTCTCCCGATCCGGCGCAGGCCGCCTTGCGGCGTATCTCAAGCCGGGGCGATAAGGCTCCCCATCCTGGGGGCTCTTCTCCTCTGGGGAGGGAAGCCTACGATTTAAACGGCGGCGCGACGCTGGCTCGTTCTACGAGGCTGGCGATTACTGTGCCGGGCGCGGGCACGTCATCGGGGTGGTCGAGCAGGTGAAACAACATATCAACCACATCCTGACCAAGGGCGTTGCAGTCGATGCGGACGGTTGTCAGGGGCGGGTCGGTACTTACGGCCATGGGAACATCATCATGGCCGATAATGGAAAGCTGTTGCGGCACACGCACTCCCATCTGGGCGGCGGCATTGAGAGCGCCGACAGCCAGGTCGTCCTTGCGGCAGAACACCGCCGTAGGCGGATTAGGCTGAGATAAGAGTAAACGAATGGCATGCGCGCCGCCTACCGGCGTGTAACCGCCAACGGCGGTGAGATCGGGAGCAAGGGTCTCACCCAGCGATTCGAGTTCCTTGCGAAACACTTGCGCCACGACATCGTCGTGCTCGATTCCGATATAGCCGATTCTCTTGTGCCCCATCGTCACGAGGCGCACCGCCACAGCTTTGATTGCATCGCGATTGTCAAGATGAAACCCGCCGGCATGCGCCACCTTTGGCGGCTGGTGGTCGCCAAACAGGACAATCGGCGTCCGGCGCGATGCAAAACGCGTAACCCACTCACCAAGGTCAGCAGATCCCTGGACCAGGATCACGCCATCCACAGCTCCCGTGCGCAACCACCGGCTAAGCAGGTTCTCGTTCTCCGTAAAGTCGCTGGCCGTATCGAGCAGCAGGCCATAGCCACGTCGATGCAGCGCATGCTGCACGCTGTGCACCATCTCTACCAGGAACAGGTCGGTGAGCAGATCCTGATTGGTGTAGTGCATCACGACCATCTGGCTCCGGCCCGTCACGAGCTGCTGCGCATGCAGGTTGGGCACGTACCCGTATTCCACCATCTTGCGCTGGACCATCTCGCGGGTCGCAGGGCTCACACGTCCGCGACCGTTGATAGCCTGCGAGACGGTGGTAGGCGAAAGGCCAATTTTACGGGCAAACTCGATAATGCTGATCGGTTTCATGTGTCGGTGCTTGGCGGCGCGGCCTGTCTTAACTTGATTGTAACCATGACTTAGAAAGATCGTTGTACAAAGATCTAATCATTGTAGCACGAAAGCGCAAATCGGCTCTGCTATAAGATGCAGGCATGGCCAAGCAGACACAGGACAACGCCCCCGGTTGCGTCTATCAAATTTCCAGCAGCCGGTTCACGTAGGCGCGCAAAACATCACGCTGAATCGCGAGGTTGGCAAACTTGCCTTCACGAATGATGTCGATCAAACCGGCCGTCTCAAGCTCTTTAATGTGGTGAGAAAGCGTCGCAGCGCTGACCGGGTGGGTTTCGTGCAAAACGCTGCAAGCCAGAGGATCGCTGCAGGCCCCTATCTCCTTGAGGATCTGGTATCGCCGCGGCTCGGCCAGGGCGCGAGAGATCAGCGCAAACTGCCGGTCCGTCATTTTGCTGTCTTCAGAGGTTATCATCGTTCCGAAATACTCCCGATGGATTTGGATGTCCGCATATCATCAACATTGACGCCTGCATCCCGGACTTCCTAACCCTCGCTTCTACAGTTTCTTATACGCAGCTATCTCCCTTGGAATAACCCGTTCGTTATCTAACTTTATGACGCCATTATACACCACCTGCACTCTTACACCGGCCGGACGCCTATGCAGAGATCATATGACCGCAGGACACTAGAAAAGTCTACGGTCTATGCATGGTAACTTTTGTGCTATTCAAATACACTTTTCTTCTCTATTATTCGCGCCGGATATTTGATACAATCTCTGTACTACGCGCTGCGACTGTGGACGCAACAGTCTGTATTGGAGTACGACGCCGATGTCATATCTACGAAGAAGTGCAGCCTTTCTAAGTTTCTTTGGTCTGAGCACAGGTGTGGGAGCAGTCGTTGCAGCCCCTCCTAAGCCCGCGCTGCAGCCATTTGAGTTGACGCAAGTCAAGCTCGGCGACGGTATTCTAAGCCGTGAAATGCAGGCCGACCGCCAGTATCTGCACGATCTGGACGCGAATCGACTCCTATACAATTTCCGCAAGAACGCCGGACTTGATGCGCCGGGCCAGCCTCTTGGAGGCTGGGAAGCGCCGGATTGCGAGGTGCGCGGACACTTTGTGGGCCATTATCTCTCCGCATGCGCGCTTATGTACCGTAGCGCAGGAGATACGGCCCTCAAAACTAAAGCTGACGCTATGGTTACGGAACTCGCAAAGTGCCAGGATGCCATGAAGGGGGGCTACCTGGCAGCATTTCCCGAATCATTCTTTGACCGTGTCGAGCAGGGAAAGCCGGTCTGGGCTCCCTACTACACCGTCCACAAGATGATGGCCGGACTTGTGGATATGTACACGTATTGCGGCAACAAACAGGCCCTCCAGGTTGCCGAAGGCATGGCTGATTACTTCAAAAGGCGTACGGACAAGCTCAGCGATGACCAGTTCAACAACATGCTCGGCAACGAGTTCGGCGGTATGGCTAACGTGCTTTATGACCTCTACGCCATCAACCATCGTCCCGGCGACCTTGCCCTTGCCCATCGCTTCGACCAGCAATCGTTTCTGCATCCGCTGACAGAAGATGTGGACGATCTCAGCCATATCCACGCCAACACGCACATCCCGAAAGTCCTCGGAGCGGCCCGGCGCTATGAGCTTCTCGGCGACGAGCCTTATGGCCATTTGACCTCGTTCTTCTGGGATAGAGTTGCGAACCATCGTTCCTATGCCACCGGAGGCAGCAGTGCCGACGAAGGATGGGGGCCACCCGATCAACTGGCGCATACGCTCATGAAGGGTTGGAGAACGAATCAGGAAACCTGCACTACCTATAATATGCTCAAAGTCACCCGCGACCTGATCCGCTGGACCGCGGATCCCCAGTTCGCCGATTATTATGAGAAGGCGTATTGGAACGGGATCGTGGAGGCCCAAAACCCGGCGAATGGGATGATCATCTATTACACGACACTCGGGGCAGGCGGCACTAAGACTTGGAGCAAACCCAACGATACGTTCTGGTGCTGCTCGGGAACCGGCGTCGAATCGTTTGCCAAGCTAAACGACAGCATCTACTTCCACGACGATGACGGGATCTACGTCAATCTCTATGCAGCATCGACAGTCGATTGGAGCGAGAAGCGCACTAAGATCGAGCAGATCACGAAGTTTCCCGAGGAGCAGGGCTCAACCATCGCCGTGAATCCAGAACGCCCTACCCGTCTGGCCGTCCATCTCCATATTCCGCTCTGGGCAGGCTTCGGATGCAAGATCACCGTAAACGGCGAACCGGCGGCGTTCAATACAGCATCAGACGGCAAGCCCGGCAAGTTCGTCGCATACGGCAAGGGGATTTCGCGCCCTCCCATAATCGGAACGGGACCGCAGCCCGGGACATATGCCGTAATTGACCGGACATGGAAAAAGGGAGATCGTATCTATATCGATCTCCCGATGCATCTCCACATGCAGCCGATGCCTGACGACCCCGATGTGCAGGCCGTGATGTATGGCCCGCTGACACTCGCGGGACTGGTCGATAACACCAGCCCACAACCTCCTTATGATAAAATGACCGGCCTCGTGAAAGTGGCGTCCGCAGATCCTGCCACATGGCTAAAGCCCGTCCCAGATCAGCCGCTCACATTCCGGACGGTTGGACAGGCAAAGGACACGACCTTCGTGCCTCTGTACTACGTCATCGATCAGATGTACACGGTCTATTGGACCGTTGACGCCCCAGGCTCAAAGGTTGCAGCCCGCACCGCCGATTTCGAGCAGGCCGAGCAGGCGCGACTGGCGCGCTTCGTCGACATCGTCCAGCCAAACGATCCCGATTCCGAAAAGGCGCACGGTCTTGTGAGCGACCGCAGCGGCAGCGGCGAAGCCCAGGGGCACGGCTGGCGCGATGCCAATGGCGGATACTTCCAGTGGGACCTCAAAGCGAAGCCAAACATGGCAACAAAGCTGCTGGTATCCTATTGGGGAGCGGACCAGGGCCGCACGTTCGACATCCTCGTTAACGGGCAGAAGATCGCCACGGAAGAGCTGAAAGGCGGCAAGCCGGCCGAGACATACGATATCGAGTATCCATTGCCTGCCGCGCTCATCGGCGACAAGTCCAGCATCAGTGTGCGCTTCCAGGCCCACGAAGGCAGTATCGCCGGCGGCGTCTTTGGCTGCGCGGTGGAGAAGTAAGCCGCCCGCGGCATTTATCACTTCTTTTCGATAGCGGATTTCCTTCTCCATGCGTCGTCTTTTGCGAAGCGTTTATTGTTGAATGAGTCCTCAGAGCATCCTTAACTATGAACACACAATCAACCATCATAGATACCGGCCGCAGCAAAGCGGCGCATGTACAGCTTGCCCCTGTTTCGGCAGTGGCCCTGACAGACAACTTCTGGGCGCCGCGCCTTGAAATCAATCGGCGTGACACGCTGCGCAGCCAGTATGTGAAGCTTGAGGAAAGCGGCTGCTTCGACAACTTCCGTAGAGCAGCCGGCACGAAGGATGTTCCTTTCCGCGGGTACCCGTTCCAGGATACGGACGTCTACAAGTGGATCGAAGGCGCATCGTGGGCGCTTGCCGGCAAAGACGATCCCGAGCTTAGCGCCATGATCGACGCTGCGATTGAACTGATTATCCCGGCGCAGCAGCCCAACGGCTACCTGAACACACGGTTTATGTTCGAGAAGACTGATGAGCGATGGACCACCATCAATACCGGCGCCAACAATATGCACGAGATGTACACCGCGGGCCACCTTTTCCAGGCAGCCGTCGCGCACTATCGGGCAACAGGGTCGGAATCGCTCCTGGATGTTGCCACCAAACTCGCCACACATATCGCGGATACGTTTGGTACGGAAGAAGACAAGCTTCACGGGGTCGACGGCCACCCGGAAGTGGAAATGGGACTTGTCGAGCTTGCGCGGATTACAGGCAACCGGCGTTTCCTCGAAGCCGCTCAGTATCAATTGGACACCCGCCTGGGCATGGGGCGCATGAACAGCGCCGTCTACCCTTATCTGCCGATCCGGGAATACGACCGCGTGGTTGGACATGCCGTATGCGCCGTCTACCTGATGGCCGGAGCGGCGGACGCCTATGCTGAAAACGGCGACGAATCCCTGCGCAATATGCTGGACCGGATCTGGGACAACATGACGCAGAAGCAAATGTATGTCACGGGCGGCATCGGGCCACGGTGGGACAACGAAGCATTCGGAGCCGACTACGAGCTGCCCGGCCGCGCCTACGCCGAGACGTGCGCGTCCATCGGCAGCATCATGTGGAATGCCCGAATGCTCGCGATCGATCCCGATCCAAAGTACGCCGATCTCATTGAGCAAACGCTATACAACGCGTTCCTATCCGGTTTCTCCCTGGACGGCAAGCAGTACTTCTATCAGAATGTGCTCTCCGATGACGGCACACAGCGCCGCGAAGCCTGGTTCGGCTGCGCCTGCTGCCCGCCGAATGTCGCCCGGCTTCTCGCCCAGCTTCCCGGCTACTTCTACGCCGTTTCAGGCAGCGAAGTGTTCGTCAACCTGTACGCGGCAAACCAGGCAGAGGTCTCCCTGCCGGATGGTCAAACCATAAGCCTGACACAGAAGACTAACTATCCCTGGGACGGACGCATCCAGATCGTCGCCGAGACGACCGGCTCATTTACCGTAAACCTTCGCATCCCGGCATGGACGCGCGGAGCGCAGCTGTCAATCAACGGCGATGTCCAGACAGCTCCATCCTCCGGCGCTTACGCAAAGATTAAGCGCGATTGGAAGGCAGGAGACGTCATCGAGTTGAATCTGCCAATGCCTGTGCGCCAGGTGATCGCAAACCCGGCCGTGGGCGAACTCGCCGGACGCACAGCCTTGCTCCGCGGGCCGCTCGTATACTGCTTCGAGCAGGCCGACAATACGGATATCGACATTCGGAAGATCAAATTAAAGCCGGGCGCAGCGTTCGAGGCGGCATTTGAAGCAGACTTACTGAAAGGCGTCACAACACTTCGGGGAACGGCTGTCATCGCAGAAGACGCCTGCTGGGACGTCAGGCTATATCGCGACATTGATGAGGTCGAAGAGCCTGTGCTGAAAGAGGTGACGGTGAAGGCTGTGCCATATTACGCATGGGCCAACCGCGAAGCCGGCGCGATGACGATCTGGGTGGGGAGAGGGTAAGGATCCCGGCGGTTGAACTGCCCACTAGCGGGTCCCCGCTAGTGGAAGATCACCTTTGGTGATAAACTCGCCTTCGCGGATTCCTATGCTCCCGGCGGTTGAAACCGCGGCTAGCCGAAGATCACCTTTGGTGACAAACCCACCTACGTGGGTTCCTTGAGGTATCGCTTCGCGATGATTTTAAGATCGTCGCGCAGCGACACAAACAGGAGTCCACCTGCGTGGACTCCTGTTTGTGTCGCTGGTGGCTATCTGTAGGAATATGTTATGTTGTCCATAATTTCATGAGTTCACCACTGCTCGATATTCCGTTTCGTCTGCCAACCAGCGGTCTGGGCATCGCAGGGCTGTTTATGTCACCGGGGAAGTGGCAGCACATGAATCGGCTGATCCCTGAATACGTGCTGATCTTCGTACGCACCGGAGCGCTGCACATTCAGGAGGAGGAGCGGCCGTTTGTGATTCAGCCGGGAGAGGCGATATTGCTTCATGCAAATCGCCGCCACTTCGGCACATCCGACGAATCGTATGGGCTGACCTATTTCTGGCTGCACTTCTCTCTGCGCGGCGATGCGCCCGAGCATCGCGATATGCTCCTGCAGGTTCCACAGCACACGCAGGTAGCACGGCCGGACCGGTTGGAAACGCTGTTTCGCCTTTACATCGGCGATGCCGTTGTCCATCGAACGCATCCGCTTACGGAATCGCTGCTGATCTGCCAGATACTCTGCGAACTGAGTCAGAGCAGCTTAGCCGAGAGAAACGAAGAGCCGGAGATCCTTGCGACGCAGGCTGCCGCTTACATCCGGTCTCATCTGCAGGATCAGCTCTCGACATCGGTCGTTGCCGACGCCATCGCATGCAACCCGAAATATCTCAGCCGAATCTATCATCAAGTATACGGTGAGACGCTTACGCAGTCCATCCATAAGATCCGAATCGAATACGCCAAGCACTCCCTGATTGAGACGACCATGACCGTCGCCGAGATTGCCCACGGCTGCGGCTTCGAGTTGACATCCTACTTCAACCGGATCTTCCGGCGCAGCACCGGCATGACACCCAGCGAATTCAGGCAGACCTTCGGACGGCTGTTCTTGAATAGTTTGTGAAGGAAGATAGAACGGTACAAGCCCTCGGCCGGCGGTTAAAACCACGGCTACGTTGAGGCCGCCTTCGGCGCAAAGTCCACGCGTCCCGGCGGTTAAAACCACGGCTACGTTGAGGCCGCCTTCGGCGCAAAGTCCACCTGCGTGGACTCCTGTCTGTGTCGCTGCGCGACGATCTTAAAATCATCGCGCAGCGATACCTCAAGGAACCCACGTAGGTGGGTTTATCACCAAAGGTGATCTCACTCTAGCCGCGGTTTTAACCGCCGGCCGAGAGCTGAGGGGTTAGGTATCCTAATAAATCGCCACTTCCGTCGTCGGGTCAAAGAGGTGGGTCTTGTCGAGGTCGAATACCACATCGAGGGCGTTGCCGTCCTTCGCCTTGGTTTCGGCATCGATGGCGGCGACAACCTGGTGGCTTCCGGCGGTCAGGTACAGAGTAACAATGTCACCCATCGGCTCGGATACATCCACCTGGGTGCGCACCGTGTTCTGGGGTGTCGCATCGACCGGGTTCTTGAGGTTCTTGTCGTAGATATCCGTGGGGCGAGCGCCAAGAGTGACAGGCTTGCCGACATAGGCATCGAGCTTGCCGTTCTGGCTGGCCGGGGCTGCAATCGAGAACGAGCCGCAGTTTATGATGTAGCCGCCCGCCGTTCCTTTCTCAAGGCTCGCGGGAATGAAGTTCATGGACGGAGTGCCGATGAACCCTGCGACGAACATATTCACGGGACGCTGATAGATCTCCAGCGGCGGATCGCACTGCTGCAGGACGCCGTCCTTCATGACGGCGATGCGGTCGCCCATCGTCAGAGCTTCGATCTGGTCGTGCGTCACGTAGATCGTGGTGATGCCGAGGCGGCGGTGAAGCTTGATCAGTTCGGCTCGTGTCTGTACACGCAGCTTGGCGTCGAGGTTGGACAGCGGTTCGTCCATCAAGAACACCTGCGGCTCCCGGACAATGGCGCGTCCGAGCGCGACGCGCTGACGCTGTCCGCCTGAGAGGGCCTTGGGCTTGCGCTGTAGGTAAGATTCGATCCCCAGAAGCTTTGCAGCCTCGTTAACGCGCCGGTCGATGTCAGCCTTGGGAACCTTGCGCAGCTTGAGGCCAAACGCCATATTTTCGTAGACGCTCATATGGGGATAGAGCGCGTAGTTCTGAAAGACCATCGCGATGTCGCGGTCCTTCGGGGACACATCGTTAACAACCCGCTCGCCGATAGCGATATCGCCGTCCGAGATCTCTTCCAAGCCAGCGATCATGCGCAGCGCTGTGGTTTTACCGCAACCGGACGGGCCGACAAGCACCATGAATTCCTTGTCCCGGATCTCCAGGTTAAGGTCCTTGACTGCGGTGACCTTACTGTCGTAGCGCTTATAGACGTTCTTGAGTGTGACTTTAGCCAATGCTCTTCATCCTTTGTGTCTGCTGCCCCAAAATCGAAAACCTGGCGGCAAGCCGCTAACGGGTTTAAGTGGGACGTTCAGACTTATTACCAGTTGATACTGTAGGGTTTTCCTGTGCGCTGCTCGTACAGTTTCTGTAAATCCGGACGACGTTCCAGGTTGATGCGGATCTGCTGGTCGATCTGCTTCGCAAGCGCCTTCATTGCCTCAGCGGGAGACAACACATTATTATCCACTTTATCAGCATATTCCTGGATCCATCGGCTCGTTTCAATCGCATCAATAAATGGACTGTAGTCCAGAGCACGCGCATTTTTGATCGCAGACACAAAAGGAGCGTGGAACGTGGGGTCAGGAACCATCTCATTCGATAGCTGGCTGCCCGTCAGCGCAAGCTGTGGGTTCGGGGGAAGCGAGTCGCCGTCGGCGTCGATGATCTTGCTGTATTCCGGGCTGGCAAGGTACTTCAGGAACTTCAATGCCTCACGCCAGTGCGGGCTCTTCGCATTGATCCCGGCGGCACGAGTGCCTCCAACCGAAGACGAAGGTAGATTGCCGACATGGGGCAGCGTCACCGCGCCAAGGTTCCCCTTCAGTTCCGGGTAGTTCGGCACCTGGACGATATACCAGCGGCCGATCAGGATCATGGCCGCCTTGCCGCTTGAGAACCAGTTCAGGCCGCCGGCGCCCCACCCGCCCTGCGTGGACATCGCTGTCGAGTCAGCGGGCGTCGGGATAATCTTGTCGCGGTACATCATGTTGTGGTACAGCGTCATCGTATCGATCGACTGCTTGGAGTTCAGCGCCGAGTGCAGACCATCCGGAGCGAACAGACGCCCCTGGAAGCCCATCAGCATATCCTCGAACATCCCTGCATTGGAGTAGTTCGCGAGCGCCAGGTGCTTCTTACCGCTCTTGGACGGAGTGTTGATGATCTGCTTGCTTACCCTGATGAAGTCGTCATACGTCCACTCCGGCTTCGGGTAAGGCACACCATGGTCGTCGAAGATCTTCTTGTTGTAGATGATCGCGTTGGCAAACACGTTACAGGGGAAGCGGTACTGCTTGCCCTGAACCATGAGCGCATCCTTGATCGCCGGGTACGTATGCGATGGATCGAAGCCCATCTCCTTGGCGTACGGCGTCAGGTCGAGCAGAACACCTGAGTCGACCATGCTGATCATCGACTCCTGGTAAAGGTCCATAACATCGGGGCCAGTGTTGGTGGCGCACTGCACGATAGCCTTTGAGGGATCGCCCGTGTTGGGGTCGACGAACGCCTGCGTGCCGGGGTTCATCTGCGCGAATTTATCGGTCTGCACCACGCGAGCCGGATTGGCATCGGTGGCCCAGCGCAGGCGCACGATCCCGTCGTGGGGAGGCTGCTGCAGCGTCGCCTGAGCGGCCACATACATCGCAATGAACAGTACAAAGCAAATGGCGAAGGCTTGTTTCATAGATTAAAGTTCACGTTCAAAACTCTCGCAGGCTCCCCTCCCCAGCCCTCCCCGGAGGAGAGGGAGTAAGAAGGGAACAATTCTCGTAAGCGTTTCTAATCTGAAAGCCCCTCTCCTCCGGGGAGGGGTTTGGGGAGGGGAGCCTGCGAGTTACCCCTTCACCCCACCGAGTTGCAGGCCGCTTACCAGGAATTTCTGGAAGGCGGCGAAGATGATGATCAGGGGAGCCACGTTCATAACCGTCGCGGCCATGATCAGCTCCGTCTGCTGGCCGTAGCTGCTGTCTAGCGTCAGCATACCGACGGACATCGGGAATAGCTGGTCGCTATTGAGCATGATCAAAGGCCAGAAGAACGACTGATACGCGCCCAAAAACGTGATGATCGTCAACGCAATCAAACCCGGCCGAGCCAGAGGCAGCACGACGTCCCAGAAGATCTGCCAGGAGTTTGCGCCGTCGATCGTCGCCGCCTCATCCAGAGCCGGGGAGATCGAGAGCATGAACTGGCGAAGCAGGAACGTCCCGAATGCGCTGAATGCCGCCGGGATAATCAACCCGTGGTACGTGTTCAGGAAGTTCAGGGACACCATCGCCTGGTAGTTGGGGATCATCAGCACGACGCCGGGGATCATCATCGTCGCCAGGTAAAGCATGAACACCGTGTCACGGCCGCGCCACTTCAGACGCGAGAAGGCAAACGCCGCGAACGCGCTGGTGAGAACCTGCAGGAATGTGCTGCCTACCGCGATAAACAGGCTGTTGAAATACCAGCGGCCGAACTTGAGGTCCAGCTTCTTGTGAGTCACCGGGTCAGGCTGCGTGTTCAGCACGATCGGATAGTTCTGCGAGGTCGGCGTCTGAGGAACGATCTGAACCTGCTCCACTTCAGCGCGCGTCTTGAATGAGGCGCTCACCATCCACACAAAAGGCAGAGAGATTGCAAGGCCGAGAATAGAGAGCAGGATCAGGCGGGTGAGAAAGGTCGCCTTCTGCCTTGGGTTTGTTTTCGAGTTTCCAGCGGCAGCTACCATATTAATCGACCTCCATGCCTTTTCCGAACTTCCAGTTCAGAGCCGTCGCCACGAACACGATCAGGAACAGAACCCACGAGATCGCCGATGCATAACCCATGTCCAGATCCTGGAACGCCTTGTTGTAAATGTAGTAGCTCAATGTCGTCGTAGAACCGGCAGGGCCGCCTGACGTCATGACGCGAGCCTGCTCAAAGCCTCCCTGCAAGCCTCCGATGATCGACATGATCGTAATGAAGAACGTCGTGGGCGCAAGCTGAGGCCAGGTCACATGACGGAAACGATGCCACGGTCCGGCTCCGTCAACATCCGCCGCATCCAGCAATTCCTTGGGAAGGTTGGAGAGACCCGCCAGGTACAGCAGCATGTTTGTGCCGCCGATGCCCGTCCAAACCCCCATAATGATGATCGCCGGCTTTGCCCACATAACATCACTGAGCCAGTGAGGAGGATCGGCATGGATGCCGAGCACGTGGTACAGCGCTCCAAGACCCAAATTGATCGGTCCGGTAGTCGGGTTGTAAAGCGCCTTCCAGAGGATCATCAGAGCGACGCCGGAAGTGAAGGTAGGCAGATAGAACAGGGTGCGGAAGGCCACGACGTTGAAGCCGATACCCAGCGCGACGATGCCCCACAAAAGCGCACAGAGCAGGCCGGCGTTGGGGTTGCCAAGCGTCCAGATAATCCCGCCCATCATCAACCCGAGAAGCAAACAGATCGCCGTCCCTACCATGCGCTGTCGAGCCGCTCCGGTGGGCAAGTCCTCATGCAGCAGCAAGGCGATGAGCAGCGATCCTCCGATGGAGAAGGGAATGCCGATCATCATGAAGACGGTGTTGTAGAAGTACTGCCAGAAGTAGTTGTCTGTGGGTTCGTAGGTCTTCTCCATGGCAGTATGCATCTGCCACAGTCCGGCGGCTCCCAGGGCGATCATAATACCGGGAATAGAACCGACACCTGGCTTGAAGTCCGCATCCTGCGAGGCAGCGGTAAGTCCACAGATAAGAGCGACGATGCCGGCGAGGGCGACTCCCTGGATAGCCTGCTGCGATCCGATGACGAGGAAGGCGAGCCCAGCGAGAGCGATGACGGCCCCTCCAAGGCGTGTTCCCTTCCACTGCGACATGTTGGCCCACAGAGCAGCGATCATTCCGATAACGGCAAGCGCTCCGCAGAAAACATACTCCCACAATAGCCCGGGACTTCCATCCGTGATGGGCCGTACACCAAGCAGGTCCGTGAAGTTCCTCAAGCCGACATAGCTGAACTTGACGGCGGGTTTAAGCGACCAGTTGGTGAACGCCATCCAGAATGAGAAGAGGACGGGAAAGAAGGTAAACGCCAAAAAGCCGATCAGGTTAGGCGCAAGGAACCCCAGGGCAGCCGCGGTCTGGCCCGATCCGCGCCGGCGGCGCGCGGGTTTACCGGAGTTTCCGTTGGGCGCTTTGCCTTGGACAGCCTCGGCGCGTTCTTCGAGAAGAGGGACTTTCATAGGGCAATCCTGCTTTTCGCATGACAGAACGCTCAATGAGCGCCTGCATTTTAACAAGCCTCATGCCGGCGGCAGGCAGCGTACCTGCCGCCGGCATGGCGGTAGCGATGATCTTACATATCCTGGGAGGAATAGTCCTAGAACAATACGGCCTTCATATTAACATTATTGAGCCCCGCTGTCAAGCATTTAGCGCAACTATTGCGCAGCGATGTCGACGATACGAACGATGCCGCCGAAAAGCGATCGCCCCGGAAACCAGGCTTCCGGGGCGATCATCGACTGAGCGATATTTGAGCAGTGCCCATGGGCACGACGACGCCAGACACTTCAGGGCCGCGGCTTCACCGTTATTGTTGTTGTTTTGTGGATCACTCTCTGTGTCCCCGTCACGATCAGCATTGTATTCGCCGCCAAGGCAAGGGGTGTGAAGGCGTGCAAAACGGTTGTTGTATCAGCAGGAATCGCGATATTTGCATTCACTCGGATCGTATCCATTCTAATCGGACGTTTTGGAATCGTACTCCTCGGGCCGAATCACACGTTCGTAGATCGATTACTGCTCGTTCTTGAACAGATCCTGGAAGATGAGCTGGCCCCAAGTGCGACCGCGAGCATGCACCAGCGTGCCACCCTCGTTTAGCTTTCCGAGCTCGACGGGCGCGAACCCGAGATGTTTGGCCAAATTCGCCACGAGGCCGATCGCGTCCTCGTCGTCGCTCGACAGAAAGACGACCCGATGGCCGCCCTCGACGACAGGATCGGTAGCCAGAGTGGCCGCAATCAAGTGATTGAAACCTTTCACGAGCTTGGCTCCAGTGAACGACTTCGCAACGAAGGCGGAGGACGGGAGGTCGTCCAGCTCCTCAGGGGGAACTCCAAACGAGTTCGTCGCGTCGATGACCGTCTTTCCTTCCCAGTTCGGCAGAGCCTTCGCAACCTCGCGGTGCTCCCCGAACGGGACCGCCAAGACGATTGTGTCGGCCTTGACGGCTTCCGTCAGTGTTTTGGGAATGATCTCGGGTCCAATCGCGGCCGCATCGGATGCAAAGGTTTCCGGGTCGCGCGTGGTTGCAACGGACACTTCGATGCCCTTGCGGGCAAACGCCTTGGCAAGAGCGTGGCCGATCTTGCCGAAGCCGATAATCGCGTAGCTCATATATATATTCTCCTTCAGTTTACCGAGCCCGACGGCGCTCCAAATAATCGAATGGAGCGTCCGGCCGGGCGTAGCGCGTCAGAGTTGCGCCAGACCGCCATCGACGGCGACCTCGCTTGCGGTCATGAAGCTGCTGTCCGACGACGCGAGGAAGGCAGCGACGGCTGCGATCTCCGCCGGATCGGCCATGCGCTGGAGCGGAGTCATCGCGCCGTAGGCCTTCTGCCCCTCCTCGCCTAGCGCTTCCTTCGCGAGTTCGGTCGCAGTCGCCCCCGGCGACAGCACGTTTACCCGGATGCCGGTGCCCTTCAGGTCCTCCGCCCAGGTCCGCGCGAGGTTGCGCACCGCCGCCTTGCTCGCGCTGTAGGCGGTGAACGCCGGAGCCCCCGTAGTGCCGGCGCTCGATCCGGTCAGGATGATCGAACCGCCCTTGCCCATCAGCGGCAGCGCCTTCTGGACCGTGAAGATCGTACCCTTCACATTGACGTCGAAGGTTTCGTCGATGTGCTCGGCGGTGATCTCGCCGAGCCGAAGCTGGTTTCCCACCCCGGCATTGGCGAAGACGATGTCGAGGGTTCCGCGCTCGGCCTTCACCGCCGCGTAGAGTCGGTCGAGATCGGCCTCATCCGAGACCGAGCCCTTCACCGCGCGGGCATTAGGTCCGAGGTCGGCCACAGCGGTGTTGAGCACATCCTGCCGGCGGCCGAAGATGAAGACGAACGCGCCCTCCTCGACGAAGCGCTTTGCTGCGGCGAGACCAATGCCGGTAGCGCCCCCCGTGATGACTGCAACCTTACCTTCAAGCTTTCCCATAATTTTCTTTTCCTTCTCCGGTGTTGGGAAACACTTCTGTTTCCAATTGCACAAATATGCGGTACCATATGGATCACTGATCCAGATACAAGTTGTATTATACGGATCACTGATCCATTTGTCAAGAGGTATTTATGCGAGCCGATGCCAGAAAAAATTACAGCCATCTACTTGAGGTCGCGCGCGGCGTCGTCGCCGAGGATGGCGCCGATGCATCCATGCGAGAAATCGCCCGCCGGGCCGGCGTCGGGTTGGCCACACTGCTGCGCCATTTTCCGACGCGGGAAGCATTGTTCGAAGCCCTGCTGCGTGCGAATTTGGAAGCGCTGACGCAGAAGGCAGCCGAACTCGAAACGTCGCATCCCCCGGACGAAGCGCTCATGTCCTGGTTTCGCGAAGTGGTGGCTTTCGTCCAAAGCTATAGCGGCGTTGTCGCCTTGATGGCGAGCGCCCACGAGGACCCGGACTCCGCGCTTTACGCTACATGTGTCGCAGTCCACTCAGCGGGCGCGCGACTATTGCTCCATGCTCAGTCCGAAGGAACGGCGCGCTCCGATATGGATGGGGGCGACCTGTTCGCCCTGATCTCGGCGCTCGGCTGGCTCGCCGGCCAACCCGGTTTCGCGACACGGGGGGATCATCTCTCTCACCTTATTACGAGCGCCATCCTGACAAATCCGCCTGAAAACAATGTCAAGAAGGCAATGTAAAATTTGAGAAGCGTGATCCCGCAACGGGCAATGCTGAAGGGCCAGCTACGGGACCGCGCCGGTGTCAGACCTGCGCCATGCCTCCATCGACAGCGAGATCCACGCCGGTGATATATGAACTTTCATCGGAGGCGAGGAACGTGACGGCAGCCGCGATTTCCTCTGGATTGCCCCTGCGCCCCATTGGGATCTGCGTGGTGAACTGCTCGGCCGCTTGCTCGGCTTGTTCAGCGGTAAGGCCCGTCGTCGTCGCTAAGGCCGGGGTATCGATTGCTCCGGGGCTCATCGTATTCACGCGGATCTTACGGTCTTTGAGCTCCAGCGTCCAAGCGCGCGAGAAACTGCGCACAGCCGCCTTACTCGCAGCGTAGGCACTAAACCCAGGCAGCCCTAACACGTTCGAGACCGATGAGTTCAGGATAATCGAACCGCCGTCATTAAAGATGGGAAGGGCCTTCTGCACCGTAAAGAACAACCCTTTCACGTTCACGTCGAAGGTCTGGTCGAAATGGGCCTCAGTAGCCACCGCGAGCGGTGCGATTGTACCCGCGCCCGCGTTTGCAAAGAGGACATCGATGTGACCGTGCTTCTCTTTCACGACGGCATAGAGCCGGTCGAGGTCTTCTAAGTTTGAGATGTCACCTGCAACGGTTGTCACGTTTCTTCCGATAAAGGCTGCGGCCTCAGCCAGCTCTTTCTCCCGTCGTCCCGTGATCACGACGTGAGCGCCTTCTTCCACGAAGCGCTTGGCCGTGGCCAAGCCAATCCCGCTCGATCCGCCTGTGATGACTGCAATCTTACCTTCAAGCTTTCCCATGACTTTTCTTTTCCTTTCGTGGCGTCGTATTGCGCCTCTATTGCCATTTGCACAAATGTGCGGTACCATATGGGTCACTGACCCGGATACAGACAACAGTATACGGGTCAGTGACCCGCTTGTCAAGGGGAATTAGGAACTTTATGCGAGCCGACGCCAGAAAAAATTACGACCACATACTTGAGATCGCATGCGACGTCGTCGCCGAGCAAGGCGCCGATGCATCCATGCGAGAAATCGCCCGCCGGGCGGGCGTCGGGTTGGGAACCCTCCAGCGCCATTTCCCAACGCGGGAAGCCTTGTTCGAAGCCCTGCTGCATCTGAATGTGCACACACTGACGCGGCAGGCAGCCGAACTCGAAACGTCGAGTCCACCTGATGAAGCGCTTGTGTCCTGGTTTCGAGAAGCGGTGGCATTCACCCATAGCTATAGCGGCGTCTGCGCCTTGCTGGCAAGCGCCCACGAGGACCCGGACTCCGCGCTTCACGCTTCAAGCACAGCACTTCGGTCAGTCGGCGAGCGACTATTGCTCCGTGCTCAAGCCGACGGAACGGCGCACCCCGATCTGGATGGAGTCGACCTCTTCGCCCTGATGTCGGCGCTGGGCTGGCTCGTCGACCAACCCGGATTCGCGCCGCGGGGGGATCATCTCTTTCACGTTATCGTGAGAGCCATCCTGACAAATCCGCCTGGCGCCGCTGTCAAGAAGGCGTCGTAACAGATCGCAACGGATTGTTGTCTGCATTGCATCGGATGGCGTCCGCTATGACCGGCGACGGCAACGGGTGAGATGAGCAGGACGTTTTCCTAGAGGTCGATGACGATCTTGCCCTTCACGTGCCGGCTGGCCTGGAGCTCGACTGCGGCGCGGATTTGCTCGATCGGGAAGCTTGCGGCGATGGGCGCCCGGAGCCGGCCGGCTGCAATCAGGCCAGCGAGTTTTTCCAGGGCGCCGGGGATGGCGTTGGCGCCATTGGTTGGTGTGATCCCGTCGACCTGGGCGGCGATGGTGGTGATGCGTGTGTCAGGGACGCCGAGTTCCCTTGCGGCGAGCGCTGTCTCCGTTCCATAGAGGTCAATCGCAGCAGTGATACCATGGGGAGCGAGGGCACGGACCCGGTCTGTCAGGCCGTCGCCATAGGCGACCGGCTCGGCTCCGAGATCGCGCAGGAAATCGGCCGATGCCGCCGATCCCGTCCCGATCACGCGCGCCCCTGCGATCCGGGCGAGCTGGACGGCGAATACCCCGACTCCACCCGCCGCGCCTCCGATCAGCACGGTGTCGTCCGGCCCAAGTTCGACCACAGCCAGGGCGGCGGATGCCGTGCGTCCGGCGATCGTGAGGGTGGCGGCGGTGCGGTCGTCGACGCCGCCGGGGGTGTGATGGACTTCGTTCGCCGCGATGTCCCCGGTCGCGTCGACCACCACGAAGTCGGCGACCGCGCGGGACAAGGCCCCACCGAACACCCGGTCGCCAGGCGCGAAGCCGCTCACCCCCTCACCGAGCAGGTCGACTACTCCCGCGTAGTCGGTCCCAAACCCGGCAGGCAGGCTCAAGCCGAACCGGCCGGCGGTGTCCGCATCAGCGGTCATGAACCAGTCCATCGGATTCAACCCGGCCGCGGTGACCCGAACACGAACCTGTCCCGGTCCGGCCTGCGGAACTGGAACCTCAAGGATGTCCAGGACTTCGGGGCCGCCGAATGAATCGAGCCGGATTGCCCGGCTCCTGCTCATCGACATTTGATCGCTCAGCTTCTGCATGCTTTCTTGTCTCCATGGTGATTGAGGAACGCACTCAAATGGACTATACTTCGTTTATATGGATAATATACCACAAACGGAGCATGATCCGTTTTGATATCACGAGTGGACGCAACCCGTAACCGCGAGCAATTGCTCGCGGTGGCGACCCGCATGTTCACGTCGGCTGACGCCGAGCCGTCGATGCGCGCCATTGCCCGCGAGGCCGGGGTCGGCATCGCCACGCTCTACCGGCACTTCCCCACCAAAGAATCGCTGGTCGATGCGGTCTACCGGAGCCAGGTCGTGCGGCTGACGGCTGGCGCACGCGAGTTGCTTGACCAACTGCCGCCAGCCGTGGCGATGCGGCGCTGGATGGACCTGTTCGGCGACTGGATCGCGACCAAGAACGGCATGCTCGACACACTGCTGGCAATGATCGAGACAGGCGAGATCGCCCACGATCAGACCCGAATTGAGCTGCTAGCGGCCATCACCACGATCCTCGACGCCGGCTGCGTTGTAAATGACCTCCGCCGAGATGTCACTGCCGAAGACATCGCCGCGAGTCTTATCGGCATCTTCACGGTGGCCCCCAAGCCCCAGCGAGAAGCTCTTGCCAATCGCCTGTTGAACCTCCTCATGGATGGACTGCGTCCTTTGACCAAAGGAAACGACCTATGAAGCGCCTTGGGCGAGGCTGCCGTACTTAACTGACCTCCCTGTTCCATTGCTCCCCGGACCCCGATTACTGCAATGAGTTGAATCAAAGCCGTAAAAACGGTCAGGCCCGGCGCTTTAAGCGCCGGGCCTGATTGCTTTTTCGAAAGGGTTATACTGGAGCTACAGTCAGATGGATTTTCACCCGATGCCTGCCGCCTACTCGCCAGATACCGCAGCAGCGGGCTTTGTCGCAGCCGCCTCGTCACCGTTAAGGGCAACTCCGAGGCTCTTGAGAGAATCCTCAAGCTGGTGGCTTGCTTCTCCGCCGCCGACATTTGTCTTGGCGATGATCCCGTTCTTGTCGATGACATACTGGGCCGGAATGCCGCTCACATGGTAGAGAGTTGCGGCAATATTCTTGTCGGCCTTACCGGCGGGATCGAAGTAGACGGGGAAGTTATACTTCTTGCCGATATTCTCCGTAACCCACTTGTCATACTCCTTCTTGCCGTCCCACACGCAGACGGCGAGAACGGCGACATCCTGGGATTTGACCTGCTGGTAGATCTTCTCCAGATGGGGCATGGATGCCTGGCAGGGGCCGCACCAGGTGGCCCAGAAATCCAGGATCACTGTCTTGCCTTTGAAGTCGGAGAGATGGGCGGTCTTGCCGTCGGTGGTGAGCACGGCGAAGTCGGGCGCAGGCGTTCCGGCCGCAAGCAGCGTCGGGAAGTGGAATGCCGTAGCGCCGGCAGGCGGAGTGAACACGAACCGCTTGGGCGCAATCGGCTTGTCCACAGTCCAGCCGGTGAAGTCCAGTTCAAGCGCAGTAGTGGTCTTGCCGCCGGTGGTGATCGTCGTGGAGCGGCGGTATGGAAGTCCGGTTTTCGCGTCGAACCAGACATGGTCCGTATACGTCGCCGGCTTGCCGTCGTGGCCCACGGTCTCAGGATAGGTATCGGCCTGCAGCGTCATCGGCTTGCCGTCCAGGGTCACCTTGCTGATCGCGCGCTTGGTCTTGGAACCGGCTTCCAGCGGCGCGTGAGGATCGAGGAGCAGATCGGCGCTGGAGAGATATCGAACCTGAGAGTACGGACCGCCTTCCGACTTGGGGTCGAGGTTGCGGTACATCTTGGAATCGCCGTAGTATTCGAACGACTTGTCGCCGTCGGTAATGTAGAGGGCGGTGTTCCCCGGCTTCTCTGCGCTGTCGGCTAAAATTCTTACCTTCTTCGGCTTTGCGATCTCAACCGCGAAGCTAAAGACCGGCTTGAGCTTGCCCGTATCGTCGGCGCGCAGGAATGTTTCCTTGACTTGCAGGGTTTTCGCCGCGGCCAGCTTATCGGCGGCATGGGAAGCGGGCGCTCCCAGCACGGCCACTAGGCCGCAGGCGATGAGAGTTGCAGGAACGGCGACGGGTGAATTTGGGATCTGCATGGTAGCGGATACTTTCATAAATGCAATTGACCCGGCCCCGCACTCAAATTGAGTGCGGGACTGGGTCAAGAAGAGCGATTGCCCGGCAACTACTTGTCGAGATTAAAGTAGTAATCCTGGTTGGTACTGACAGATGCAGGCGGCGCGAGGTAGCCAAGGTTATTTGCCGAAAACAGTTCGGGAGCATGGCCGCCGATAGCCGTACTTGGGAAGATTGGATGAACAGCTTTGACATGGCCGTCAGCCCAGAGAGCGTTGCCAATGCCGTTATGGACGCCATGGAAGCAGACGCCCTGTGATGGGGGTGACAGGCGATTCTGGCGAACGAGTGTCGGGCCGGTGAAAGACCAGTCGGCTGAGTCTGCCATGAAAACGGTGTCAGCGGGAGACTGAATCTGAGCCAAGGTAGCCGGCTTGGAAGGCGCGTACAGGATATTCATGTTCGAGCCGTAGGTTGTCCAGACCGGATTGTTCCAGGTCAGGATCTTCGGAAGGGTACCGGACGCGGTTGGGCAGTCTTCGATCTGGGTGTTCTTCATGTATGGCTGCAGGAAGCCCTGGTCGGGGTGGAATGTGCTGGTGGGGCCGTCCATGTAGCCGTCCCAGAACTTCGCGCCCGGCACGCCGGTAGCATCGACATACGGGAACCAGGTCTCGTCGTTATCCTGCACATATTGCAGTGTGGCGAGACCGACCTGGCGAAGGTTGGATTGGCAGGAGGCCTGGCGAGCCTTCTCGCGCACTTTGGCGAAAACGGGGAAGAGGATTGCGGCGAGAATCGCTATGATAGCTATCACGACGAGCAGCTCAATCAAAGTAAATGCCCGGCTGGTATTGCGGGGCGAGAACGAATTTTTGATCATTTTAGTATATTTCCTCTGCGGTTAAGCAAGATGACAAAAGAACCCGGCCACTCTGGGACAGGCGGACTTCACAAAGAGAACGAACGCCTTTGTTCTCTCAGGCCTCCCGACATCAGGTCAGCCGCGAATGAAACGTTACTACCGTCACCGTAGTAAATTCGTCTTGCAGTGAACAATACCGGCGACTTTGTTGTCTGTCGGCACCGCCGCTCCATTGAGCGGCTCACGTAATCTGATCATCATAACTGCGATTAAGAAGCAGGAATTCTCCAAGCGTTCAAGCTTAGGGATAACCAGGATTATTCTCGATTATACGACGGGAGTCCAAAATAACTCTGATATATCAGGGGATTTTATGATTTATAAAAAATATTTCAGGCGGAATCGCCCGGGAGAGAGGGATTCACGGCATCCAGGGCCATCGTGACGATATCGCTCAGCGAGGCGATTTCCCCCCGAGCCCAGGCGGAATCGAACGCTGCCGAAGGAAGCGCAGCACGCGCGGCATCCAGAGATTGTTGGAAATCGCGCCCATCGGTCACACCAAGGGAGCTGCCGAGCTGGGACATCAAACGCTGCGCGCCGGCGAGGAAGGCGACGCCTGTCTCATAATGCTCCGCAGCCGTCTCAAGTATTCCGATGCGATTGAGATAGAAGGCGATGATATGCTTGTTGCCGACTTCATGAGCCAGCTGCAGCCCCTCGGACAGAACCTCTTGAGCACGCTCCCGCTGCCCCTGCCTGGAGGCCACGGAGGAGAGATTGGCAAGCGCGATAGCTGCGCCATATGAATCGCTGAGGTCTTTGTGGATCACCAGCGCCTCTTGAAACAACAGGTCGGCGCGGGCGTAATCCTTGCCTTCGGCCGTGATAAGGGCAAGGTTGTTCAAGCCGGCGGCAATGCGATGGCGATTTCCCAGCCGCTGTTCGATCTCCAGGCTCCGCTGCGTATATTCGCGAGCCTCATCGTAACGCTGCTCTTCCTGAGCGATATTTCCCAGGTTCAACAATACACGGGAGATACCGGCCTGGTCGTTTCGCTCCGTGGCCAGCGCCAGGCTCTCATCAAAGTATGTCCGCGCCGTAGCGTAGTCATCTTCCCGGTACGAGGTGATCCCAAGGTGATACAAGGATTCTGCAACGCCGGCGATATCGCCCAGGCTGCGTCGCAGCTCCAGCGCCCGCTCATGCGCAACGCGCGCCGTGGGATAATCTCCCTGCGACCATGTAAGATGGCCCAGCACGCTCCATGCCTTTGCGTAGACCGCAGAATCGGAAGGCTGGCCGGGCACGGCCAGCAAGCGCTCCAGCCAGCGCACACCTTCCTGCAGCGATCCCCGGATCACCCAGTAGCTGCCGAGAGCGCCTGCCAGACGAAGACCCAGCTCGCACTGTTCCGTTTCCAGGCTCCATGTAAGCGCAGACCTGAGGTTCTCGCGCTCGAAGTCCAGGATCGTCAGCGATTGATCCTGCGCCGAGCCGGTCAGCCCCGTACCGGCCTGCTCAGCGATACGCAAAAAGTAAGCGGCATGAATACGGCGAGCAGCAGCTCTCTCGTCCGGGGAAAGCTGCTCCATGGCAAACTCGCGCAGCGAATCCAGCATGCGGAACCGCATCTGCGAGTGTGTTTCTTCTACAAAGATCAGGGAGCGTTCCCGAAGTTGCGTCAGAGCCGCCAGTGTCGCTGCCCAATCCGTGCCGCCTTCCTGCGAGCTTGTCTCTCCCAGTATCGATTCGGCAGCCTCCAGGCTCCAGCTTCCCCGGAAGACTGAAACGGTCTTGAAGGTATCCCGCAGGTCCTGAGGCAGCTGGAGATAGCTATAGTCCAGAGCAGCCCTCAATGTGCGGTGGCGAGGATTGATGTCGGCGCGGCGGCTCACCAGCAGATCGAAGCGGTGATCGAGCTTCTCAAGCATCTGGGCAGGCATCAAAGTCTGCGCCCAGGCCGCGCACAACTCGATGGCGAGCGGGATGCCCTCAAGGCGCTCACAAACCTGCGCGATCACCTTTGCATTCGCGGCGGTAATCGTAAAGTTCGGCCGTACAGCCTGTGCGCGGTCAAGGAACAACTGGACGCTCGCATAGCCGAGCAGCGTCGCAGGAGTCGCCTCGATCGTCGGCACGCTCAGGGGCGCGGCCATAATCTCTCGCTCCCCGTCCAGGCCAAGGCGCTGCCGGGATGTGGCAAGAACGGTAAGCGTAGGAACGCGGTCAAGCAGTTCTCTCACCACCGGCGCGGCCCCATCGATGAGATGTTCCAGGTTGTCCAGCGTCAGCAGGAAGGGAGAACCGGTCAGAGCTCCGACGATCTGATCCACAGGGGGCTCGGCGGGATTGGGCGGAAGACGCAGCGCAGCCGCAATTCCCGGCACGATCATCTGAGCATCATCGAGATCTGCAAGCGGAACGAATGCCACCGCGCCGGAGTATGCTTCCGCCAGATCCGCGCCGGCAGCCAGTGAAAGGCGCGTTTTTCCCGAACCGCCGGGGCCGATGATGGTTACAAGGCGCGCCCCGCCGTTCAGGACCATTCCGCGAACGCGCTCAATCTCAGCCTCACGTCCGAAGAGGCGGGTCAAAGGGGTAGGCAATGCTGCGGCGCGCGATGGAGCGCGAGGCGGCTTCACGGGAGATGCGGCCGCCGGAACCGTCACATTCTCCCGGATTTGATTGACCAGGGAACGGACGGCCGCGGACGGCTCCAGCCCCAGCTCCTTATCGAGGATCGATTTGAGTTCTTGATACTGACGCATCGCCGCAGCCGCTTGACCGGCGGCGGCCAGCAGACGGATGACGTCTCCGTGAGCTTCCTCCTGCAGCGGATCAGCATCGACGGCGCGGCGCGCAAAACCAAGGGCAGATTCGATCTCGCGATCCGTCTCAGAGATGGACGCGAGGTCGCGAAGCGCCTGGACATAAGCATTCAACAGGCGCTGCCGCTCGTTGAAGATCCAGTCGCTGTAATAGCCGGAGAGCAGCTCGTCACGGTAGAGGCCCACAGCCCGCGTCAAAACGTCACGCCGCCGGTCTTGATCCTGCGTCCGCGATGCTTCGTCAATGGCAGCTGTAAAATCTGCAACATCGGTGGTGAAGGCCTGAGGGTTGAGGCCGATGGTAAGGCGATCGGCAATTAGCACGCTGCCCCGCGCAATATCGTCCGGCTCAAGCTGCGGGCGAAGCCATACCAGCGCCTGGCTGAGACGGTTGCGGGCAGCCGTCATGTCGGCATCGGGCCAGAGGGAATCGATGAGCTTTTCGCGCGTATGGCGCTGGCGAGGATAGAATGCCAGCATCGCAAGCAGAGCCCCGACCTTCTGCGTTGGGAACCTGTCGATCGGGGTGCCGTTCCGATGGGCAGTAAGCGCGCCGAACAACTCGACCCGCCACAAGGCTGTAGAGATATCGCTTTGTGCCGACTCCATAATTTATGTTACCACCTGCCCCGCTCTCTACGTACACTTGAGGTTACAAAGCGATGTATAGGGGTGACAAATGGGTAGAGACATTCCAATTCGCAATATTCTCTATTCAGGTAAACTGTCCCATGGATGCGACACAGGATATGTGGCATGTGGAATTGCTCGGAGACTTTCGTGTGCTCCGCGGCGGCCGTGTGGTGGATAAATTTCATACCCGCCAGACGGCATTGCTTCTTGCTTACCTGACTGTATTTCCACGCCGCCACTCCCGTGAAGAGCTGATCGACCTCCTCTGGCCCGATGCCGATCTTGAGTCCGGGCGCAGCCGCTTATCGCAGGCGATCTGGCGTCTGCGGCAGATTTTACAGGCGCCGGATCAATCCTCCGCAGATGTGAGTCTCATTGCTGACCGGAACACCGTCGCGATCAATCCCGCTCAAGTCACGTCCGATGTCACCCGTTTTCGAGAGTATCTGCAGCAAGCCGCGAAGCTGGAAGGCGCGGCGCATGTGGAGGCGCTTGAGCGAGCAGCCGCGGCGTATGGCGGTTCCGGCGTCTTTCTTTCGGGCTACTACGACGACTGGGTGCTGGCGGAGCGTCAGAGCCTGCTTACGAATTACCTGGATGCACTCAAGACGATAGCCTCCTATTTTGAAAAGGCGGGCGATTGGCAAAGAGCATTGGCGGCAGCTGAGCGCGCAGTGAATGCAGACCCTCTGATAGAAGATTCGCACTACGACCTGATTCGCATCCTTGCGGCCAGTGGGCAGCCGTCTGCGGCACAAAGGCAGTACACCACTCTCACCCGCTTGCTCGCGCGCGAATTGAACAGTGAGCCTTCCGGCGCAACCCGCGCCCTCATGGCCCAGGTGCATCAGGCCGTCACTCCACCAAGGACTCCCGCGGCGCTTTCGGCCACACAAACACCTTTGCTGCGGGTCATGCCGCTTCCCATACCGCTGACGACCTTCTATGGGCGAGAGATATTCGTTCAGGAGATTGGCGCGCTGTTGAACGACCCCGCAATCCGATTGGTTACCCTGCTGGGTACGGGAGGAGTGGGCAAGACACGGCTGGCTGTGGAGCTTGCGCGAGGTGTCGAAACGCGAAGCGTGGATCCGGCGGTAGCTTTTGTTTCCCTGGCCGACATCGCTGAACCGCGCATGGTCGTCGAGTCCATTGCTGCCGCCCTCACGCCGCTGCGCGAAGCGCCGCCGATGCAGCGGATTGAAAATGCGCTCACAACCTCACCGAGCGCGGCAACCTTCCTGCTGGTGCTCGACAATGCCGAGCACATGGCCGATCAATTGGGTGGGATCGCGGTGGATCTTTTGACGCGGATCCCCCGGCTGAAATTGCTGATTACATCCCAGCGCGGATTGGGCGTCAGCGGCGAGCACGAAATAATGCTTACCCCTCTGGAACTCCCGCATGCAAAGATGCCACGATCTTCAAATGCGATCCCGGCACAACAGTCCGGAGACGATATCGAAAGCGCGCCGAGTGTGCGATTGTTCCTGGATCGGGCAAGATCGGTAAGGCCGGGCTTTGCGAGTGATGCGGCCGGCCTTGACAACGTGGCTCTGATCTGTGAGCGACTCGAGGGATTGCCTCTGGCCATTGAGTTATGCGCAGGCTGGGCGCAGACCCTCGGAACGGGGCAAATGCTGGAAATGTTGACCCAGCGCTTCGACCTGCTGGTGAGCCGGCGCACCGATATTCCGGCACGCCATCGAACTCTGCGCGCGGCAATTGAGTACAGTTATGTCCATCTTACAAAAACCGCGCAGGACTTCTTTGTACAGCTATCCGTGTTCCGCAATGGCTGGACGCTCGCAGCCGCAGCCGACGTCTGCACAGGCGGCTCGGTTCCGGCGGCGCTCACAATGCTGGCGCAGATGCGTGAGCGGTCGCTGATCGCGGCCGATGAAGCCCATACAGGCGACGGTATGCGTTACAAGATGCTCGAAAGTCTGCGCGAATTCGCCGCCGAGCAGCAAACGATGGCGCAGGAGCAGCAGCACGCCGAAGCTCATGCAGTTTATTTTGCGCGTTTTGTGCAGGAGACGGTTACCCGCATGTCCGGTCCGGAGAATACCCTCTGGGCAATGCGCCTTGACGATGAAATGGAAAATATCCGCGCAGCTCTTGAGCATCTCATCTCCGGCGGCGAAATCGAGCAGGCATGGGCCGTCACAGCAGCCGCATCAAAGGCGTGGAACGCCAATGGTCATGCAAGAGAATCGCATCAATGGATTGCGCGCGCTCTGACTATAGAGAGTCCTATCACGGACGACGAACAGAACGGTTCGGAACGCGGCCGACATATACAACGGCTTCGCGCGAGATTGCTGACCACTCAGGCAGAGACTTTACGCGCTCTCAGCGACTTCACGGCAGCCGCAGCGAGCGCCGCCTCAGCCCTCGCGATCTGGGAGGAGCTTGGCGACGCCGCTGGGATGACTGAATGCCTCGATTTGATGGGTGTCGCAGCAATGCTCCATGATGATTTCGACAACGCCCAGGCTTTGCTTACCCAGGCGCTGCCGCTGGCGCGTACGCTGGGCGATCTCAATACCATCGCCCAGACCCTCAACGACCTGGGCCGGGTCGCAATGGCGCTTCAGGATTGGCCCACGGCCCTGGATAGGCTGACGGAAGGCCTGGAACTGCGCCGCCGGCTTGGCGACATGCGTTTGGTCTGCTCCAGTCTGGGCAACCTTGGCCTCGTTCATCGCTATCAGGGCGACTATGCCGCCGCGCGTGTGCTACTGCAGGAGGCGGTGTTCCTTCAGAATCAGCATGGAATCGTCTGGTATAGCTCGCTCGACCTCAACCTCGCCACCGTTGAAAGGCTCGACGGGCACTACGCGGAATCTCTGCGTTTGCTGTCGCTCACACTTATCAAGACGCGAGCGACTGGTGAACGGCGCGTCGTCGCATGGTGTCTGAAGGAAATGGGGCATCTGGCCATCGTACTGAAACAGTACACGCTGGGGCTCCGCCTGCTGGCTTGCGCGGAGGCGATGCGCGCAACGATCGGTATGTCCTTCAAGCCTCTCGGCCCTCAGGACATTGAGCGCGACCGGACTGAGTGTGAGCAGGCGCTCGGCATATCCGACGCAGCAGCGAACTGGACAGTCGGCGCTTCCTCCGACCCGGACATGCTCCTCGATCAAGCGCAGATTGCGCTCACCGAAGTCACCCATTCCATCGAATAGAAAAATTATCGCAAATAAAACTTTTTAAAGAGAACCTTGAGAGAGTCTTGAGAGAGTAAACGGTTACACTCATCATAGTTCAAATTACTCATGCGGTTAATTTGCCGTCGAAGCTGTCGGCATTCTGAATTTCGTTGAACACAAAGGAAGAATTGTCATGTCACAGCGCCAATCTCGCAATCAATATCGAAAAGGGTTCACTCTTATTGAACTTCTTGTAGTGATCGCTATCATTTCGATCCTTGCCGCGATCCTATTCCCCGTTTTTGCTCAAGCCCGCGAAAAGGCGCGCCAGACTATGTGCGCGTCCAATCTCAAGCAAATCGGCCTTGCATGGACGATGTACTCTCAGGATTACGACGGATGCATGGTCATCCCGTCCTATCTCGGTCTCGGCGACGGGACGCATGCAGGGCATTTCGTGTTTCAGACGTGGAGCCGCCTGATCGACGTGTCCACCTCCCAGGTCGATATGGCGGGCGGAAAGCTGCAGTCGTACATGAAGGCTCCGCAGATCCAGAATTGTCCCGATGCGACCTTTACGTATGCCGCCTCGGTGCCCCTCCTGTATCGCGGCAATGCGACAGGGTACGGAACAAACCAGCAGGTCACGGCCGGCGGCACCAAGGAGAGCGACATCGATGCGTCTTCCGAAACGATTCTTATGGCGGATTCGGCGACGCTAAGCGGCACATCGCTGATCGCGGCGGATAACCTCGTCATTCCTTCCGTCGAGCCTATCTATAAATCCTCGCAGGCGACTATGGCTTTCCGGCATCAGGAGCACGCCAATGTGCTCTTCTGCGATGCGCATGCCAAGGCATTCACCCCAACCTACACCGTTTACACAGGCTATTCCGGGCCGACCGCCGATCAGGTCCGCGCCGCTCACCTGGGCTATATCACAAGGCACGGCATTACCGGCGATGCGGCCACAGATGATTACTATTATCTGACGCACAAAGGGAATTAAGGTCAACAGAAAGCAAAGTTCTATGCTCAAGCAAATCCCTGCATACGCCATTCTCGGAACCGCATTGCTGGCTCCCCCAGCAGCAACGAACGCCGCGCCGGCAACGGCTCCAGTTTCCAACCCATTGTCCACGGCGCGCACCATTCAGGTGCGTGAAACGATGCTCAAGCCGGGCAGCGACGGCAATCTCTCGCAGCAATTCGACATCGCCGTCAGCATCGAACGGCCGAAAAAGGTCAGGGTCGCTGTCTCAACTGCGGCCAGCCCTGCGCCGGACCTGTACGTCAATGACGGCGATGCTGAGTACGAATACGATAACAAGACCAACTCCTACCGGCTGGACACTCCGGGAACCGACGGCAAATCGCAGGCGGTGATACGCAAAATCACCCAGGTCGATCTGATCCTGGAGCACGGCGGAGAGTTTCCATCAATGGACGGCATGAAGCGCGATGTCACCTCGGAAACCCTGGACGGCAAACCGATGCAGCTGATAACGTCCACTGTGCCGTTCGTGAAGTCCGCGGACAAAGAGGTGGATGTTATCGTCAAGGAGTGGATCGATACGGCAAGTTCTTTGCCTTACCGACTGTCGACAGCCTATGCGACCAAGGACAAAACCCAACCGATCTATCAGGTCACATTCCATGATTGGAAGGTCAACCAGCCGATCCCCGCAGCACAGCTGGCCTGGGCTGCCCCGGCGGGGGCGCGGCTTGTGCACAGCGACGACGAAGCCAATTTGCTGGCGGCCGGTTCCCCTGCCCCGGATTTCTCAGCCATAACTCCCGACGGCAAAACGGTAAAGCTTTCGGACTACAAAGGCAAAACCGTGGTGCTCGACTTCTGGGCCACATGGTGCGGCCCCTGTCAGAAGTCCATGCCCCATCTGGAATCCGTCTACAAGCAAGTAAAGGGACAGGATGTGGTTGTGCTGGGCGTGTGCGTCTGGGATCAGAAGGATGCCTATGACAAATGGGTAGCCAAGAAAGCCGGCATGTTCACGTTCCAGACCGCATTCGATCCGGCCGGACATGGCGACAACAGCATCGCGGGCAAACTCTACCATGTGAAGGGCATCCCCACACAGTACATCATCGACAAGGACGGCAAGATCGCGGCGGGATACTCCGGCTACAACGATGGCGAGACCCGATTGGACAAAGCGCTTGCGAAACTGGGCGTCACGCTGCCGGGCGAGAAGACCGCTTCGGCGAAACCGTAAATCTATCGGGAGCAAGTCATGAACGGTTTTGCAAAACGGGGATGGTTTCCGTTATTCACGGCGGCAGCGCTGGCGGCCGCCGTGCCGGCGGGAGCAACCATTCCACTCCGCGCGCTGGTGCTCAGCGGAGGTCCCGACCTCAAAAACAATCAAGCAGCAATCGAAAGCAATGTCCGATATGTCGATCGCTTGCTGCCGAAGGGCGTGGTCGAGCGTGTGCTGTTTACCGACGGCGACAGGCAGACGAAGAGCGTTCTTTGCGAGGACGATCAGGGAAAGCAGTACTACCGAAGCCCACAGCTGCCCAGACTGGACGGGGCCAATGAGATGCCCAGGATCGAGTCGGAGTTTCGAACGCTTGCATCGGGACCTGCGGCCACGCCGGTGTTGCTTTATGTAACGGGCCACGGCAGTCCCGGCGTGGGCGCATTCGACAACAACCATGTCGATCTGTGGAATAAGGGACAGCTGACCGTTCAGGATCTTGCCGGCCAGATCAAGGCGCTGCCGGAGTCCACACCTGTGACGCTTGTTATGGTGCAATGCTTCTCCGGCAGCTTCGGCAATCTTCTCTTTGAAGGCGGCGATCCTAAGAGAGCGCTCATCAATCGCAACCTCTGCGGCTTCTTTGCCAGCCTCGCCGAGCGGCAGGCGGCCGGATGCACAGCTGCCGTCAACGAGGCGGACTATCACGACTTTACCAGTTATTTCTTTGGCGCTCTCAGCGGATCATCCCGCCAGGGCAGACCAATTACGGGCGCTGACTACAACCACGATGGACATGTCGGAATGGATGAGGCGTTCGCGTATTCCATAATCCACGACGATTCCATCGATACTCCGGTCTGCACATCGGATGTCTTCCTGCGCCGGTTCGTCCCGGCACAGGGCTTTGACTTCACGGAGACATCCTGGTCCGATTTACGCTCCTGGGCTACACCTGCCCAGCGGGCCGCCCTCGACGCGCTCTCGGATGACCTTAACCTCAGCGGGGAAGAACGTCTCGCGGATGGGCTCACTATGTTCGAAAAGACGAAGGCGACGGACTGGGATCTGCCAAGCGTGCATGTAATCCGGTTTATGCGCCTGGCAAAAACCGTCGTCCTTGCGCACTGGCTTATGACATCTACTGCCGCCTCGGATCAGCCTCTAAAAGAAAGATACAAAATGCTGACGGCTGCCGAAGCGCAAAGCTGCCTCGCGCCGGATGCCCCGCCTATCCAAAAGACATTTACAACAAACTAAATGCGAAGCTCCCGGCCGCCGTGCCGGGAGCTTCGTCTTACAGACCAGAACGGCGTCGAACGATAATTCTCTCAGGTACTTATGAAAGTAATCTATGACGCACAGCAGGATACCGTGCGTATCCTGTTCCGCAATGCTCCCATAGCCCGCAGCGCTGCAGAGCAAGGCGGCATGATCGTGGACTATGCCCACGACGGCAGCCTCGTCGGTCTGGAAATGACCAATGCCTCGCAGCGCATACACAATCCCCGCACCGTGGAGTTCAGCCCTGTGATTCAAAATGCGGCCGTTGAATAAGCAAGCGCTTTATTGACCAGCGGGAAAGAAATCTGCGGGAACGCGAATTATGGCTGGGGCGTGATCAATATCGACAGCGTCCGTGGGACGCTCAATGCGTGAGAGGAGGCGGCGTACGGACTGCTGACCGATCTCGAACTTGCGCTGGACAATGCGATCCGTGGTCAGTTGTATCGATGACGAGAGATGGGGAACCATGTTCGGCCAATCGCTAAAGCCTACCACCGTCAATTGGTCAGGGACATTGATCTCAAGACGGCGCGAAGCTTCCATCACGGCATCCACATGCTTGTCCTGAATGCAGAACACGGCAGTGGGAGGCTCGGGGCGATGCATCAGGGAATCGAGCGCATCCTGCACTAACTGGACGATCATCTCAAAGTCTGCCTCGTCCTGCATGGTAAGCCCGCGAGACCATATCGGAAAATGCCGGGTCCATTTTGAAGGATCTGCCACCCCAATCTCTTGAAGGGCGTCCTTATAACCGCTGTACCTCTCCACAACGGAAGACGCCTCCAGATTGTTATCGGAAAAGAAGGCGATGCGAGTATGGCCACGCGCAATGATCTGACGCATTGCGGCAAGAGTTGAGCCGTGGTTGTCTGTCATCACGGCATCGGCAGTAAGGCCTTCCGGCGCTTTGTCGACACAGACGATCGGCACGCCGGCGTCGATGATACGCTGGAGCAGGGCCGTGTTCTCAGGAGCGCATGTCGGGTTACAGAGTATGCCGTCCACCTCATACTGTACACGCTCCAAATAATCCGCTTCCAGTCTTGGGTCGTCGCCGGTCTCGCACAATAGAAGGTGATATGCTTCCGGCAGTTCGGACCGCATGCCCCGAATGTACTCGAAATGCGGAAAGATGTTGAGGAACGCGGAGAGGAGCGCGATATGTCCGGTCGCCTTCGCGCGCGGCATCGTGACGATGGTCCCGCTCCGGCCGTTACGAATAACGAGGCCCAATCTCTGAAGTTCGCTCACGGCGCGGTGTGCCGTGAGACGATTAACCTTCCACTCCGCAGCAAGGGCGTCGCCGGAAGGAAGCTTATCGCCGGGACGCAATTCGCCGGCTTCAATGGAGCGGCGCACCTCGTCGGCAATCTCCTGCCACCGATTACGGGATGATGTTGTTTTCGTCAATGCTTTTTAGACCAAATCGCAATCGTATTAGAACGATGTGACGAAAATAATAACATGGTCGCCAAGCATTGTCAAGCAAGCGGCGTTGGGGACAAAGAATTAGCTCTCCTCTTCAACGAGGATGTCGAAGAGGAAAGCTAATGGGTTAGGTAATTGGACTGAACAATATCTAGTGAACGCTCACAGATGCGCTGGTTCCGGTTACGCCGGTATTGACGGTATCGGTAGTGGAGATTGTCTGATTTCCGGCTGTCTTGAACTTCACGGTGATCTGGCGTGTGCCGCCCGGCAATGTTACGTTGGCAGGAAGCACGGCGGCAGGATCGGTGCTTGTGAAGCGCACCGTGCCCGTGTAGCCCGTCGAGGTGTTGCCGTAGGCATCCTTGGCCGTCACCTGTGCCAGGAAGGCAGTATTGGGCGCGGCTGTCGCAGGGGCCGTGATAGCGAAGGTTGTGGCCACACCTCCGACCACGCCGATCCCGCTCAGGCTTCCCTTAATCGTGGATGTCGCTGTATCAACGGCAAACACTGTCTGAGGTCCGGCTGTCTTGAACGTGATGTAGAACGATCCCACGCCATTCGACAGCACCGCATCAGCAGGCAGAACGGCATTGGCGTCCGTGCTGGTGATATGAACAGTTCCCGTATAGCCGGGAACCGTGTTGCCAACCGTGTCCTTCGCCGTCACCGTGAACAGCGCCTGGGTTCCCGCGACGGGATGAGCCGGTCCGGTGATCACAAATAGTGCAGGCGCAAGACCGACGCTGATATTGGAACTTGTGCCGGTGAGGGCGGTGCCGGTATCGGTGAGCGAGATCGTCTGTGTGCCCGGGGTCCGGAACTTGATGCTGATCTGCTTCGAGCCGCCGGTAAGGGCGAAGTTAGCGGGCAGAACGGCGGTCGTATCGGAGCTGCTCACATGGACGGTCTTGGCGTAGCTGGTGATTATGTTCTCGTACTGGTCCCTGGCGGACACCATTGCGTAGAAGGCAACGCCGGTAAGAGCGGTCGGCGGAGTGGCAATGGTGAAGTGATCGTATGGGCCAGGCGTCACCAGGATGTTGGAAACCGCAGTGATGCTGGACGAAGCCGTATCACGGGCACGGAACTGGTTGGGAGCCGCCGTGTAGAGCGTCGCCGGGAACGATCCCTGTCCGTTTGTCAGCCTGGTATCCGCGGGCAGAGTGCCCTTGGGATCGGTACTGGTGAAGTGTACGGTTCCCGAATAAGCCGTCGCGATATTCTCGTTCACGTCCCGTGCGACAACAGCCGCATTGAACGGCGTACCTGCCACAATTGTCGTGGGGATCGTCAGGGAGTAGTGTGTCGCAATAACCGGGAAGACATTGACCGAGCCATGCCCGGCGGCCGTGAGAGGCGATGCGGTGACGGCTGTGTCCGTTACGGTGATTGTCGCGGGCTTCAGGCCGTAATCCGTGTAGGTATGGCTTCCGGAGATGTAGTAGAAGTCTCCCGCGCCGCCCGGCTGGGTGATCGTTCCTGCGGTCGGTGTCGTGCCGTCGCCCCAGTCAATCAGGACTGTGAATGCGCTCGGTGGAGCCGTCATGCCCGACGAATCTCGGAACAGGGTAAGTTGTCCGTTGAATGTCGCGTACTGCTGCACTCCCTGGTCAGTCGGACTCACGTCCAGGATATACTCGTAGGCGCCCATATCGGGGTTGGCGTCGCGTGTCGCGCCGGCAAAGTCTGTGGAGGGTGTCGTCTCGAACGTCCCCCCGGCATTGATCACGGGCGAATTGCCCGCCAGTCGCAGGTCACCGCCGGCCGCATCCACGAACTGCGGATCGACATCGACGTTGCCGGTTCCGGACAGTGCGCCGATCCCGCCCTGGATGTCGGAGTTCTGGATCAAAGCCGTACTATTATCGGGATTGGTGAGATGGGTCAGCTCCGAGGCCGTTAAATCGCCGTACAGAATGCTGTTGGAGATCGTAAAGTTGCCGCCATAATAGCTGATTGTCCCCGTTGCTCCATCACCGCCTCCGTCGTAATCGTCGAAGTTGCCGTTGAAGCTGCAGTTATCGATATAGACGACAGGGGAGTTGTTAACCGGAGTATAGTCAAATCCGTCTACTCCCGTAATGTCCAGCGCAGCGCCGTCGAAGCCGGCTTCATTTCCAAGGAAGACATTGTTGACAAGTTTGACTGCGCTCGGGTCGATTGCGGCGGGCTTGAAACCAAGGGCAGGCTTCGCAGCGGGAGAGAAGGCGGCCGGCTGCCCCTCAGCAGGGGGAAAGGGCAGGCTCAGAATTTCGATCGCGCCGCCGTACTGACTTCCTTCAATGCCATCAGGACTGACGGCAGAATTGTTCTTGAAAACGCACTGCGAGACCGTCGCATTGCTGTTTACCATAAAAATCGCGCCGCCTAAGTCACCGGCTTGATTGTTTGAGAAAACGCACTGCGTGATCGTCGGCCCGGTCAGTATGCTCCCTCCGGCAGCGCCCGGATCCGTTCCCACAAAAATCGCGCCGCCGTCGTACTGGTATCCATTGCTGATCGTAAAACCTTGAAGGACGGAGTTTGGACCTTCTGCGCTTGCGAAAAGAAAGCCATGATGCGGCGCTTGGGGTGAACCCTGCAAGTCAAGGATTGTCACATCCGCCCCGGATCCCATAACCGTAATTGCCTTGCGGTTAAAATAGATGTCACGATTGCCGTTTCCAGTATAAGTACCCGGAGCGACGAGAACGGTATCGCCGTCGCTTGCGGCATTGATACCTGCCTGGATCGTAGGTTGATCGCCCGGCACATTGATCGTCGTTGCGGCGGAAGCAGAGTGCGCAAACAAAATCGGTATGCCAAGAGCAGACATCACAAGCGCGGCCTGGCCAAACTCTTTACGTCTGAACATGGATGCAGTGAGGACATCGGCTGCGCCACGCTTATGCCGTAAAGCATGTCCCGGCAGCCCGTGAGAAGGACTCATGAAAAAGGTCTCCCAATTGGATAGATGAATGGGCGGCGATTCAGACGAGCGATGCAGCAGTAGATATATTCAAATGCCCGTATATGCTTCCCCGCTCATTAGTTTAACACGATTCAATGAAACGCAAATGAAAACCGCAGCTTATTTTTACGTAAGTCTGCCTTAATGTGACGAATCGATCTTGGACTTTGTGATTGCCGTCTTCAACCCTGATAAAATCAAGGGGCGAGATACAGAGGGGGGTGGCAATACAAAAAAGCTCTCTTCTCCAACTCGAATGTTAGAGAAGAGAGCCGATTTTGTTCAGGCTATGAGACTGGATCGATCGCTAACGAACAGTCACATAGGAACTGATTCCCGTCAGGCCTGTGTTGGTTGTATCCATAGTGGAGATTGTCTGATTGCCGGTCTTCTTGAACTTCACAGTCACCTGGCGAGTGCCGCCCGGCAAAGTCAGGTTGGCGGGAAGGACGGCATTGGGATCGGTGCTCGTGAAGTGCACAGTGCCCGTGTAGCTCGTCGAAGTGTTGCCGTAGGCATCCTTCGCCGTTACCTGTGCCTGGAAGGCAGCCCCCACCGTGGAGGTTGACGGAACGGTGATCGTGAAGGTTGTGGCAACGCCTCCAACCACACCAATCACGCTCAGGCTTCCCTTGATCGTCGAGGACTCCATGTCGACGGCAAACAGCGTCTGAGGGCCGACTGACTTGAACGTGATGTAGAACGATCCCACTCCGTTCGTCAGCATCGCATCGGCCGGGAGAACGGCTCGCCCATCGGTGCTGGTGATATGAACCGTGCCCGTGTAGGCAGGCACAGTATTCCCCACCTTGTCCTTGGCCGTCACAGTGTATAGCGTCTGCACGCCCGCAACGGGATGAGCAGGTCCGGTGATCACAAACAGAGCCGGCTCAAGATCGACGCTGATATTGGAGCTCGTGCCGGTGGCGGAGCCTCCAGTGTCCTTGATAGTGATTGTCTGCGTGCCTGGTGTACGGAACTTGATGCTGATCTGCTTTGCGCCGCCGCTGAGGAAGAGGTTAGCGGGCAGAACGGCCTTAGCGTCGGAACTGCTTACATGGACTGTTCCGGTGTAGCCGGCGCCGTAGGTCGTGGTATTCTCATACTGATCCTTGGCGTACACGGGAGCGTAGAAAGGAATCTCGGTAAAGGCAGCCGGTGGAGTGATAATGGTGAAGTGATGGTATGGGCCAGGTGTCACCAGGATATTGGACAGACCAGTGATGCTGGACGTGACCGTATCACGCGCTCTCATTGCAATCGGCGCGGCGGTGTAGAGAATAGTCTGGAATGTGCCGGCGCCATTTGTCAGCAGCGTATTTGCGGGCAGAGCGCCTTTCGGGTCCATGCTGGTGAAGTGAACCGTGCCCGGGTATGCCGTGGCGACATTGTTATTGACGTCCAGCGCCGTGACGGATGCATTGAACGGTATGCCTGCCACGATAGTAGACGGAATTGTCAGGGAGTAGTGGGTCGCTATAACCGGGAAGACATTGATCGAGCCGTGCCCCAAGGCAACTAGCGGAGCCGCCGTGACGGCCGTATCCGTGACGGTGATCGTTATCGGCCTTATGCCGTAATACGCTCCGTAAGTGTGGCTGCCCGAGATGCGGTAGAAGTCTCCAGCGCCACCCGGCTGGGTGATCGTTCCGGCCGTCGGCGTGGTGCCGTCTCCCCAGTCGATGGTGGCGGTGAATGTGCTCGGCGAGGCCGTCATACCTGAGGTATCGCGGAACAGGGTAAGCTGATTGTTGAAAGTCGCGTACTGTTGGACTGCCTGGTCAGTGGGGCTGACATTGAGGGCATATTCGAACGCACCCATGTCGGGATTGGCATCGCGTGTCGTGCCGCTGAAGTCTGTGGAGGGCGTCGTTTCGAACGTTGTTCCGGTATTGATCACAGGTGACGTGCCCACCAGCCGCAGGTCTCCATTAACAGCGTCCACGAACTTCGGATCGACATCGATGTTGCCGGTTCCGGACGCCCCGCTGACACCACCATGAACATCGGAGCTGTTAACGGTTACCGGGGAATCCCCCGGGCCGAAGTAATCTGAAATCTCCACAGACGTCGTATCGCCATAAAAGATCGAGTTGGAGATCGTGGTATTGCCGCCAAAGAAACTGATAGTGCCGGTATTCGCAAAACCGCCACCGTCAAAATCGTCGAAGTTCCCGGTAAAGCTGCAGTTATCGATGTAGACGACGGGCACAGTCGGGGTGGGATCGTCAGAATTGTTCAATCCTTCAATATCCACGGCAGCGCCATCGAATCCGGCTTCATTGGCTACAAAGACGTTGTTGAACAGTCGCACCCCATTGGGATCGATCGCGGCAGGCTTCAATCCGATCGCCGGATACGCGGCGGATCCGCCACTTCCAATCGGCTGATTTATGACCTCGATCGCACCGCCCATTTCGGCGCCGATATTATTGGGAAAATGTACGGCCGTATTGCCCTGGAAGATACAATCCGACACGGTTGAACGGGTGTTTCCCAGAAAAATCGCTCCACCGCTGTTGTTTGCATGGTTGCTGATGAACGTACACTGGGTGATCGTGGGACCGGACGTGACAACCGAACTGAATTGGAGCGGAAGCGTCTGCACGAAAATCGCGCCGCCATCCATTGCAAAACCGTTGGTGATTGTAAACCCTTTGACGACCGACGAAGCTCCTTCCCCGTTAGTAAATACGAAGGCTCTATTCAGCGCATCGGTGGCGCCTTGCACATCAACCATTGTCACGCCCGCGCCGGAGCCCTGGACCGTGATCGCCTTGCCGTTGAAGGAGATATTGCGGTTGCCGCTTCCGGTATAAGTGCCTGGCGCAACGAGAACGGTATCGCCATTGCTTGCGGCATTGATGCCCGCCTGGATCGTAGGCTGGTCGCCCGGCACATTGATTGTCGTTGCCGCGGAAGCCGGATGCGCAAACAGCACCGACGCGCCCAGTACGGATACTCCCAGAGCCACGCAGCCAGGGTGTTTCCGATTAAAAATCGATTGATTGAGGACATGGGATAGGCCGCGCTTTTCTTGAAAAGCGCAACTTGACATCCGGTCGGTATTAGTCATATAGGGTCTCCTATGATTTTATTCAGTATGTGGAGGCATTCTTGGCTGAGTGTGGCGTTGCGTCCATTTTTGATCTGAAGTCAGTATATCGAAGATATCGTGACGGCAGTGTGACGATCAAGCTTGAAAACGTGACGGATGAAGAACGGCGGGATTTGTGGGCATACGACAAGTAAAACAAAAAACGCACCTTCTCATCAAAGATTTTGGTGAGAAGGTGCGCCGATTTAACGATCAGATTAATTGGATACGCCGTTAGCGAACGGTCACATAGAAGCTGGTTCCCATCAGGCCGGTGTTGACAGTATCCGTAGCGGTGATTGTCTGATTGCCGGTCTTCTTGAACTTCACTGTGATCTGGCGAGTGCCGCCCAGCAAGGTCAGGTTGGCGGGAAGGACGGCATTGGGATCGCTGCTCGTGAAGTGCGCCGCGCCCGTGTAGCTCGTCGAAGTGTTGCCGTAGGCATCCTTCGCCGTCACCTGAGCCTGGAAGGCAGCTCCTACCGTGGTGGTTGACGGAACGGTGATCGTGAAGGTTGTGGCAACGCCACCGGCCACATTGATCAGGCTGAGACTACCCTTGATCGTCGATGTCGCCGTATCCACCGCAAACAACGACTGAGGGCTGGCAGCCTTGAACGTGATGTAGAACGATCCTGCACCGTTCGTCAGCATCGCATCGGCCGGGAGAACGGCTCGCCCATCGGTGCTGGTGATATGAACCCTGCCCGTGTAGCCGGGAACGATGTTACCAACCGTATCTTTCGCCGTTACGGTGTACAGAGCCTGTACGCCCGCTACGGGATTGGCTGGACCGGTGATGGTAAACAGAGCCGGGGCAAGACCGACGCTGATATCGGAGCTTGTGCCGATGGCGGCAGTTCCGGTGTCTGTTATAGAGATCGTCTGCGTGCCCGGAGTGCGGAACTTGATGCTGATCTGCTTTGCGCCACCACTGAGGACGAAGTTAGCGGGCAAAATGGCGGCCGGGTCGGAACTGCCCACGTGGACGGTTCCTTTATAGCTGGTGATCGTGTTCTCGTACTGATCCCTGGCATACACGGGCGCATAAAAGGCAACACCGGTAAGAGCGGATGGTGGAGTAACGATGGTGAAGTGATGGTATGGGCCAGGCGTCACCGTGATGTTGGAAACCGCCGTGATCTTCGAAGCTGCTGTATCGCGGGCTCGAAACTGGTTGGGGGCGGCTGTGTAGAGCGTCGCCGGGAAGGTTCCCTGCCCGTTAGTCAGGATGGTATCTGCCGGCAAAGAGCCTCGCGGATCGGTGCTGGTGAAGTGTACGGTTCCGGAATAGGCGGTCGCGATATTCCCGTTATCATCCAGTGCGGTGACGGATGCATTGAACGGTATGCCCGCGATATTAGTAGACGGAATTGTCAGGGAGTAGTGGGTCGCTACAACAGGGAAGACATTGATCGAGCCATGGCTGGCGCCGGTAAGAGGCGCTGCGGTAACGGCCGTATCCGTAACGGTGATTGTCACGGGCCTTACGCCATAATATGCTCCGTAAGTATGGCTTCCCGCTATGTAGTAGAAGGTTCCTATCCCGCCAGGCTGGGTCACCGTCCCCACAGTGGGCGTGGTGCCGTCGCCCCAGTCGATGGTGGCGGTGAATGAACTCGGCGGAGCCGTCATATCCGATGAATCCCGGAACAGGGTAAGCTCGCTGTTGAACGTCGCGTACTGTTGCGTCGCTTCGTCAGTCGGGCTGACATTGAGGGCATACTCGAATGCGCCCATATCGGGTTTGGCATCGCGCGTCGCGCCGTTGAGGTCCATGGTGGGGTTCGTCTCAAACGTTCCGCCCGCATTGATCACAGGCGAATTGCCTGCCAGTCGCAGATCGAAGTTCGCTGTATCCACGAACTTCGGATCGATATCTACATTGCCGGTTCCCGTATATCCGCCCTGGATGTCGGAGCTTTGTATCGTCAGACCGCCGTCGAGCGGGGGAAGAAGTTGGATATTTCAGAAAGGGTCGCATCACCGTACATGATGGTGTTCGACATCTTGACATTGCCGCCATAGAAGTCGATCGTTCCCGTTGCTCCATCACTTCCGCCATCGAAATCGCAGAGATTTCCGTTGAACGCACAGTTGTCAATGTAAACGAGGGGAGAAGTAGGATCGGGGTCAAAGGTTGTCGTATCGCCGGTTATGTCCAGCGCAGCGCCGTCGCTACCTGCCTCATTCCCCGTGAAGACGTCGTTAACGAGCCTTACAGCATTCGAAGGGATCTGTGCCGGTACAGAGCCGAGAGGGGGCAATGCGCCGCCGCTTGGAGGCGGAGACGTACTGAGGTATGCTTGGAAAGCGATTGCGCCACCGTAACTGCTCCCCTCCAGGCCCTCTTGAATCACTGCCCTATTCTGCTTAAAGACGCATTGCGATACGGTCACATTGGCATTCACCATGAAAATCGCGCCGCCATAAGTGGTAGCCCTGTTATTTTCGAAAACGCACTGCGATATCGCCGGTCCGGTCGTCACGATCCTTCCCGCGAGGATCGGATCCGTTCCGATGGAGATCGCGCCACCTAAGTCTGCGAATCCATGGGTGATCGTAAATCCCTGAAGCACGGACGATGCGCCTTCTTCATGGTCGAAGATAAACGCCTGATGAAAGTCCTCGACCGTTCCCTGCAGGTCAAGGATCGTTAGCCCTGCTCCAGAGCCCTGGACCGTGATGGCCTTGCCGTTAAAGGAGATGTCGCGGTTGCCGTCACCGGTATATGTGCCCGGATCGACAAAGACGGTATCGCCATCGTTAGCGGCATCGATTCCCGCCTGGATTGTGGGGTAAGAAGCCGTCGGCACCTCCAGGGTGGTGGCGAGAGCCGGATGCGCAAGCAGCATGGATGCGCAAGCAGCATGGATGCGCAAGCAGCATGGATGCGCAAGCAGCATGGATGCGCAAGCAGCATGGATGCGCAAGCAGCATGGATGCGCAAGCAGCATGGATGCGCAAGCAGCATGGATGCGCAAGCAGCATGGATGCGC
>Ga0207671_10000396_pt1 | contig 60837 bp, 108 predicted proteins | sample KBSC24metaG_FD_184352 | JGI IMG/M metagenome (GOLD analysis project Ga0207671, IMG submission 184352) | Corn rhizosphere microbial communities from Kellogg Biological Station, Michigan, USA - KBS C2-4 metaG (SPAdes) (version 2) | ecosystem: Host-associated > Plants > Roots > Rhizosphere > Soil... | reverse complement strand
TTTCATGCCACTAACACCTTGCTACCAATGGAATAGCGGTCCTGTTATTTCCCCAGGCCAAAACCACCTCACCAAACGTAATGTTGAGGTCTGGTATATTCAGCGTGGGGGTTGGGTCATTTTGTGGGATATAGGCTAGAGTAATGTGAGGCGTGTAACCGTGATTACTCACTACCTCAATCCCATCATAGGCCAGATAAGTTACAAGCTTTTGACGGAAATCAGGTAAGCCCGGAGCGTCAAAGTTGGCATACACCGGACTAACCCCATGCTCGCCAGCAAACCGGCCGTAACCGTTTACATTACCGCTAACGGGCGCTACCTGACTTACAAACCGGCTGAGGCAATCTAGCATCGCTTTTTCGCTGTACTCTAGTTTGGTAGTGTCCCCAAGATAGGCAAGCGTGATATGTAAATCTTCTGGCTTTTCAGCATCGGGACGTTTCCACGCTAACAGGTCCGCAGCTTCGGGCGGCAACATGAAGGCTATCATCACACCCGTCTGTACTTCGCTGGTGCCTTTCATGGCCTTCTTGCGTTCGAGCATATCAACCACATTGGTTTGCGGCTCTTGTTGCTCTGGCTTTGAGGTGGCAGGCGCTTTGTTAGCGGTGGGGGCAAGGCCAGCGCCGCCAGGGCTTGAGCCTTCCAGATCGCCGCCAAACCGCAGGCTTCTAACTTCGTCAGGCGATGCCACACCCCTATCAAGATAGATGGCAAACTCCTGCGCGGTTTTAAGCTGGTCGGAGGTTTCGGCATACTGCCATTGCCACTCAAGGCCGGGGCAATTCATGCCGCGTGGCTCCTGAATGATGCGATTGAACAGTTCGCCTAGCCATTTGGCTAGGGGTTTGATACCTGCCCGATACTGCACATCCTCTTGACTTTCGCCCGTGGCCTTGTTCACATCATCCGTAAAACCCATTTCCGCAGGCGTTACCCCGTAAGCCGCGCAGGTGATTTTCATCATCCATTCGTCAAGCGCAGTGTCATACTGGAATTGCTTTAACAGTTGGACGTTAGCAGGCCAGGCCAGAAACTTAGCCTTACGCCGCATAGCGTCGTTACCCTGCAACACTTCGTTAAATTGCTGCTCGAACGCTACCACCTGATCTATTTGCATATTGCCGTCAGGCGGGGCTATCAACATTTCCGGCACATTGCCATCGGTGAAATAGCTTAAATCGAACGTTTGTTTCCTAAGCGCAGTATTCACCCGCATAATCACAAACTCAGCCGGAGCTATGCCATAGGGCAAATCAGGACGGGGGTTACGCGGGCGGTAAATCATTTCTTGCGGAAAGTCGTTGGTGTGGTAAGCGGGAAACTCAATTGGCAACACTTCACTAAGGCTGTCCACCCCGTACTTGATATAGTTACCAGCCGGTAAACCGTGAATAATTTGCTGGTAAGCCAGCACCTCACCCAAGTCATTTATCAGGGGCTTGATAAGAGTGCCGTCAATATTCTTTAGGCCGCGCAGTTGCCCGCGCTGGTTGCGCATCGGGTAAAGGGTGAGCGCGTCTATTTCCTGTACATTGCGAAGTAAGATTGTTAACCAATCCGTATACATATTGTCACGGTCTGGGTACTTCCACCAGTCCGTTACAGCCTGGATAAGCCCGCTTTCCTCGAAAGCTTTTTGCTGTTTTTTATCACGCGCTACAATGTTCCAATCGAGAGAAGTAAGCTGTTTGATTTGCTTATCTATGCAAATACTCGCCACATCGTACAACCTGGATAAATTGCGAATTTGCTCAAACGGTGTAAGCTCCGGATACTCAAGCCGGGGGCGAATGACAAGGTTTGCTGAAGTGCGGTACTGGTTGGAGCGCGGCCCGCCTGTCTCATCTTGTACCGATACGCTAGGCGGCATGGGGCGGTTAGGACCAAAAGGACGGCCATTGAACACGTCAACCGCAGTGCGGAAACCCAAAGAACCCGCTTGTGACAGGCGGGTGGCAAACTCACTTAGTGAGGTTATTCGGCTTCCTGGTGTAGATTGCGGCAACGGTTTTGGCCTATAAAAGCGAAAACGGCCGGTAATGCCTCCGAGTGAGACACTACCAGCCGTCTTTAGTAGAAACCAGACTTCAAGCTGATTAAATATTTACTTTTGAATAAATGATTATGAGTCCGGCAAGCTGTAAAATCGCCCTTGTTGCTTGCTTACCCACATACTACAACATATTGTGCATAACTGTCAAGTGGGTGGTATGGTTATTGCACAATACTGTTGTCTGATTTTTCAAAATGCTTAGTTTCTGGTTCTTGGTTCGATTTGGGAAAACTACCAACCACCATTTTTATATTTTCCTTACCGTGCCCCATTAAATGCACACCGCCTTGATAACTCATAATGTCACCGTCTTTATGCATCTCATGTGAAATATCTTCCAGTACCCAGGCAGGGGCTTTCAACAAAATATACCAACGCCCCGCATCCCTCCAATAAATTACCTTGCCCTCAATTTTATCTTCCAATTACTCACCCTCTCCTAAACAGTCTCAAAAGTACAATTGACAATCTCGCCATTATCCGCCTTGAACTTAAACCAGCCCTTGTTATCACACTCCAAGTACAGCCGCACGTTACGCCTGAACCGCTTGTCATACAAAAGCTTTTTTAGCAAAAACTCAGTCTCAAGCTGAACAGTAGTCGCGTCCTCTTGCAGGTCAATGTTAGGTTGTGGGATGCGAGCGGGTTGGGTCAAACCTTACCTGCTTTCAATTCCTCAGCTTTGCGGGCGTAGTAAGATAAAATATCAGCCATTGGGTTAGGCTTTGCCCTGACTGTGAGCGCAATCGCCAGCGCCATTACCCTATCATCAAAACAGCCGCTAGTAGCACCAAGCTTCCCATCCTTTTCCACAAACGTTCTAAGCTCTTGAAACAAGTCAACATCGTGGAAACACTCAGGCGCGTCTTTTAAGAACTCAGCCAGGTTGTTAATAGCTATTGGCTTGGTCTTGCTCGAAGTAACCCACCCCGGCCGCTCACCGCTTGAACTATCATAATCCTCATGTTTGTAAAGAGTTGGGTAATCCAACTCAAACATCAAAGTAGACAACACTGCATGGCCGTGATTATTCCGCTCAGGCGCTAGTAAAGCGTTGTTATACCGCCTGCCAAGCTTATCAAGCTTCTCAGCGTAGCTATGCGGGGTCCCGTGGCCGTGTAACGCCGCCACCTGCTCACCTGATTGGTCAAGCACATAAGCCGCACTAAAGTCGCCGGTGTTTAGCCCTTCCGCCACGTCTGCGCCAATGAAATAGCGCTGGCCCGCTTTCGGCTCTTGCCATATCTTGAGATGCCCGTTATCCTCGGTTGATAGCGGCTCACGTTCGCCAATCTGTTTAGCGCGGGTAATAGCTTCACTATCGAAATAGCCGGAGCCGCTAACCAGGAAGCAACTAGCGTCGTCCTCTGGATATTCTTGTGCAAAAAGTTTTGACGCGCTGGTACTTTTCCACCTACGCCAGTTTAATTGCTCACGGGTTAAATCTACACGGTTGAATAGCGTCTGCTCATCATCACTAAGCGGCCTATCTACTGCTACCCCCAAAGCTTGCGCTTGCTCATCGGTTAGGCTATAGCCTGGGTCTAACCACCAGGGGAAAAAATGTGACTTATACTCACCCTCGCCTGATTTAGCCAGCATGTACTTTTGGTAGAACATGCCACCAACCCCGTTAGGGGTAGACTCTAAATCCACCTTGCCCGATAACGGCACACTTTCTAGCATACCAGCTAAAATGCTTTCAGGATCGCCGCGCCAAAAGGCTACCTCGCTACAGTGCAAAGCGTTTATGGTGGTGCCGCGCCCTGGTGCATCGCCGCCTGCGGTCATCACGTCTATACCACTGTTTAATCTTGGGAAAAACAATTCCCGCTTATTCTCATAGCGGGTAACTGGCTTTAACTCTTTTGGCAAACTGTCATAAAAAAACCTAATGGTTTGAAATAGTGTTTCGGTAGTATCTTTATCATTAGCCGCCACCCTGACAAACCAGTTAGGGGTAGTTGCCACGTCTGCAAAGTTGGAAGCGAGGATGAAAGTTGATAACCCGATTTGGCGGGGCTTGAGGTAGATGTTACGCAGGGCGCGTTCTTTAGCTACTAGCTTTTGAATAGGATTCAAGCGGAAGGGAACGGTTTTCGCGTTTTTGGTGCGAACCTTTAGAACTAGTTCGATGTACTTGAGGTTGTCTAGTAGTTCATCCATTCTCGGCTGTTTCGCGCTCTTTACGTAACTTGGACATTATTTCGCTGTAGGGGTCAATCACAATTTCAGTTTTGCTATTCTCGACTAACCAGTTACGCCACTGTAGGTAAAGTTTACGGTCCGAGGAACTGCCTTGTCTACCAGACTTAGCATTACTAACTAGGGCATTGATTACATCGGCATCGTGGTCAGTGGCTAAAGCCTCTATTCGGTTCTGTACTGCTTTTCTGAATAATGGTTGTTGCTTCCAAAGGCAAACAGTATCCTCATGCACCCCTAATTTATCGGCTAATTGCTTTTGAGTTTTAGGTATTCTTTTTGATTTGGGCAAAGCTAACCAATTGATTGCCTTACGCTGTATAGGGCTAAAATCTGAAATATCCGAATTTTGAGGTGTATCGCTCATTACCATTACCACCAAATATACTAATGCTGTTTACCAATTGTACCATATAATCTAAGGTTTAAACAAGTGTTTGCCTTAAATCATTAGGCAACCCCATCACCAGCCCCGGCCGCTGGTGGTTAGTCAACCTTCACTGAATCGTCTATACCCTCTATCTTGTTTTTAATGCCTATACCGCTTATAGCGTGGGAAATAGGCGGGGCATACGGGCAAAACTCCTTAATCACTACAACATCTCTATTATCGGTTGTAGAAACGCTGATTACTAAATCATTGCCCAAAACGCGCACCCATATGCCTGTGATTGTTACGGAATAATCTATCTTATCGTTCATAATCCCCTCCTAATTCTGCTTAAAAGCCTGTCTATTTACCTTGTCCATTAGGGCTTTTAACCGTCTCACCGGCACTTGCTAAACACGCCTCACAAATAGCCTCTGCTACCCTATACCCAACCCCGCTATAAGTTGGCCCATCCCACGTAATATCACACCGTATCTTACCACTTGGTAATTTTTGGATTTGCCATAAATATTTAGGATGTTGAAATTTACCCTCTAAAATCCTTAAAGCAAGTTCGTTATTTTTGGCGTATTCTGGAATGATTTGATGCTCACCACTTTCATAACCGTCACAACCCCAATGGTTTGCACCTTTAGGCCAATCGCCAAAATATTCGTACTTCTCTTGAAATGGATACATCCAATCGCGCTCTTTAGTCACGTTACGCCACTTGAGAAAACGCTCTGCGGACGTGGCAGATAATTGATCTATGTCCATAATCCTCTCCTAATTGACAACAATATATCACCAAAACGTATCAAGTATATTACCCGATTATAACTAAAATTTAATTATAATTATGTCGGTTCTAAGTTATGACAATGCTAATTGTGGAAACTTGGGTCTATTTTTAGTATATTTGTTCGACTAAAGCTTTAGCTTTTGCCTTTTCTTTTTTCAACATTATCTAAAATTATAAGTATAAGTATCCACAAAATCTACCCAGCGTTCATCCTCATAATCCCAAACCGTAAGGAGTTGATCGCCCAAAGATTTCTCACAATCAAAAGCTTTCCGATTAAGCCAAAGTGTAATTTGCCCTGATATAAGGTTACGGCTAATTGAAAAAGTATCGGGTAACACCTGATCGTGATAGATCGGATAAATAATCCAATGTTGTTTGAGTTCTTCTAAATTCATTTACCTACCCGCCACCCCTCCTATTCCCCACCAACCCCATCATTTTCGGCAGGCTTTTGCCCATCGCCCAAAGCCCCATACTTAAATCTAACCAGACCATCACCGATGGAATGTAATAAAGTTCTTCTCAGCATCTCACGGAAAAGCCCTTTATCGCTATCGCTAAATTTATCCAAATGTTCTTGTAACCCCGGCCTATCGGCAATATATTTATCAAACTTAGCAAGCCCTTCTGAAACCTGTTCTTGAACTATTTTAGCTATAACATCGATTGATAAAGCAGCCCTCAGCCGCTCAATCTCTGCTCTTGCCTCTTGTAAAGCATTGTTCTCTACAATAGCCTCAACCGTATTGCTCGGCGGGTAGTTTGCCCTACCACGTTCCAATTCAGATATTGCAAATTTGCCTACAGCTAACTTTAATCTATCAATCTCTGTGGCCTGCTTTAACATCTCCTCATTCATCAAGCGGTTTTGCTCACTGAGCAAATTGAACAGTTCATCATCACCAGTCTCGATAGCCGCAAAGTCCATATCGCCAGCGCCTACCGCTTCCATAAGCTTTACAGACTCATCAATGAACCGCTTTAGCCATTCGTGCTTTTCCGGCTTGTCTACAAAATCCTGAGCGCCTCTAAGGGTGCCATAAAGCGGGTAATACAGCTTTTGCCACAACCCCACTTGCTTACCCCACTTCTTACGTTCTTCGGCCTGCTCAATCACGGTATTAGCCAACACCTTACTAGCCTTCACCATCTCAACAGACTTTTGAGAACGGGTTTGCCAGTCGTCATGCTCTAGTGGAGCCAGGACGGCGCGGGCTAGCTCTTGCGGGGTTTGCTCAGACATTGGGGGACTCCTTTTCAACAAGCTTTTGCCCTCGTTTCAACTCTTGGATTTTATTCTCGATTTCCTGACGCCACTCGGGTAATCTGTAATTAGTATAAGTGTCATCAAGAAATTGAATAAAATCAGCCTTCATCTGTTCAATTTCTGCGGCTTGTTCAATGACGGTATTAGCCAACACTGGTGCGGCCTCTCGATATTGACAAATGGCTTGATAATCAAGCTTGACTCTACCTACCCGCTGGTGGAAACCTCTAAGCGGTGCCATAATCCAATGGCTAGTAGTATGACCTTCACCGTTCCACTCAGCTATAACTATTCTACCCTTACCCCTTTCAGGTTCAGGTAAACGCCCTTCAAAATATTCCCAATTGCTTGAGCTTAATTGATTAGCATCCAACTCAAGCACCTGGCGGGCTATGTCGATTGGGTTTTGCTCACTCATTATTCAAAATCCCTCCCCTTGACGGCCTTGTAAGCGGCTAAACACACCGCTATACAATCACTCTCAGCACCATCAATATAAACATGCGCGTGTTCTTTATGCTTTAGGTGCAAAGACCAGCCATCCTCATGAAAATAAGCGAAAGGGTTCATCCACCAACCTTGCGCGAACATATGTAAAAGCACCTGCCAGGCGGCGGCTATATCCTCGTCAGGCTTCCACCGTGGGTTAGCACGATTTATACGAGTGCCATCAGGTTCAATGGTATACCAGTGCTTACCAACGCCATCATCGAGTTGCCACCCCATCACCTCCACCGCAATGGCGGCGCGGAGGCGGGTCTTGTCTTGCTCAGTCATTGCTAATCCTCTACTTCCGGTTTAACGGTCGCGTGGTACTTGCAAAGGATATGTGCCAAGTTTTTGAAATGCTCATCCTTTACCGAAATCTCTACATTACCAGAAGTGCTAGTAGACCACTTACCAAACTCAAAATAATCAATAAAACCTAAATTGATTAACTCGGCAATATACTTGATTAAATCAGCACCCGGCTTACCCTGCTCTACTTCCTGAACATCGAATGTTAGCTTTACCACTATGCTACCTCCTTAACCTGACAACCAGGGCAAACGAAACCCTGAATGTCTTTCTTGCCCTCTTTGAACTTTAGCCACTTGTAACCAGTGCCCACCGGCCCGCTTGCTACCTGCTCAACATGGGTAAGCCAAAAATATTCGGGCTCGCCACACTTCAAGCAAACCACTAACTCACCTGATAGCTTGTGACACTCGCCGGGGCGGATTTCTAGTCCTTTGATGTTCACTTGTTTTCAACCCTCACCACTTCCACCATCACCCCATCGGTAAACTTGGCGTTAAATTCGTACCACTCGCCGTTACTGTCAGCGTAAAAGTTTAGCCAGCCGTGGTAATTGGTATCAACATCACCCAATTCAACCCGGTTAAATAAATCGAACTGGTTTTTACGCTCACCTTCGGGAATACTTTCTATCCCAAAGGCATGTTCAATCAACCGGCCCTCTTGGGTAATGGTATAACTACCCATCATGCAATCCAAACTCTTGGTTTGAAACTGGCTTAGATAGGTTGGACAATCCGGCAATTCCCGTTCAACCTTTACATCGTCAAATAGTCCCATTACGCCACCTCCCTGTCATCCACCGTTACCTCATAACGCCCCTCATTCGTAAATAAAGGCGGCACCTTAACACCAGCCTTTAACGAGGCTTCGTAGAACTCCAAGATGGCGTTAGCAGTATGCTCAGCCGAACAATACCCCATAGGCCAATCGGTTAGCTTATCGCAACCCTCGGTTTTGCACTTAGTTTTGATTACCATTATTTGCCCACCTCCTTTTCAGCTTTCTTCTTACCCGGCAACAAAGCAAACTGGCCCTTCTGTTTCGGTTCGCAATCGTGCTGCTCACCACTCGGGTAAATGTCCATACAGAAATGGCACATGTCATAAGATACCGCTTCTGTACTCTTTTGATTGGTAAGTTTCTTGATAGCCATGTTGCACCTTCTATAATCCAGTTTTAAGCCGTTTTAAGGCCCCTTGATTTTCAGTAGTTAAATCGTACCTTGTTCGCGCCTTTTGCCGTGAGCCGCCAAATCTGCTTGGAATGCGGTTAATCGGAAATGTCTTTGCCAGCAGTTAGACTTCTGGCGGCTTCCCTTGCTGCTATCCTATCTTTTGCCTGTTCTCTAGCGCTCTTGTAAACCGCACCAGCCGCTAGAGCTTTCTCGCGGTAGGTGGGTGTCAAATCGTAGTGCGGTGTAGACTTTGGCTGATACCATTGGCGTTTTAATCCTATCTTTTCAGCCAGGGCGTGTAACTCATCCAAGTTACCATCACAAGTCATGTGGCACCACTGGTTGCCAAACTTGGCTACAAAACTAGACTTAGGCCAAATTGTCATTATTTCGTCAACGTAAACCATTCAAAAACCTCCAATGCTTTTAATGCGCCCTCCCATAGCCCAAATTTAATCGATAAGGCTTTATATTCCTCAAACACGGCCTGGATATTACTAGCGCTGTTAAAATCGCTATCCTGTAACCTCTGGTTAAAATCACTAGATAATCCCATAAACTTCACAAAAAACATTCGTTCTAGCAAAACCAATTCGCGTTCGGAAAATTCCACCTAAATTTCCCCTTTCCACAACCTGCCAACTTGCCTAACCAACACCACCCCACAGCCGATAAAAACCACCCCGCAAAGGGCCAGGATGGTGTAATACTCAAGCTCTGGTGTTTCTAGCTTCCACATACACTTTGCCTTTCGGGTAACGTCTAGCATTAAACCACTTGTGACACTGGCTGTTACCGGACAATTCATCCGGTATAATCCCGAGACTAACCTGGCGGCGACTAGCAAGCCTGATGCGCGGCCACACCGACATATCAAGCCCTAAACTGTAAACCGGGGCGTAAGTCTTGAAACCTGCAAATCGTTTGGTAATTTTCATCGCTCTTTACCTTCCTTGCCCCTTCGGGCTATGCTGCCATCTCATCAACTAACCTTGCCAACACGTCACCATGACAAGCTGATGGTCTACACCAACACGCTAAAGTCTTATCTTTTAGTTCTGGCAACGAGGCGATTAACCCGGCCTGTTCTGGTGCTTTTAGCCAAGTCTCATACTTGGCTATAACTTGTTCCCGGTTGCCATCCTTACCGATAACAAACGGATTGCCCCATTTTGAAGGACGGCCTATATAGACATCGAACTTTACGCCTGAACGCTTATTTACCACTTTAGTACACATTTAGTTATCCTTTCCTAAACTTATCCCCTCAGCGCCCGCTCGACTTCGGGGCGGGCTTTGTGGGGGCCGTAGTTAGTCAATCCCACGGTGCTTTCTTCTCAGCACATACGAAACACGACATTACCACCCACCCCGCGCCTTTATCCAACTTGCTATAATCTAGTTCGCCATGCCAGTAGGACAATACCCCGGTACAAGGTTCGGTGTGTTCTAGCTGGCGGTTGCCTAGCTGCTCAGGGGTTAGCGATTGGTAGAAAAAAGCCAGGCGGGTTTTACGATCCTGTAGGATGCGGTGCGCTTTCTCGATAAAGTTAATCGGCTCATCCTGCTTGCTGCTTGTTAAGCTGTCGCTGGATAAAGGCATTGGCGCCGGCTCGGGCCGTTCCCTGTTTTGAAATATTTGTAACTTTTCCTGTAGATGGGATAAGTGTTCCATTGCTAGTTTTACCTTCCTGATACCACTCAAGTATCCCCTGTAAGTTTTTGACGTTATATCCTGCTAAGCGCCAGCCCTGGCAAACTTCCCTGAAAAAATCAGGGTTAGATACAATTCTGTTAATAGCGGCCCTTTGGGTTTCATCTGGCCGGATATGACAAATCTCAGCATATGCCTTAGTTGCTTCCGAAACATCCGATAGGCTAGGTTGTTTAAAAATGGGTTCGGGTGGTGGGGCGCTTTGCGCCTCTATAGTGTTAGTCTCTGTGTAGTCTCTGGTAGTCTCTGTCCTATCTAATCGGGTTTTTCCCGATTCTATATCTAATCGGGTTTTTCCCGATTGGCTTACAGGTTTTTCCCGATTGGCTTTTTCCCAATCGGGTTTTTCCCGATTGGCTTTTACAGGTTCGTATAAGGCTTGGACTAGGTTGTGGAATAGAGCTTCGTTAAGCTCGAAGTAAGGAACGTGCCCCCGGCTAATCCAGTAGATCACCAGACAGTTAGCGTTAGTCATTACGCCTTTTTCGTTGAAAGTTGGTTCAGTCACATCTAAGATGGATTGCTTGCTATCGCCAGCTTTTACCCTGGTAGCAAGCGATTTAAGGGCACCGTCAAACTCGTAATCACCAAAGCCCAATTCCTCTATCCAGCTATCCCCTTCGCAGTAAAGATCGTGGCTACACTCGGAGCGGAATTTGTAAAATTCTTTGTGCCCTTTGCTTACCCACCAATAATTGATTTGTTGGAGTAAAATTGCAGATGTAATACTACCCAAAGCTTTTGCCCATTTGGGGCGGTAAAGGACCGCGTTTTTTTCGTCTGCAAGCAAAGCTTGTGTTTTGCGGTATTCGTTCGTGCCCATAAGTCATATCCCTCGCTCTAAATCTAAAAAGGAATGTCGTCTATATCGTTTGATGGTTCCCCGAGGGATTTGATTATTTCAATATCGCTATCCTCAAGTAAAAACCACTCACCCTCACGACGCTTTGCAGAGAAAGTTTCGTGCAATTCCCGCTCAAAAATAACGGTATCATCAACCGCAATTGTGTGTACTACTTCCAGTTTGAACGGGCTGTTTTTGGTCAACGCTTTCAATCTGGTTTCTAAATCCTTAGTCCGGCCTATTTTGTAATAGCCGTTTTCAGCTCTAATTAAGTAAACTACGCCAGGGTTTAGCCGGGGTGCGTTCCGACGCGCAAGGTGGTTCTCTTGCATCCTTTGCTCGTATGCTTCTTTGCGCCTTGCGTATTCCTGTTCCTCTTTAACCTTTTTAATTTCGGTATCGGAATTAATTAATTCCAGCAAAGTAGGCGGTATAAAATGGTAAAATTTCAACCATCCTTCGATTATGGCTTGCGCCTGTTCATAGCTTGGGATTAAACCGTTTTCATCTTTCGGAAAAATCAAACGGGTATCTTCATCCCACTTTACAGCGTAAAACCGTAAGCCGGGGCCTTCCATATCGCAGTCCCGAACTTCGTTAGTAATCCTCATAAGTTGGCTAAGTTCGTTTTCCGATTCCATAATCGCTCCTTATGGTTTGACATAACATTCACACTAACACTTATTCACACATTCACATTATAACACATTACCACTTGCTATACAATAATTTGGCATGTATAATGTGGGAATGAGTGAAAAGGAGAATAACGAAATGATAACGATAAAAGAAGCGGCTGAACTTTTGAAAGTCAGTCACATGACGGTACGCCGCATGATCGAGCGGGGTCGTCTTAAACCTGCTAATGAAATTAACCCTAACCTCTTGCGTCAAAATTGGTTACTCCGTCGCCAGGATGTTGAAGCTTTGTTAAAACCGCCTCAGTCCTAAAGTTCATTGCCGTACTCATCAAATTGATGTTTATTAAGTGGTTTATAGCGAAAAACCCCATCGGGGCGCTGTTTGCCATTGTTAGTTAAGTACCAATAACCAGCGTTTATATTTGGATTTGTTTTGAAAAACTTTTTGCCCCTGGCCCTTAGACTTATACCAATAGGACCATGCACCTTTACGGCCCCCTTTAACCCAACAAACTGTCCTTGAGTTATTTCCCCATCAATTGCTATATGTCCTGATCTAGCTACAGGCAAAAGGTCTAGGTATTTTGTTGTTTTCAGGTTTAGAAGCTGAAATTTTATGTATTCTGCATTGGCAGGCCATCGGTTTCTCGAAATCCAAATTTCTTTTGAGATGTTATCTACCCGTAACAAATCTATGTTTCTAGTACGCCCTGAATTTCGACTGCTTGCCCAAGTTTCAAAGTCAGAGAACGTTGCATGGTCCGGCAACTGGATTATGATTTTGCCTGAATCAGTGATAAAACTCGTGTTGAGTAGCATAGTAGTTTCGGCAAGAGATTTAGGGAAAGATATATATCGAGTGGGTCCATCAAGGTCGTTAGTTTTTTTAGAAACAACTTTTCTAAAAATTAAATTGGTTTGTCGGATAGGAAGATGGAGATGGGGTCTTAAAATAACCCTCTTATATTTCGGTTCCATTTGTAATGAAACATAATTGGTGTTTTCTGGAAAAACTTCTTTTGGAAAATATAATCTTGTAGAATAACCATTGCCTGAATCATGCCATCTAAAGTCGTATCTTCTACGCCTTCCGGTATAAGTGTTACTATACCCAGGGGTGTAAAGTCTGTCTCTAATTTTAGATTTTTCATCAAAACTCAACTTAGCCATTATTTAACCCTTTTAACATCTACCCGAAAAACAGGGTTGCCGCTCATCTTGTTAAAAGCTTCAAGCTTTTGTCTGAACACTTCTACTTGCCGATCTACTGTTTCACCCCGTTCCACACCACATAGCAGGTCATTAGCAGCGTACAAGGCTTCTCGCAGCGCCTCGTTTTCTTTTGACAGAATAGCCCTGGTTGTTTTGAGTTTGTCCAACTCGCTTTGATATGGGGTCTTACTGGTATTAAAATATGGGTTCAATTTTTAACTCCTTTGGTTGTTGGTAGTTCCCTACAACGTGAGTGGTAAACCGGGTCAAGGGCCATCTTATCGAAATGGCTTAAAATTTTAGACTTCCAAACTTCGGCTGAAATCGCATCGGCTTGCTCTCTTGATTGCACTTCGCTCAATTCAATTAGTAGCCGCTTAATTTCTTTTAACCGCTCTTTGACTTTATCCGGCATTGGTACGCCGTCTTTATCCTGCTGTATCGTTAGTGCCAGGTGTGCTAGATTGATTTTCATAATTCGCTCTTATCCGCCAGCCCAAGCCCCGCGTCGGGTACGGGGCTAGTGACGGCCTCATCTGTCGGGATGGAGGGCTTAGTAGTTATTCCAGCAAGTCCAGCAAAGTATCACTAGACTTTCACAATCTCTTGAAGTCCTAAGTTCAGAAAAGGCAGGTGGGAATTTATCTGCCAAACCTTCATGGCCGCATTTATCGCACTTAGCAGCCCGTTTAATAGTTACCCCTTTGTAGTAGGTAACTTGTAGGGTGTTACCAGAATTGAATTGATAAGGCAGCGGGTATTGCTGAAAGTTAGTTGGGCTGGTAGTAGGTTGTAGTTCCATCGTTTTATCCTTGTTTCAAATGTAGCCATTCTTTATGGCCGCAATCTTTAGCTTGGCAAAAGTAACCCTGCCACGCTTTACCATCCTTTTCGCCAGCCCGATAAATCGAAGGGCCATCGCACTTGACGCAAGCCTTTTCAGGTTTAAGCGGTACGGGCACGTTGGTTTTCACTGGCTGTGCCGGGACCGGTCGAGCCGCAGCCCTGGCAGGTTGGCTATTCGTAACCGGACTATCCTTGTCATACAGGCTATTGCCGAACTGGTTGCCGAAGGTTCTAAGCGCCCGCTTCATTGCATCTGTCACAGCGCCTTTAATGGCGGTTTCGTGGCTTTCCGGGCTATTCCCAGCCACTATGCCTACTCCAACATCTGTAACCGGGTGGCAACCTTCAACCGTGAGTTTCAAGATAGCCGTGTAAAAGTTCTTAACCTCGCCGTCTTTATTGCTACCAGTGCCAGGGGTTAAGCTGATAATGTCGTAACCCCACGAGCCAAAGCCTAGAATTTCATTGGCCTTGTCAATCGCATCGTAACCCTCGATATAACTTAGTTGTTTACCGCCCTGGCTACGGTGGGCTATCCGGCTCATGTCGAGCGGTTGCTTTAACAACTCAATTTGTTTTTCAGTCAGCATTGCCGCAAATCCTTTTCGTTTCATCCTGGCTAGGCTTCTCGCCCAGCTTGCCCGTCACTTCGTCTAGCTCCACTATCAACCGTTCCCGCAGGCGGTTGACGCTATCAATCCGGTTGCGTAGCTTTTCCTGCTTGCGCTTTAGCTCAGGTGAGGCGGTGGCGGTTTCTACCGTAGGCGAGAATAAAATCTTGGTCATGGTTTAACTCCTAGTACAACGGGTCTGCATCAATGTGTAAATCCCAATGGTATTCCTCGTAACATTCGAGGGTCATTACTGCTTTGCACACCGGGCAAGCTATGCAATCCTCTACTAGCTCAGTGACACATTGCGGCCCGGTGCAATCGCAATCATTTTGCATCCGGCTGGTACTGCATACTTCAGCCGGGAAAAGGTCATCCATGTAATAAGGTTCCGGCTCGGTGGTAAGGTAAAGGTCTAAAGCCTTGCTAAATTGGGTTGTCATGTCGTTACTCCCGTGTTAAGAAATTAGTTTTAGTTCCGTCTGGTAGTATTCCAGTTCGCTCCACTGAGCGGCCATCGCGTCAGCTATCCCCTGATAGGTTTTGCTTCTTAGCATCCATCTATCTTCGCTCGGTGGTAGCTTCCAGAGGCGCTGTTCTCTACCGCTTACAATCATTGTGGGCTTTAGCTTTGGCAAATTCTTTAGCCATAAGCAGGTTGTTTTCATTTCCCCGTGTCCGAACTGATAGGGTTGTATAATCTGGTCTGGTGGCCGTATCCGGCTTGAAATGATGCTAACCGGGTTTTCAATCGCTATATGGCGGATTGGCGCGTTCATAAGCTTTAGAACAAATTCAAGGGCTTCGGTCTGCTGCTGTAATTTTTCCTTGAACCACCTTGCGCCGGATACTGCCAGATGTGTACATGGTGGGTGGCCTATCATCAAGTCCCATCCCTCGCCTAGCACTTCCAGAACATCACCCTGTATGTGCTGGCCCTCTGTTTCGCTCGGTAACAGGTCACAACTCCATGCATCGTGTCCTTTTGCGGCAAAAGCATCTCGTACCGTTCCGCTATATTCACACCCCACAAGCACACGAAGCCGTTGCATTGGTTTACCGCTTCCAGATATAGCTAGGCTCACCAGACAGGTTAGCCGTTTTGGAGTGGTCAGCACCTTCGTGGATGCCGAGATTAACATTAGGCGATAGGCGCTTAGCTAAAATTCTTACCTGTAACTGCGCTTCCTCAATCGTGGCAAAGGCTTTGCTATTCGGTACTACTATCCATTTGCCGTCTGTTGCTTGCATGTAAATTTGGTATTTCATCTTAAATCCCTCTTGCTTTCAAGTTCCGATACTCAATCCGCAGGGCTTCGATACGTGCCATGTAGAAAGCCTGACTGATATTTCCTGCCTCATACTCGGCTTTAGCCGCCTTGCCAAGCATCTTGTAAAACTGGTCAAGACTCATACCGCTAAAGTTATCGGTGGCTACTTCCTCGCGGGAAGAACGGGCTAGTGAGTCGGTACGAGCTAGGTTACTGCGTGTCATTGTTCTTACCTTTACATAATTGAATACTTATCAATACCTTTGCACACCAATATAGTAACACAGTAATGCATACCAGTCAATACTTTTGCATACCAATTTTAGAAAAATCTATTGACTTGCCGCAAAATGTGCTGTATGCTAAAGGTGTTACAAATGTGCATAAGTAAACATCAGGAGAGAGCATGAACGAGTTAGGTAAATTCCGAGCAAAAGCCGGGTTAAGTGTCCAAGAATTAGCAGACGCAGTTGGTGTACACCGTAACACTATCTATCACCTCGAAAATAATTTGAAACGCGCAAGGCTTGATACAATCGGCAAACTGGCAAAAGCCTTGAACTGTTCGGTTGATGATTTGCTGTTTTTAAAAGATCAACCTTTAGTGAAAAAAGAAAGCCCAAAAACGCTGGCCCTGGTAGCAATTAGTTAGACGGCTCCAGGGCCGTTTTCTACCTCTGGCAAACAGTGCTTTTTGAATGGGCAATAAGTGCAGTTCTTGCCATCCTCGCCCGGTTCCCTAATCGGCAACATATCATCTACACTGGACATCAAAATAGGCAGGTGCGGCTCAAACTCAGGGTTAAGGTAATCCCGCGCGTTATCAACCCGCATATGGATGTACAGCGCCTTATTCAACAGGTGGTGTATTAGTCCCTCATCCCGCTTGTAAAAGAGTTCTATCGCATCCTTTAGCCAGTCACCCTCACGCGACACCACAATAAACCGGGTGGTATCCAGCCCGAGCGCCCACATCGTTAATTGCGCCTGCCCTGGCTTAAACCAGAATGGCACATTGATTTTGCCGGGTGTTTTCTTGCTTTCTTTGAACCAGTACTGAGCGAAGCTATAATCCTTGTCCTTGATAAATTTCAATTCGGTGTAACGGCGGGGCTCAAACGGTATCATCTCTACCATGTCTAGCTTGCCGGATAAGCCGTAGGTATTCCAAAGCGCGTCTTTGATTTCCCTGGTAGCCGCCACATCGCTGGCCCACGCCTCAACTAGCGGTTTATCGCCATTGAACGCCACCACCCCGGCCGCGAGTGCCGCTTTCTGCAAGGCGGCGTGGCCTACGGTGCCGATTACCGCCGCCTCATCCCGTACATCCACATTGCCGCTATCCTCGGGCGGGAAATGCTCAGGAAAGAATGAATAGGCAATTTTTCTGCTACACGAATCTATTTCGCTAAAGCTGATAAACTTCTTGGCTTTGCCCGTGTAGTGCTGAGCGGCTTCCTTGCGGTGTTCTGCCACCAGTCCCGGCAAATCTGCTACCGCTACCTTTGAACTGCGGTACTCGAAAGCAGCGCGGGGCGGGATGTGCGATAGCAGGGTTTGCGCTTTATCGGTTATAACTGTGGGGTAAATCAATGTAGATGCCTTTCATATGTCCAAGTCATATAGCCACTATTCAAACACCACGCGCATACCAGGAATACGGTATGCCCTGGCTGCGCCACCTTTAATCAGTTCTAACCGCCCCTCTTGAACTAGCCGTTTAAGGTTGTAATCAACAACGCTAGTCGAGCTTATATAGCAAGCGTCAGTTATTTCGCGCACCGATGGGAACATGCAAAACTGCTCAATATAGCCCCGGATGAAAACCATCATTTTGTCACGAGTAAAAGATTTAGGGCGCTCAGTGTTTTGAGGTCGGCCGGGTTTGTCATAGCGAAATCGAATTTCGGATGTGTCAAGAACCTCTTGAGGTACTGGTTTGCCCGTTATAGGGTGAATCATTTCTTTAACCCCTGATAAGCCATTGCTAACAGGATCGCCGCCGTCTTATGCTTACAAGGTCTGTGCGGCTCATGGTCGTCACAAGCGCAATCACCCGCCCATTTAGCGCCTGCTATATCATCCTCAAAGCTAAAGCTAGTCTCGTACATAGAGCTTTCTAGCCCCATCACCCAAACCCTTTTACCCGGTCGCCAGTCGTTACCATCCTCAAGCCAGATACAGCCCACACCGCCCTCTAGGAGTAGCAGGGTAGCCGCTTCTAGGCGGTTGGTGGTTACGTGCCCATAAAGACGGTGCGGCTTTTCGTAGTTGTAGACTTGATGCTTTTGGTAGTGCTGGTTTCGAGAGTAGCTATAAAATAGCGCTGGCAGTTGGGTTTGATTGATATAGCACCAGGCGAGTAGCGAGTGCAGGGTTTGCTCTTGCTCGATAGTGCGCTGTTCGGTTGGGTAGTAGGTTTGTGTCATTTCATCCTCTTTTGATAAAGCCCGGAGCGGCTCAAACCCCGCCCCGGTTGTGCAAACTTGATTTTGAATGAGTAAGTTGATTACTCATTGGTTGCCGCAATGTTACGGCCCGTAGGCCATGCGGCTATCACCAAGTCAGGTATTCGCTTTTTGCTACTTCATTTTCTAAGATGCTAGCAATGTTCCGGTCTTTCGGAAAAGTCTTTTTATGCACACCTTGCACCCCTAACGTGCCGTCACTGGTTGGGCCGCACCAAACCTCAACTTCTGTGTAATCTGGTTTGATGTCGAAAACTAATCGAATAACCTCGTAATAAGCAGTAGCCATTGATTTCTCCTTATGAAATTACAAATCGCCAATAACCGTGAGTGTCACCCGGCAATAGCCACCGGGATAAAGCTTGAGTAAGCCAGGGGTGCCATGCGCTTTCAAAGTGGCATCCTGATAAACCTTGCCATCTTTCAGCCCAAGAGCGGCAAAAGTGGCATCCTTGCCCGCTTTGAGTCGTCCATCGCTATCATTTAGTTTTAATTGGCCTGAGCGTTTGCCGTCTGACATGTGAGTTGGGTAGTAGCAGGCAAGGCTAAACTTTAGCTGTTTATGGTGGGGATAGTTGGGTAATAGCGATAAGCGGTAAGGATAGCGGCCTCGACTGTTTTTACAAAGGCACGAGCCGCAGCCGATTTAACACGCCGCCCGTTCACTGTGGCGTACATATCGTTGATACTAGGCGGTAAATCAGGCACAACCACGTCTAAGAGCAAAAGGTTATAGTCACGATTGAACTTGGTTATGCTGTCCAGTTCAAGCAGTATCTCATCCGTTCTCTTTTCCACCTCCGGCGACGGGCCGATGGGGTTGTCGATGTTTGTTAGCATTAGCTCACACCTTCCAAGTCAAAGTTAAAGCGGCCTTGCATGCGGGCTAGTTCAAGGCGCTTGGTGGCTTTAGTCCAGTATTCTTTATCCTGTTCGATACAGATAAAATTGCGGCCTGTAGCAACCGCAGCAAGTGCCGTGGTGCCGCTTCCGGCAAAGCAATCAAGCACTGTGTCACCGGGGTTGGAGTAGGTGCGGATTAGGTAATCAAAAAGCTCTAATGGTTTTTCGGTAGAATGAATTTTCCCAGTTTGAACAGCGTTGCTAAAATCAATTATGGAAGCCGGGTAACGTTCTGTGTATTCTCTAATCTGATTATCTAACGAGCTTATACTGTTGCTTTTTGATATTGAATAACACTTGGAGCGTTTAACCTCGCTGCGCTTTCTCATTTGTGGGTTGTAAACGTGGGAAGCTTTACTAAATACGCATATATCTTCATGCTGCATCATTGGTTTATATCTGGCATTTTGAAACCCTACAGGGCGTACTTTATCCCACACCCAACAATACTTGAACCATTTGAAATTACTATTGATTAGAATTGTGGTAAAAGGTTGGTTAGCGGTACAAACCGCAGCCCCGTTAGGCAATAGCACTCGTTTTAATTCAGCCCATAAATCTTCAAGAACTGGTATGACATCCCAATCATCAGCAGTAGTTCCGTAAGGCATATCTAACAGCGCCAATCTAACCGATTGACTTTCAACCTTCGGAAGCCAATCCTCCCATTTACCTAGTGTGATTTCGTTCAACATTACCGCCCCACCACCAACAGCACCACAATTACCACAACCACCGCCAGCACCCACAGGGCAGGCAACAACAGTTCACGGGCCGCACCAGGCGGCTCAGGCGCTTGTATGGACTTCTCAACGGCTTTGGCGACTATCTGCCATTCCTCGCACTCTTGCCGCCGCGCCTGCATAACAGTCAGGCGGGCCTTTTCAATATCGTTTAGCATTACTTTTATCCCATACTTCAATATAGCCATTAAGTTGGCAGGCCCATTCATACCCGTTTTCTTTTAGCCATTTGTCTACTGCCTCACGGTTGGGAAATAATTGCCCTTCCCAAGTAGCGGCATTTGGGGCTAATCTGTACCCTGGGAAGCCGTGATGTAAGTAAAGCATCCTCACACCCCTCGACTACCGGCACCGAAGCGGCGGTTTGATTTTTAGTTCTAAATGTAGTATAATTACACCTATGGAAAAGCTAATAACAACTAAAATGACACCTGAAGCTTTGCGGTTAATCCGCATAATTGCTGCTATGACAGGTGAAAAACAGTACGAAGTTTTAGAACGCATTCTTAAAGTTGAGTTGGAGCGGTTGCAAAAGTGATTACTCACAAAACTTATAAATTTAAACTTTACCCAACTAAAGCCCAGGTAAAGAAGTTTGAACATATTCTTGGTTCTTGCCGTGAACTTTACAACGCCGCTATTCAAGAACGCCGGGATGCATGGAGAATGTGCCGCAAAAGTATAAATTTTTACGATCAGGATAGGCAGATGGCCGAGATAAAAGAGTTTAGGCCAGAACTTAAAGAAATTCTCGCACATACTTTGAGGGAAGTTTTGCAACGTGTAGATAAAACTTTCAAAGCTTTCTACTCCCGCTGCAAAAGAGGTGGGGCACCAGGATACCCACGGTTTCAAAACAGTAAAAGATATAATAGTTTTGTTATGGATGGTGGTTGGTCTTTGGTTAATAACAGACTTAAACTGTTTAAGATTGGCACTATCAAAGTTCGGATACATCGTGAAGTTATTGGCAAAGTAAAAACCATTTCCATTAAACGTTCTGGCTTTGATTGGCATGTTGTATTTAGTGTTGAGTATGATTTTGAACAACCCGCAACTCACGAGGGGCCACAAATAGGTATAGATGTTGGATTGGAGTATTTTGCTAGTTATTCCGATGGCAACCAAACCGAAAACCCACGCCATTACCGTAAGTCTCAAAAGAGCCTTGCCAAAGTGCAGCGCCATGCTGATTGGCTTAAATACACCGATAAAAACCATCTTCGTAAAATCAAAGCTAAAAAAGCAGTTACCAGGGCACACCGCAAAACTAGAAATCAGCGTATGGATTTTCACCACAAGCTGAGCACTAAGCTGGCTAAAATTTATAGTTTGATTGTGGTTGAAAAACTTCAAGTTAGTAACCTCACAAAACGCGCTAAACCTAAATTTGACGAAACTACTCAAACATTCTTGCCTAACGGTGCATCCGCTAAAAGCGGTCTTTCAAAGTCTATTGTTGATGCTGGTTGGTCAACTTTTATCAATATGCTTACCTACAAAGTAGAATACACTGGTAGTAAGCTGATTAAAGTTCGGCCCAACGGCACTTCACAGACTTGTCCTGATTGCGGCAATATCAAGGCTAAAGAACTTAGTGAACGTTGGCACTCTTGCGAGTGCGGTTGTTCTCTACCCCGTGATGTTGCAGCCGCTAAAGTAATTTTGAGAATTGGGCAAAATTCTCTCAGTAACCAATCTGTAGATGCCTCCTGAAAAGGTTGGAATTGTCACGCGTCAATCGGGTCTTGGTCTGGTGCTGGCTCAAATAGGTTTTGCTGCTTAAACGTGTTATCTGTTACCCATGCTGTACCATCCCACCTTAGATGCTCAGAACGCCCACCAAACCTTATGCGGGCTATAGGAAGCGGCGGGCGTTCGGTGAACACGCGGCCTTTGAAAGTTACCCAACTGCGGGCGGTATCAACTGGCGGCAAAGGTTTAGGCGGCATTATCAAAGCTTTAGCTAAAGCCTCGTTTTCGTCTGATTTATCCATCTTCCGGCTCCCCTGTTACATCGGAAAATACCCGGTCCTCGATTATCTCAAGGCGGGTTTCGCTATCCTGGCTATCTTCTTCTAAAACCTGAATACGGGCTTTTAACTCCTGAATGAGTTCGATAATGGCCTTATCTTCGCTGATTGGTTGGGTTTGTGTGTGGTCGTTCATAACTCTGTCCTTTTCTTGCCTGCTGGTACGTTTCGTAGGCATCTATCAACAATTCAACTTGTTCAGTTGCCTCAACGATATTTTGCTGCTTTGCTAGGCCGCTTTCAGTCTTGGCTTTTTCTAACAATTCCCATAGCGCCTCTAAATCCTCTTTCGGAGGAAATAACTCGATGCGCGGTTTGTTCATTTTTTATCAATCCTATTGATACATTTACCAACCTACCCATAACCCCTAGACCCCTTTTCACCACTTAACCCGTTTGGTATCATTGTTTTAGTTGCAATGGCACCTTAAAATAAAAAAATTCTTAGCCCTCTAAAATCCTCAAGCGCCACCTCATCGGCGCTGCTAAATGCACACCTACAGCCGGGTACTCGCTCTACCCGGCTTCTTTTCAACTTGGACCTAACGATTTACCAGTAAGCCAAAGGGCTTTCGTAATCGGGATAAGTTTTGGCAAGCCAGTTTGTAGCCACGCCGTTAGCGGCTTTTTCTAAAGCATCCTCATCACGCCAGTTATGTTCGCGGCCCTCGGATTTAGCCTTTTTGTAATTTTCGTAATCTTCGGTGTGAAAAATGGTTTCGCCAGTGTTGTTGTCTACAACTCGGAAATGGTTATAGTGGCTATCGTAATTATCTTTTTCGGGGTAAGCGCCATACTCTTTCGAGACTTGATAACGGGGTTTCAGAGAACCCATGAAGGCGCTGCGGTCATAGAACGCGGCTTTGTAGAACATCATGGCGCGTTCGCGCCCTTGCGGGTCGACCAGCTTACTCCACATATTATGGTCGGTGGCTTCCTTGCGCCATCCCTCGGGGAACTGGCAATAAATAAAAAGGTCGTCTTTATCCTTGCCGAACTTAAACCCTAATTGCTCTAACTGCTCACGTGGTAAGCGGTCTTTCGGTAGATACTCGCCGCTAACTAAAGCCCGTTGGCCTGCGGCCTCTTGTGCCACAATCCCGCCCGGTGTACTGGCTACAATGGCATCCTCAATATCACCTGATAAGAAAGCGCCGAGGGCCGCAGGGTTGGCAAGATTTACCCCTGACGCTTCCGCTAACAATTTGATTAGGTCTAAGTCACCACTCATAAACTCTCCTTGATTTTGATGCAGCGCCCTTGCCCTTCTGCAAGCCCAGGCGCTTGTGTGCTCGCATTTAACTATTGAGGTGCGGGCCGGAAGTCGTGAACTCCCTGTGGTCTGCAAACCCGCATGTATCCCTGATTAAGCGGCTCAGGGTTGCCTGACAGTTGGACTGCAAGAATAAATACTTCTTGCTAGAATGAAGTTGTAAATTGAACATTTAACCCTAGAAAGAGATATTCCTTTCTACCCCGATATTATTAGCCTCGTGGTTTGGCATATAAGGGTTGTTAATGTTTATGTGGCGCTCCGGCCGGAACTGCCAAAGCGCCTAATGTACCAACTGCTTTGCGGGTAACAAAGAAGTTGAGATACCGTTAGGATTGCTACATGCAATCCGGTGGATGCAGGATTTTGCTAACTAAGAAAAAGCGTAATTGGCCTTAACTTAAATCCCACACCCGCCGCATTGCACGAGGCAACACGGGCTATCGAGCTAACGCCCCAGGCTCTCATCCATCATTAGCTCAACTGCCATAACTTCCAAAATGGCCTCAATACCGCCTGTTTGCTGGTTAATGATTTGTCGCTGGCGTTCCACGATATTTTGATAGTCACTCACCAACGCTTTTAAGGTCGGCTCATCCGAGGTTTCAAGCCACTGGCGAGATAAGCTAACACTGTCGTCTTTAAGCTGCTCAAACTTTTCGTAATCGGATTGATGTGGTTTCATTACGCTACTTCCTCCTTTAATTCCCTCGAAATTTTGTTATAGTGAAATTTCAGATTAGGCTCTCGCCTCATCAATTCCTCAGCCTTGCTTATCGAGTGGATAACAGTCGAGTGGTGCATACCAAGAAACCGCGCTATATCGGACGACCCGTAGCCTAGTGAATTGCAGAAGTGGCAAAAGACGTGGCGCGGTATCACTATGTCGCGGTGCCGATCAATCGCCAGTAGTTCTCTATCGCCAAGCTTGAAACTTTTTTCTATTTTTGTCCTTATGGTGTCGAGCGGTATCCCGCACACTCTCAAGGCTCGGGGCTGTAAAAGTTCAATTGCTTTTGGCATAACTACCGCCCATTACCGAGCTTAGCCAGTTCAGCCGCCAGCGCTTCTTTTTCTTTGAGTAGCGCCTGAATTTCTTCGTCAATGGCTTTTTGGCTGTCAATAATGGATTGGGCTAGATTGGATTGTTGTTGTGACATTGTGGTGGCTCCTTATTTAGTGTTGTGGCGTGGGCCGGTTGAGTAGAGTTAGTTAGTGGGTAGCTTTAGTTTTTTGCTTACTCGTTTATGAGTTGGCATATTAGTCAGGTTTGCTCCTAGCATTTTGAAATAACTAATCCAAAACTTTTCAGCTTCAGCTAATTTTGAAACCCATAATTTTTCAATTTCAAAAATTTCTGGCTGGTAACCACTGGATTGAACATCACGAATCCATAAATGACGAGCACATTCACCATGACTAGTTCGGTGCCCTGCCAACCTTGCATTAAGAGATTTACTCGTGGAACCGATATATTTAATTTCTTGATCTCTAGGGTCAATCAAACCGTAAATCCGACCTGTCTTGTGGTATTCATAACGTGGCATGGTTTAGGTGGCCCTTTCTAACTGTTAATTGTTGCTAAACGAGTTGCGGTACATTTCAAGGGCGGCGTTTACGTGGCGGCTCATATCACCTTTATTTGGCGAAATGGATTTGAGCCAGTCCAGTAAAGTTTTTTTAATGTAAAGACACTGGGTTTCAGATTTCTCATCTTCGGGTTTTTTATGTGCTGGCAATTTAAAAGTCCTTTTCTTATAATTTTGTGAAACTAGATTGTATATTCATTGTAAGCCCTGACTGATATTTTGTCAATATAAATATCAGCCAGAAGTGATACCCAACAAGGTGATTTTTTCAAAGCTGAGTTGGGTAACAAAATATCAGCTATAGCTTATGTAACTGATTATTTTGTATTATCTAATCTGGTATTGATTTTCGATTATAGGTTGTTAGAATCAGGTTAAGTATTTGAGTGCAGGGTTTGATTAAATATGCTGAATAGTCTGGACAAAAAACAATTGTTATACCCAAGTAAGCTCGGGGAGTTCATCAAGCAACGTCGCAAGATGGTGCGGATGAACCAATATGAGTTAGCCGCCGCAGCCGAAACCAAGCAAAATTACATTTCAATGATTGAAAACGGCCATGAGCAACCGTCGATTGATTGGATTGTAAGGGTAGCGGATGCATTAGGCATGAGTGATAATCCCGGCCAATTCTTCAACGCCCTGGCTGATAGGTTAGGCCCGGACGGGCTTTTGAAAAATTCCAAAATGCTACAACTGCCTGTTGACTTTACAGTGGAAGAAATGGTCGAGCTAGAAGATTATCTGAAATTTATTTTATGGAAAAGAGAATATGGCAGTGAGCCATTTACCCCAACCCCGGCTCGTGACCCCCTGGCATCCCTGAATGATGAGCAAATGGAAGCTATGTATGCGTTAGCTACCGCATTTGAGGGTAAAGCTAATAGCCTTGAAGATTTTATTAAATTTTTCAAAAAACAAAATAGCTCCAAGTCAACCCCAAAAGATGATACTGAGCAATCCGTGTGATTTAAATCAAATAAAACTCGTGGTAAAATGTCTCTATCGTAATTAAGTTCGTAATGTTTGGCGTGTATTATAGTGCCATGCATTACAAATTTTATATGTCTATATTTCTAGTTTCAATGTAGAACGCCCCCCCCACAACCCAATTTTAGTTATTATGAGTTTTACGAGCGAGGGACTTAGTATGGAAAAAACCAACGAACCTAATTTTGTCATGGTTGACTTCGGCACGTGGTATGGAGATGTAAAGGGCGGGTTAGTAAGGACCGTCAAGGGGAATATAATTATAAGGATTGCGGAGGAGTACCGGAATTTACCAGAGCAGGCCGGGGCAATAGCCTCGGAACTTATTGCCAGGTGCAAGAGATTGATGGATAATGAACCCTGTTATCAGCTATGGCCGATCAAGATTAGTATCAAGGAACTGCCTGAGTGTAATGGTACTCGGCAAGAAGGGTTTGACAAGCTCAAAGTACCTTTAGTTATGCCAGATTCCCTAACCTATAGGCTTATAGAATAGGGTAAGAGTTTTACACGGCTGGGTCACTTTATAAGAGAGTGGCCTATTTTTATGTCTAAAATTATCAATTGGGGTTTATTAATATCAGTTATTGCTTATTATTTTGGCAAATAATCATTAAATTGTAAAATGACGATATTAACATCCAATGATTATTTTCGATTAAAAATATCATAATTAGCTGATAAAAGCGAGGGATTTTAAAGCGATATAAGTTTAGACTGATGTTTACATTGTACCATAGGAGTGCAAATTTTAGGCAAAGTAAAAAGGCGCAACCGCCAGGCCGCGCTTTGTAGATTATGCATTGAGGATATTCTATGTCACCGCCTACATCTTACCACCCCTTGCAACATAGCAGATTGCATAGAAAGTGGCGGGAGGTGGGGCGGGGTGCGTAGTGTTTATGTCAAACTAATCACTTTCCACAAATCTAGTCTTATTCCACTCAGCGAGTAATTCAGGTGGCGGTATCATGCAGGTTAGCGGGTGTCCGTTCCGCGCATCGCTCCCATCATCCCCAAATACAAAGTAACTGTTATTGATGAGGATATAGCGGCAAGGGTGTTTCTCTGAGCCTTCGCTTTTAAGTAGCCTTACCGCCGCCGCCATTGTCCAGGTAGCAGGTACGAGTAAAGCCCGGAAAACGTAACGCTTACCGAGCTTTTTATTAGTGGTAGGATTGGCGATTGTTTGCGACATTTAGTTACTCGCTACGAGCTTAATATGACGCCACGTCATTACTTTTTTCGGATATTTTTACCGCAGTTCCGGTCGTGGTAAATGTGATCCGAACGGGTAGGTACAAAGCGGATTTCACAACCGGGAGTAGCACATTTGCGAGTACGGGTTTTTACCCTTTTAGGTTTGAGAGCTACGGTTGTTACCGGCCCTTCAACCGCTTCACTATTGAGTGAAAAGGGGATTGCCCATTATCCGGCCCGGCCTCCTCTTGCTCAGTTCCATTATCCCCACCATCGGCCGAAAAGTAAAGGGGTGTGGTTTGGGCTAAATCCTTTTTAGGCTCTGGTCTAGGTGCGGGTGGCAGCACTTGCATTTCCTGTACACCAGATAAATAGCGAGTAGACATCTGGTTAAGGGTATGGTTTGCAAGTCTAGGTGCAAGCTGAGCCGCTAACACTTTCACATTTTGACGAGCCATCTTGCGGGCTTCTTCCTCAATAGCACTCTCTAAATCTTCCTCATCCCGTTGCTTTTTCAACTTTGGGTCTGTCAGGTGGAAGATTACCCCGGCCAAAACGTGTAACAACACAATACCAGCAGTAACCCAAATAGCAACGCTTACAAAATCTTCGTTAGCTTTGCCTGCTATTTTGCTCTTACCGGCTTGTATCCAAGTATCAGCAAAGAATGCGGCTGCTAATCCGAGGAAAGAAAAACCCACCATAATGGCCGAAATAGCGCGCTGTGCCGTACCCCTGGCTACGTGTTGAAACACCCAGGCCCATCCAACCAAGCCAACATCAAAAGCCGCTAATGCAAAAAAGCCTGTAGCCTGGTTGTCACCGGGCAAAGTCTGCCCGATAAAATTGATAGTATGGGCGGCGGTAAATATCAGCATCGCGCCGACCAACACCCAAAAGATTACTAAACCAATAATTCTGTTCATTCTCAAACTCTCCCAAAAACTAATCAATAAACCGCGTGGACCCTACTTTGGTGGATAAACTTTAACCAATACACCCGGTAGTTTATCCTCGCCTAACCTAGTTTCGATTAGCGGTAAAACATCATTCCAGTTTAACCCGCCTAATCCACAACCGAGGGCAGGGACCGCTACCGACTTAATACCCCGTTCTTTTATTTCTTTTTGCAGCGCATCTAGTCCAGTTGTGATTAGGGTATAGGTAGAATTATCCCGCCAATGGTTTTTGGTTGGGAAATTGATAATTTCCTGTTTGTAATATAGGCAGGTAAACACCTTACCCGGTTTCAACTCACCGATTTTCAAAGCAGTTTCATAATCATAAAAGTTATGTGGAAACTTCTTTTTGAACTTCAAAGCAAGGCCAGCACCCATGACACCATCACAATTAACCGGGTTAACAAGCGCCTGGCACTCGCTTTTGAAAATATCACCTTTGACTAGCTCAATCATCCCTCCCCACTTTCCCTGACTTCCAGCGCCCTTTTTGCATCTAGGGCTTTTTCATAGGCTTCCTCATCATTCGCAAGGAGTGCTATCAACTCGGCTTCTCGAACTTCCAACCGCGCCACCCGCTCACGCAAGGCGGCGTTTTCGGCTTTCAGGTTGTCACGTTCTTGAAGAACCTCATAAAAAGCTTGCCTTACGGTTAAAACCTCCTCAATACTAATCCTAGTAAGGATTGGTTTTAATTCCTCTCCAAAACGGGCGTAAAGTTCTTTTTGCCACTTACCTATTTTGCGGCCTTCTGTAATGATTTCCTCTTCTGTCATATATTCGATTGTTTCTTCTGTCCCATCGTTCATTCGCTTGCCTCCTTTTCGTGATATTATATAAAATAGGCAAAGCGCGGAGCCGTCAAACTGTCGCGCCTGTCTCTAAATCGCCGGGGCTAGTTCCACATTATTCCGGCGATTTTCTTTTTTTATGTAATCATCTATTGCCGCCGCAAATTCATCAATATCTCTTGGTTCGCACTTTAGCACATCACATATTTTTCGGCGTACCCCTGGCCCAGCTAAGTAAGGTTTTCCATTCCGTCCGTATAAAATAAAGCTAAGAGTGCCGGTACTTATGTCAGCTTTTTTAGCCAGTTCTCTAGTGGAATAGCCCTTTTCTTGCATCATGGCCCATAGTTTCATTTAATCACCCCCTTTCAACTCAACTTATCATAGCATTAAATTGATACACTTGCAATGCTATTGTGATACGAATTTCGCAAATTGGTCTGTAAAACTCTTGACAGAGTGATACGCTAGTGATACAATAAGAGAGTAAAGAGCAAACAAAACAAACCAGAAAGCGAGAAGAAAATGACAGCCAAAGAGCGCGAAGCCCGTAACGAACTTTATAAAGAGCAAACCAGACTTACCAACAAACTTGTAAACCTAGTAACCTATTTCCCAAAGAGCGCCCAGGCTGAAATTGAGCAGATCAAAGCTGAGTTAGAAGTTATCAAAGAATTATTAGCAGGGTAAGCCGTAACCAACCGGCCCACCACAAGATTTAACGCCGCAGCCTGCGGCAGGAGGTAAGGGGATGATTTACTGGAAAGTTACCAATGAACAATGTGTTCGCTTCCACGGCTGGGAAGCTATTGATAAGGGTACTGAATACGGTGCGGGGCGCTTCGTTATCCGTAACCGTGAAGGCAATAGCGAAATCGTGATTACCCAAAAAGAATATCAAAAGCTGGCGGCGCTGTAGTGGAAGAAAAATCATTATACCTATACATAAATGAGGTTAGTTTTGAAAAGGGTAGGACACACATCTGGTATGGCTTGACTTATCGTTATTCAAATGAACACGGTGGGGTCAGTCACAAAATGATAGCAAATTTTGACCAGTCATACCCTCGTGAATTTATTTTAGCTTTTGCCAATGCTACTGCGATAGGGTTAGGGATTAAAGCATTTTCGGTTATTAATGGGCACTCGGTAGGGATTAGATTAAAACCTATGGAAGTTGACAATTTACCGAGCTTTCAAGAAATCGAAAATTCAGAATTATTAAAACCCTGGGAATTTAGTTTGCCAAACCCGCCAAGTGAAACCGAGCAACTTTTGAAAAAGACGTTGGCGTGGTTGGCAGATTGCACCGAAATAGACTCAAAAACCTTACTGAGAATTATCAAAGCAAGGCTTGAAAAAGAGAAAGGAGAGGGTAACTAGATGAACGACCATTGTATTTTGGTAGACACGGCCATCACTCACTATGATGATGGGGACGACCTAGTGACCGAGTACGAAACCGAGTTCTATGAGTTTTGTGCCAACCAAGATTTGAACGCGACTGCCGCAGCCGTTAGTTACCTAAATCACGACGCTTCAAAGTATCACACTATTTTGGGGGAGCCGTCTGAGATTTACAGCATGGAAAAATGCGACCGATGTTCAGATGATTGCCCAGGTAAAAAAGCTAAGAAAAATAATTTAGCCTGAAGATTAACAAAACCCCTCCGCGTGGAGGGGAGAGGAGGTGGGAGTGATGAAAACAAAGACAACTAAAGTGATTATAGCGGCGGTGAATGTTTATTGCCCTGAGTGCGAGGAAATAATCAGTGAGAAAAGCGGGTCTTATGTTTTTGGCCCTGGCGAGTATGAGAGCGGCAAGATAATACTTTGTGATACTTGCGGCTCAGCGGTAAGGCTACCTAAGATAAATTTCCAGCAGCCGGTTCAAAAGTAAACACTTCAACAGGCGTGAAAGTTAGACAACCGAGGATTAACAAACCTCCTCCTATATGGAGGAGGAAGGAGGTGATGGGGTGGACAAAGAACAGTTAGAGAGATTTAGCCACGCTATTGAGAGGGCAATACTAGCACTTGACACTTTACCGAAACAACCAGGGGTAAGTTACCCGCCTATTCTCGCTAGAGAAATAAAAGCTATTAAGCGAAAACACGCTAAAGGCTGCCCCAAGTGTGGCTATGAATTGGTATTTGACCATGAAGAAGAAGGCAACAAGTGGTATTGCTGTACCCGCCCTGGCTGTAGCGTGATGATTACCAAGAAGTAACAAGACAACCAAAACCCCTCGCGTGGAGGGGAGAGGGAGGTGGGAGTGATGGATGGAATTATAACTTTAATCGAAGGTCATAAAAAAGATTTAGTCGTTAGAATGGATGAGGCTGCGGTTTTAGCAGAAAGCACTGACCCGGTTAATCATCCTAGACTTTGGCAAAACAGAGTTGACGATTTTAAAAAGTTGCAAGCCCGATATATGGCGATTTGCGACTGGCTTAAAGAATTACAAGGGTTTTAACAAACAAATTTTTAACTGTCAAATTTGACAGGGGAAGGTAAAAGTGATGGTAAATCCAATGGAACCTCAAGATCGCCAACCAGAATATGAGATTGTAGCAGAGGATGGGATGGGCAACTTTATTGCTTACGATCATGAATTTGAAACCCCTACTCCGGTCGTGGTTGAAGTTGGTCAAGAGTGGGATAGGCGTGCCACTACTAAAGATTACTTTATCAGCGATAGGGGTAAGATTTATCATTGCGGTGGTTATAAGTGGGAAGATATAACCAATGAGCCAGAAGGCAAGTATAGGCTGATTACCAGACTTATCCAACAGGGGAAAGTTCACGAAACCGGAAGCAAGGAGTTTGATACTGCGTGGCTACATTACAACAATCTGGTAGTAGATCTTTGCGCTAATGCCGGGATTGAGTATTGGAAACCCGGTTATCGTGACATTATACCAGCTATCGTTTTACTCCTAATGAGGGAGTTAAGGCACAAATAACAACCAAAGGTTAAGCCCCGGCAAACTTGGCGGGATGCGGGGCTTAACTCCTAACTTTGCAGAAAGGATTCACATTCTATATGAACAAGCCTAATTTTTCAATTAGCGAGTTAATCAAGTTACAAGCGGGCGGCAACAAGGCCCGCAAACTGGCCGAAGTATCCCAACAGGAATTGGAGGGTGCCAGAAGCGGCAAAGACGTGAGCCAATCCCCTGACCCCAGGTGCGGCTATTGTGGCGCGTGTGCTGATTGCGGATGGGGGATGAGATAATGAGCAACTCTAAAGACAATTGGCTACACGAAGGGGATTACAACGAGCCAGCTAAACCCTCAAGAGCCCTGATAATCTTCACAGTCCTTTTGATTGCGCTAATAGTAGCCACATTGCTGGGCGGTGCGATTGCCTGGGTTGGTTACATCGGGGTAGCAGCGGGGCCACGGCCATGATAGGTAAAACTATAGTAGTGGTTGCCCTGGTAGCGGCAGCCCTTTTGCTTTTCGGCAAGGTGCTAGAGTTGGCAGTCGAGTATTGGTGGCAGGCAGCCGTGATAGTGGTAATCACTACCATCATCTGGTTACAGCGCCAAAAGCGGAGAGTGGGTAAAGCATGGGTTAGCCGGTACAAAGACGGCAGAAAGTTGAGGTTTTGGAATGACAACCGTTAAAGAGTTCGTGGAACTAATGAAGCAAACCGCGCTGAGCGATTGCACCGAGGCACAGCTTGAACTAAAGGCAAAGGTGTTTCAGACGTGGGCGGGCACTAGCAAAGATGAAGCGGTGCGCTACCTGCATAACACCGACAGCAAGCAAACCAAGATTTTTCAGAGTGGGCTATTGTGGCTTTATCAGAACGGCTATGGTGACATGTCGGTTGATGAGGCTACTGGAAGGGGTGTGAAGTAATGGCAACCCAACTACCAGCCAGCAAAATCTATGTTGGCTTAACCGACGAAGCTGAGTATAATTTGAAGCAAGAGCGGTGCGCTGAACGCCGCCTGGCGGCTAAGGAATGGCTTGAAAAGTGGCGAATGGTAGCCAACCCTGTACGCCTATGCAGTAAGTGCGGCAAAGTAGAGGCTCGTTACGCAAAAGCCTTATGCTGCTACTGTGCTGAAATATGGGAACCTGTATCAACCAGGTAATGGAAAAAGCAGCGGCCCGCCGCCACAAGTGCGCGGGCTTCAAAGCAGGGGTGAGGGTTATGCATAGAGATTTTATAGTGTGCGAACACATTGGGATTAAGCAAGCTGGCGATATTCTGAATACTGTTATAGGTGATTTATCCACTTACGAGCCGATTTGCTCTAATATTGACACTGAGGATTTTTGGATTATCCAGCCCGTACTTAACACCTGGCAAATATTACCGAGTGAGGCGGGTTTGGGTTATTTCCATCTGGTGATGGATGTTTCCTATGACACCGAATCTAAGAACATAAGATAACCGCCCCACCCACGGCGGCAGGAGGTAGTTGGATGAACTTTGGGATTACTGAATTATACGGGATAGGGGTAGGTAATAGGGGCTTCCCTATAATTAGCCCTTCCATAGTGCTAGACATTGAGCCGCCCCTTTGGGTAGAAATACCCTGGAAAAAGCGTTTTCAAGAATTGCCAGAGGAGGTTTTATTTAGAGATGTTTGGCGGGTTTACAGGGTGTATTGCACTCGCTTAAAACGGCAAGGCTGGCAATGTACCGAAGATATTAGGGAATGGTCACACCGGGTATTTAACTACCGGGCAGATGAACCGCCTTATTGGGGAGATTTTCAAGTTATAACTGAAACCAAAGAAAATCTGGTTATGACACTTCTGGTTAATGTCCGGGATAAGGCAAAACAGGTTTAGGAGGTAGTTGGATGTTTAATATTGCTGAGATTATCAGGGAAAAGACTTTTATCGAGCATTGCCCGACCTGTGATACCCGATTGGTGCCAGAGGGTGATAATACTTTGAAATGCCCCGCTCACCTTAGAGTGTGGGTTTTATGTGCGAAGTGCTATAGACTGGCTACCGATGGAAGCCCTGACCAAAAACACTGCCGGGCTTGCCACTCGGTAATAATGCTATGCTTGTTGTTTGAAACCAGAAACGAACTGTTTGCAATCACCTTGCAAAAGGAAAAAGAAGCATCGTTTAAGGCAGGCCGCGCCGAGGCTTTGCAGGAGGCTAAAGAGCGGTTGGATGCTATGGCGGATGATTATTCGTTACAGGCTGATAAAGCACTTGATAGTTATGGGCCAGCGCCTTATTACACGTGTCTGGACAAAGCTAACGCCCTTCGTGAAGGCGCTAACGCAATTGAGGCGCTAGGGTAGGAGGTTTAAGTGTGGGAAAAACAAGACCTTGTGAGAGGTAAGTTTTATTTGAGGAGTTCTATAACTGAGGTCTGGTGGCTAAAAACCGCCACAACCGTAAGCGGCCAGGTGTTAAAAGAGAATGATGAGTATTATTCCTACTACAATGGCCCGCATTACAAAACACTTGAGGAAGCACAGCAGGCAGAAATTGAGAGATTAAGAGCCTCTTTGAAAGACAAAATTGATGATATTTCTAAATTACTGGACTGCTTGCCATAAATAAGTTGAAAGGGGAGTAGGGGTTATGAGCTATTATTACAATAGGCAAGGTGAGCCTATCGGCATAAATGAGTTGGGCAGGCTTTTAGAGGATGAAAATTATAAAATAGTTGATAGGACAGATTATGAAGGTATCTTAGTATCAACCGTTTGGCTAGGAGTAAATCATAATTTCAGGGACGGCCCGCCCTTGATATTTGAAACTATGATATTTTGTGATGGCATACCAGAGCTTGATGAGTGGCAAGAACGCTATAGCACCGAACAGGAAGCGCTAGAAGGCCACAAGGCGGCTATAGCACTGGTTAATCAGGTATTGAACAGTAAGAAGGGGTAAGGCAATGGAAGAAAAAGCTTATTACGAATATGCGGATATCGAAAAGGGTATTGATTGGGATTTAACGGCATGTTTGCATGAGAACCCGCAAGACGGTTTTGGACTTCCTGATATAGATAAGGTACTAGCTGTTTATCAAGGTGAAGGTGATGAACGGGATTGGGTTTGGATTTTGCGCCTGATTGATAAAAGGATGGTTTATTTACAGGGCGGTTGTGATTATACGGGTTGGGATTGCCAGTCCAGTGCTAAATCGACTTTTATTGATACGCCAAAACAAGCAATTGATTTGGTTGGGACATATAACCCTGAATCGTACAATCAGCCCTATGTAGAAGCGGTACGATTGAAGATAATTGAACAATTGGCATCAGGGCAAAAGTCTAAGACGTGGCGAGAACGAATGAATAAAGAATTTGGTTTAGTGGGATAAAAAGAAGCCACCGCAGTTTAGTGGCTTTTGTGCTGAAAATGAAGCTTAAAATGGAGAGATTACCCGCGCCACGCCCTTGCCTCGGGAGTGAAGCAAGAGGGGCGCGGGTGGGAGAGAATGAGAGAGTTGGGTATATTTCAGGCCAGTTTGGTAATTGTCCAACTTGGCAGGTAAGAGCCGCCAGGCGCTATATCCTGAGTAGCCATTAAAAGACTACCTTGCATCGTTCTTAAAACGCTAACCCCACCGGGCGCATTTTTAATGTATCGTTCTTCGGTGGCGGCTTGCTCGTGGATCACATCTTTTAGATAATCTAAAAAACCTTTTCCAACGGCGTAATTGTAAGGGTTGGGGTTCATAGCGGTTAATAACTCCTTTGTTCTAGCTCTAACTTGTTCAAGTGGAAACTTAGCACCTGGGCAGGTTTTCTTGCCAATATCCCGATGCCCAACGATGCTAACCATAGGGTCAAGATTGTAGATTGAACACCAGTAAGCCGCCATTTGCGCAGTGCTTTCCGCTTGCGCTGCTGTTATTCCAGTATAGTCAAAGCCCTGGTGTTCGACGGTTAAGCTGTAATGGTTGAATATGCCAGTGCCATTAGGTGCAGGACCATAAATCGGTATTTTGTTTATGTAGATGTCGTTAATCACCGGATTGGATAGGGTTGGATTACTAGTGTCACCATTAGTCCAGGGTGTCACATCATCCAGCAAAAAACGGTTCAATATTCCTGACTGCTGGCACCACACAGTACAATCAGCATCTATATTTGAGCCGTTCCAGTAGTCATGTAGGTCATTAGTTCCCTGCTGGATGTGACAAACAATCAAACGGGGTTTAGCCCATGATGGCCTTTTTCTAGCCGGGTCGGTAGACCTACCGTCCAATAGTCTATATACAATTGGTGGTTCTTTAAGTGCCATCAATCCCTCCTAAGCATCCAGGCTATAACCCGTAATTTCATCTGTATAGTAAACTTGTGGTAGCCGGTTCCCGCGCAGGCGGCACGTGCTACACACCCCATTAACCAATTCTTCTTTTACCCATCTAACGCCGGAATAGTCACAGCGGCAAGTTTTGCATCCAGTACCATTTCTAACAGCATCGTTTCTAAATCTCTCAGCGCGGGCAATTCGGTTTAACCTATCTTGCTCGACAAACAAAGTTACCAGCCAATCTAGTCCTCATCATACGGCCTAAAGAAATTAGTCCACATTTCCCCGCTAGTGCCAAAGGCTTTGCCTACTCTATCGGCTAAATCTGGATGCATACGGTAAGCGCCAAAGAATAGCCCCTGCGCTAACTGCTCATCCAAATCTAGTTCTTCGGCAAACTGTTGAATAGTCCAACCTCTAGCATGAATTTCTTCTGTCAGGATTTGGGCTATCGGCACAAGTCGTGCGGGCTTTAACCTTTTATCCACCATAGGTTCTACCGTCCGTATCATCACTGAACACGCCGTCTTTTAGCCAGCCGTGATAATGTTCATCCATAATCGAAGGGCTTGCGGTAATATTTGGCGGCTCTCCGGTAATATCCCAACCGGCACCGTTAGGATGTACAGGTGCCCAATCATCGCCACAGGGTAACTTGATTACCAGCGTTTTGCCGTAATACCACATGTCACCGGGTTGCACTTGCTCACCTTTAGCCCTGATTTCGTGAATATCTACTAATCTACATTGCAAACTCATGTTTACCTCCTAAACCTGTTTATGTGGCAAACGGATTAAACATTGATGTGGTCTGAAATTTCCCACAAAAGTACTCCAAGCACGAAAAAGAACCCGCCAAATCTGGTAAACCAAGGGTTAGCTGGCGCCGGGGTTGCCGGATAACTCAGGTTGCCAGCAAAGGCACTAAGTGCGGCAAGTGCTAAGCAAATCAAACTAGCGATAAAAGTCGCGCCTTTCCATGTGAATATCATTTCACTACCTCCGATGAACTAAAAGTCAGGTTTCCAGTATTACCGCTATCAGCCTCGTTAGTCCGGCCCCAATCAATAGTGGTGTTAGTGGTAACAACCCAAGCCGGCCCGCTCCAATAAGGCGTAGCTTTATGATAGATAGCTTCGCCGCAATGCGGGCAATGGGTGTGGTTCTGTTCGGGTGGCGGGATAATCCCATGCCACGGTTGAACCTGAATACCACCGGGTAACTGCGGAACATACCCCCAATACATAAGTACCTCCTAAAAGTTAGTGTTTGACGGTGCTTGCACTTCGGCCACCCGCTTGTCAGCCTCGGCTTGCACATCCTTAGCCACAAGCTCACGTCCTTTTGATGTGCAATAGCTGAGGAAGGCTAAGACCCCTACATTCACAATTGCGAATATGCTGCCATCCGGCTTTCCATCGGTTAAAGCTAAAATGATAGCATCGACTGCAGCGCCTAGCCCGCCTATAATCAAAGTCTCGATAAAAGGTTTGTAGGTTATTACAAACTCTTTTAGTAAATCAATCATTCTTTTACATCTCCAATAACTTTTTACGTTGCCTTTTACAGTGCCGTACCCACAAACCGTAACCAATCAACTCAAGCCCCGCGAAGTAAGTTACAAACCTAATCACCGGGCCATCTACAAGATCTGAGAAATCAGTCAATCCCCATGCATCGGGCAACCTGGCAAAAAATAAAGCCCTGAGCATTATTAAGAATAATAAGGCGGCTAGTGTTTCCCAATTGGGATTAGGGAAATGACGAATTAAATCAAAGGCACTCAGCCCCCATATGAGAAATAAGAGTAAACCATCTAAACGGTTGATTGTTCCATAGTCCAGGTTAATTTGTATCATGTGACTCGCCACGTAATTCACCTGTACTGCGCTTATCAATTCTTGCTTTCAACTGTTTATTTTCAGTCAAGTATTCTTCGTTAAGCGCCAAAGTTGCGTTAAGCTGTGTTTTTACCCTATCGAGTTCGGTTTGTAATTGTTGGATGGTAGCCTGATTTTCAAGGGTTTCAGCGGTGCGCTCCTGTTTGATTTTAGCTATTTCAGCTTTAAGATTTGCTAATTCATTTTTGCGTTCTTCACGTTCCGCTATCAGTGCGGATTTATAGTAATCTCTCTCGGACTGTACCTCATCAATCAAGGTTTTTAAGCCCTGGAGGGCTATCCTGTTTTCTTCTACATGCTGAATAATGGGGGTAACGGTTTCACTAAGTTGTTTATCAACTTCGTGTTTAGTTTCAGTTTTTTTACGCTTGGCTGAAAATAAGGTCCAACCGCCAACTACCGCACTACCTACGCCAAAGACTGCCCCCCAGGTTTCAGCTTTGAATAAAAAACTAAAATCCATCGTTACGCACCTGCGTTTCTAAAGTCAGGCCCAACAATGTTGTTACAAAATGTGCAATTGACACGTTCAACATTGTCTCTATATGATTGTTATTGCCGTTCCCTTACCTATTCCGGCCTGACAGTTTGGTTAGGTGAGGGGCGGCACCCCTGTCAATTTCTAACCCACAAGTCGGTATGTCATGCTGGGCACACCTATTGTAATAGCCCCTGGTGAGGCATTTTTTACAAGATTGACGATAAACCGCCACCCGTTAGCAATCGTTACCACTGTGTTGATTGTCCCGTTCACATCAAAATAGAAGGTTGAAGCGCTTCGGGCCGTTACCCATGTTGAAATGGTACTGACAGTGGTATTGGTGTTCGAGCTATCAGTCCGTTGTAACTGGATACTCCAGTTGTTAGTAACATCGAAAGTTGCCGCTACCTGAAACCTGGCCATAAAATCAACGATATACATATCGTAGTTAAAAGGGCGGTCAGAGAAGTTCACTACGCCACCAGCGCTATAAGGAATACCAGCCCCGTTGATTACCCCTAAGCTTAGGGAATATAGGGTGGTGGACAGCCACCTTGTACCATCGTAGTAATACTGTAGATTTCTGTCAGTTCTGTAAAACTGGTCGCCGCTAGTAGGAGAACCTGGAAAGCTTGAACCTTTATCCAGCCAGTAACTTGTACCAAGTTGCAGCCTATCAACTTTAATCCCTGGCCCACCCCCGGCATTGCTGGCATCAACTGCGGTTTTAGTGGCGTGGTTAGTTACGGCAATCACCCCGATAGTATGGGTGCCGCCATCGAACTTAGCGGCCGCGCCTGCCCCATCCGTACCGGCCGTGTTAGTTGCCTTTACGCCAAACTGAGCGTTATTGGCAGTTGTACCGAGTACCCCATCCCCCGCCCCGCTATTGGTGGCGGTAACAGTAGTTCCAGAGCCATTATTGGCAAACACACCAGCACTACCAGTCGTGGCCGTTGCGTCAACTGCGTTACCGCTGGTAGAAGTTGCTAACACGCCCTTGCCAGCGCCACTATTGCGAAATTCCGCCATATTAGATGTGTTGCTATAACTGGCAGTAAAACCAATCCCACCTGTAGCTGATATGGCCTGAATAGCAGGCCCCGCACTCGAATTAGCCCCAATAATAGTCGCGATGGTAGTGCTGCTGTTTTGCGCTACCAGGGCGTTGCCAGTGGCGTGGACATTGGTTAAATCTGCGGTAGCGTTACTAGAACTGTTATTAGTGCCTAGTAACGCTTTGCCTGTATTCGAGCTTGAGCCGAAGGTGCCGGTGCCGTTAATATTGCTGTGTCCGGTTTGAGCGGTGCCCGGGGTTGAGGATTGTTTGACGACTGCCCCGCCATCGTTGGTGGTAGTAATGGCAACCGATATAGCAGGCGTAGTGCCGCCACTAGAGGCTATAGGGGCGGTGCCGGTTACAGATGTTACAGTGCCGCCACCAGCCCCATTAGCCGCCGCAGTAACCCGCCCTTTAGCGTCTACCGTGATATTGGCACTGGTGTAACTACCAGCGCTCACACCAGAGGTTGTGAGGGTGGGATTTGGATAAGTACCCGTCAAATCCCCGCCCGCGCTACCCGTAGGGGTTCTAGAGTCTGTTAAACGGCTATCATTATCCCCAACCACAATTGGCACACCCGCACTAGCAGGGGCCGTTGCTAATTTAGAAATGCCGTAGACTGAGGTAGTAGCTTTATTGACACTAGGGTTGGGGTAGGTGCCGTTCAAATCCCCACCAGCTGAGCCCGTTGGAGTTCTTGCATCGGTCATTCTTGAATCGTTGTCACCAACCGCTATTGGGTTAGTGCCACTAACAGGCGCAACCGAAAGTTTAGTTATACCCTTGACGGTAGTCGAGGCATCCGGCACCGTACCACCTGAGCCATTAGAGGCGGCTGTGATGTGCCCCTTGGCATCCACCGTAATATCTGCGCTGGTGTAACTACCAGGGGTTACGGCGCTGGCATCGTGGGTAATCGTTGGAGTTGTACCACCTGAGCTTGAAATTGGTGCGGTGCCTGACACGCTGGTAACGGGCGCGGTGCCACTTGAGGCACTGGTGACGTGGCCTTTATTGTCCACCGTGACGGTTGAATTGGTATAGGTTGCCGCAGATACCCCGCTGGTAGCGTGGGTAAGGTTTGGCGTAGTGCCACCAGAAGACACTATAGGGCTGGTAGCGGTAACGGTTGTAACCGGGGCCGTCCCATTGCTGGCTGCGGTAACGTGGCCCTTCACATCAACATCAATGGTGGCGTAGGTATAGGTAGCGGCTGAAACTCCCGAATTGTCATGGCTAATGGTAGGGGTAGCGCCACCACTGGATGAGATTGGAGTCGTACCGCTTACACTCGTTACCGGGGCCGTACCGCTTGACGCGCTGGTGATATGCCCGGTAGCATTTACCGCAACCGTAGCGTTGGTATAGGTGGCTGCGGTCACACCAGAGGTATTGTGTGATATGTTAGGCGTGGTGCCGCCTGAGCTGGCTATTGGGGCGCTGGCAGTAACAGAGGTAACGCCACCCCCGGCACCACTACCGGCCGGTTGCCAGGTTGTACCGTCATCCCAATAAAGAGTGTCGTCGGTAGTGAGCAACACCAAGCGGCCCTCGTTACCAGCCGCAGGTAAGCTTGTGACGTTTTCCACCACAATATTTGAAAGCGGGTTGTTATTAAAATCTACTGGCCTGAATGATTGCGTTGTCATGTTGCCCCTATAACTTTTGTATCATTACTCTAAGCGCGTTAGTTGCCGGAGCAGGATTAACCCCTAGTGTCACGTTGTTTGTGTCGGGCCGTTCCACATCCACCTCGACATCTGCATAAGGTGCGGCCGTAGCGCGTACTTTAACCAGAATGTCCAGAGTACCTAACCCATGTGTGAGCGTATAAGTAGTGCTTGCCCCATCCCCAAAATCAGCCGCGAAACTAGAGCCCGGTGGTACTCCAACCTCAAGCCCATCCCCACCAGCCGAGGGGATAATCACCGGCGTAGTAGTAGGGGTTGCCAGAGTCAGGATAGGCGTACCAAGCCGGATGGTTATATAGCCCTGCTTGGCAATCGCTATTTGCTGGAAGATAAGCTGCGATCCGCTACCATTCAAGGTTGGCGGGGTGGTGGTTAAGCCGCCCGCCGTATCAAGGTAAAGCTTGGCATTGGTGGTAAAAAAGTTGGTTTGCTGCTTATCCCCGCTTTCCTGTATGACAATGAACTGCCCTGCGGTACGGCTTTCCGTCGCTATCCCTATCACTTTGCCGAATTGGGCTAGTGTAGTGTTATCAGCCAGTACCACCGCATCGGTGCCGCTTTCCGCACAAACTTGCCCCGCATCTATGTCTACCGAACATTGCCGCACCACAAAAGTACCACTCGTGCGGCCCGATTGAACAAACCATTTGGTGGCGGTGTTATCCCAACGGTAAGTTATATTATTGTCAGTTGACTGCCACATGAAAGCGTCGTCAGGCGTAACAGGCGGGTTAGCGGTTCTCAAAGCGCTATTCTGGTGGCCGTGATTACCCCCGGTAGTATTTACCTGCCCGAAGGGGCTATCACCCGGCACATAGGTATGCGTAGGGAAACCGGGGCAAGGAAATTCCTCACCCCAACACACGCTACCATTAGGGTTAGAACACGGGCTGGTTTCAATGTCATAGCCGCTATAGTTTGAGCCCTGGCTGGCACGCATATCGTAGCGCCACGTTACCGGGTTACTATCGGTATTGGCCTGGAGTAGTATTGAATCACCAACCTGTAAATCTTCCGCTCCTGGTTGCTTTGGGTTATTGTTCTCGTCGGTTTCCATGTAGAACATAATGGCCGTGGAACCGCCCCCCGGCAAAGGCCGCTGGCCCCATACCTTGCCCTTTAGCCCTGGCACTTGCAGTTGTCCTTGCACATTGCCCGCTTTAACCACGATAGGCGCGGCCCTATCCCGAGCATCCCCAATGTTTTGCCCCATTGACACCGCGTAGGGCTTTAGGAGGCTATCATCCGGGCCGATTGGCGAGAATACCCCGGAGGTTGCCGATTTCCTCATACCAACCCCTCCGTAACTCTGGCTATAATCTGGTCGGCCCCATTCACAAACGGTTTACCTGCAAAGTAACCGCCATCTTGACTGTAGCGAGTCACCCTTAGCTCTTGCGGGTCATAGTCCCTGGCTTGAGGGAACCACGCCGCTTTAGTGTTAGGGCGTGAGGCTGCAAGCATCTGCCATTCCCAAAACATATTAGGTCCGGGCGCGGCCACCAGAGTATCAACCCCTCCAAAATAGAGCGCTACAGGCTTTTCAAGGTAAAGGCCGTTAGAAAAGTGGTTTTGAGACAAGAACACATTTTGGGTATGCTGCTTTAGGCTACCCAACACCTTGCCAAGTTTCTGGCTAATCTTTACCATTTCTTGCCCTGATTGTCCGTTGTGCGCCACCAGCGCAAGTGGCCGTCCGTAGTCCCTGATACCACCAAGCTTTAACAGCGCGGCCCTGGCCTCATCTGCTGGCAAAAGCTCATCCGGCCATACCGAAATCACCGGATTAACCGGGTGGATGGTTTTGATGGTCGATGGGTAGCAGGCTGCTTTCAATTCCTCATAGGCGGTTGGTTCAATCGTGAAAATACCCTGCCACAAAGTAGGGTCATAATCCCACTTCTTTAGCCAGCTATAGGTATCAGGAGCCACGTCACGCATGAGTAGCCACGCTTTGCACTTACCATCGTTTTTGTGACTAACCACGTCCATTGCGTCAAGCTGTTCCTGCACATGCTTAATGATGTAGCTGCTAATAAACACGTCAGGGTTAAAGTGCTTGAACAGGTGCTGCAAAGCCTGTTCAGGGCGTGGGAAGGTGTTTTGAAAAACTATATGTTCGGGAAAGCAAGGCACACCCCATTTACCTAGCAGGTGAGTGTAACCAGGGCAAAACACCGTTGCCCTAAAGTCTATCTTGTCTGCCATGCCCGAACGCTGGATAGCTTTCCACAAAGCCAGCGCTCGAAACACTGGGCCGCTACCAGGACCGCCGCCAAAGTAGGCTATCTTTAGTTTTTCGGTTTTAATTGCCATCTATGCTATAATTTCCTTGCGCGATTTGTCAGAACCCCCGAATAGCTACGGGATGGATGCGCGCCTGTTCGACACAGGGCACTTCGCGCTTTTCTATTTGTGATATAATTCTTTTGTACAAGGCGGCGGCGTGGATAGACACGCGGCGGGGCTGGCTAGCTAATAAGCCCATAGCAAAAAGGTACGAGGTTCGAATCCTCACCCGCGCTAGTTGCAAATAGCAGCCGTAATCAATCGGCCCACCTTGCACATCCTCTCTCCTATTCATCTGGGTCACACTCGATCACCTGTAAAACCTGCAATAGCCTGTCTTTGTCTAGCATCATCCTCTGGCCTACTACATCAAAGCTTTTAGCCGTCCAGTCATAATTAAGCTCGGTGGTAGCATCGGTAATCGTGATAGTGTCACCAAGCCCCGGCCCTAGCACCTGCCCAATGGGTACGGTTATTGTCCAGCTTGCCCGTTCTTCTTTGTCTCGACCTTGCGCGTAATCTTGCGGACTCAAGGTAAAGATGTACTTGAGTGGCCCAATGGTTTGCCCAAAAGAGCGCACCGGGTTTGGATAGATGGCATAGAACGGGTCAGTGCCGGAAGTGTTAAGGCTTTGGTTTAGCGGGTCAAAGATTTGTGAGTTACCGCCAAATGTGCCAGCTTGGAGCGCTTCATTCCAAACATTCCAAAGCGCAGTTTGCATATCTACATCGTTTGGACTACCACACTTTTGAGTGGTTGGGTCACTACCGTTTTGAGCGCACACCAGCCCCAAAGCTGAAAATGTGACGTGCCACCCGCCAGTGGCTTGATTTGCATCTGAAATTACCGCAAGCGGTGGTTTTTCCACGATCACGGCTTTGACGTTCTTCTGTTGGCTGCGAGTGGGCCTATAGCTATCGGGATAGCCTGACAGAAGCTTGGTAATGTCGGTAATATCCATTACAGGCGTTCTTGGGGTGTTAAGGTAGTACGGGCGGCGTTCGTAACGCTGTTTTAGGTCGTGCCGGTCATAATAGCGGTAGCCTTCGTTATCTATGGTCTGCTTGACATTAGATAGCAACTGCCCGTTGTTGATGCTGTAATCGGTGAAGCCCGCGCTATCTACCCCGGCGTTTTCGTCAAAATCACTATCCACATCCACATCCCAAAACTGGCCTATAGTGCCGTAGGCGGTTACTTCGGACGGTCCTTGAAGTGATGGGTTGATGGCGGTGCCGGGTGTATCACCAGCCGAGGCGTATACTCGCACGTGGCCCAAAAGGTGCATAGCGCAGATAGTGCAATCGCACTTGAGGAAGTGGTTAGGCACGTAGCCCGAGCCTAGAATGTCGTAATTAAGGGCGTCGTTCCCCTTAAACTGATTGGCCCCATCCAGCGCAAAAGCTTGTTTCATCACGGTAGGGTCAATAAAATACATCTCGCGGTTATACTGGTTTAACAGCCAGTAGTTAGGACCGTAGCAAATGAATTGAATGGTTCTTTGCCCTGCTTCTTTGGCTATCGAGGGGCTTTCAATCCACCCGCCCGTTACCAGCGTGATATTGCCGAAAGCTTCACCGTTGCGGTACTCCTGGCAGAAGATGCCAACCATTGTGCGGTTGTAAAGCACGCCGTAAGTAGCTTCCAATTCTGATAAGCTATCAAGGTGTAGGGTACATTTCAAGGAAAACCCGGTATTAATATTGCCCTCGGTGGATCGGTCAATTTCAATCGGGTAAGAGATATTACCAGGGCTGTACTCGCCCTCGGGCTTTGTTCGATAAATCACAACTATGCGGCGTACTGCCTGCGCGGGGCTTCCAATGCTCACCCAATAGCTACCAACCGCGCTATAGGTATGGGTCATGCCACCCCCGCCACCATCGCCCCAATCGGTAGGAGTATCGGTAGAGCCAAACCACGTGGCGTTGACTTCCTCATTCACGAAAGCCATATACATGGCTGAGCCAAGTTTAGGAACGCCTGTCACGGTGCCGAGGATGGTTGAATCTGACAGCACATAGCCGCCTGGCTCATCATCATCATATTCAAAGTTGTATTGGGTGCCGATGTCCAGAACAGCCCAATAACGAACCCCTATGCGGTTTGCAGTATTAAGCGAATAAGTCACAAGTTATCCCGTTTCGTGCGAGAGGCGAAAAGCCCCATTTAATCGTGTAAGACGGCACTAAGGCCGAATGTAGCTAAGGCGCTACGGTCTTAAATTCACACTGTTTAATCCCCGGATGTGCCGCGTAAGCTTCCGGTGCTGCACCCTGACTTACTATCAAGCACTTACCATCGTAGTAATCTTGTGGGTTTACCAGATAATAGTAGTAATCCTGTGGCGTGACGGTTGGCACTGGTTGGTAACTAGGCGCTACCGCTTTAGGCCCGTACACAACCCAAAGTGAAAAGGCGATTACCAGCACCCCTATGATTAAGCAGGTAGCTATCGCAATAGTCCCGCGTTTTACCTCGAATGGAATATCTATCCTCATTAGCTTGGTAAATACCACTCCACTAAAGTAAAAGGCACCACAACATCATAAAATAGCGAAGCTTGCCGCCTTGAACGGGGCGGTTCAGCCCAAACCGCAGGCGCATACACCCATATTGGCGTACCATCTGAGTTGAGGCTGTCAGTCAGGTAATTAAGCAAAATCTCTTGATTTGCCGGGCTATACATTGAATCCGTTTGGTAGTACCACGCCGGAGTCATTAGCCCCCAAGTGAGTTCAAGATTCCAAAACATACCAACCTGTTTAGTGGCGTTTACCCGTTGCGCAAAAGCCGACATAGGCTGCGGGTCACGGCTAGTCGGTAACTTGGGAAAGTTAAGCCAGGTTGAACCGTTGTCACGGCTAATCGAGTATGCTTGAAGGCTGGATGGTGTGATGGACATTAGTAAATCCCGTCGAATGTTTTGTTGACTGACACACCCAAACCTCTTGATGCGGCATCGGTATTAACAAATAACCCTTTAGCGTTACTTAAGCCAACATTAGTCCCTATAACGCTGACACCAGATGTACTATTCGATGCATATATCGCATTATCCATAGGGTTTTCATCTAGTTTTAAGGTATGTCCTTTGCTCTTTAGGGTGTCAGTTCTAATCGTGGTAGTGCCGCCTTGGTTAGTCCAAGTAACTTTGTAGGGTTCCCAAGTTGGTACAGGCTGCGGGTAAACCGGATACCAAGCTTGATACCAGGGGTAAAAGTGGTGATGGTACTGGCAACCCTCTTGCTTGGTTTCCTTTTTCAGTTCTGCCAATTCGCCCTCAAGCTCTTTTATCCGCTTTAATTGCGCTACTTCTTTTTCCAATGCTTCTATTTTTGCGTCTAATTCCTTGCTCATCATTTTCTCCTTTAATACACACTCCCGGTAAGACCGCCCATAATGCCATTAAGCGCAGTTTTGTGCCTGTCTATTTCTTGCCTGATTTGAGGGTGCATAGAACCGCCACCGTTAATATTGTAAGTAGGGTTATAGTTAAGCCCACCGCCCCCACCGCCCCTCATTGGTGGGTGATAGCCTTGCCGCTTTAGCTGGATAACTGAGGGCAGACTGTCCATCCAATTAGGGCCGCTACCCTCAAGGGAACCGTTAGACAAACCACTACCGCCCAAGCTGCCGGAGGTGTAGGGATTGCTAAAAGCCCCGCCACTAGCACCGCTAGCCATCCCCGCTAACCCACCGCCACCATTGTTGTACATCTGGAATTGAGCTAACATCTGATTGCGCCACCCTGCGGTTGCTTCACTCCCGGGCGCTTGTGATTGGATGTTGGCTACCAGGTCAGCGTTATGCTTTTGCCACGCGGCACTTGATTGCGCGGTGTACCATGCCTGGTCGTGAACAGCCCCGTTAGTGTCGCCACCGCCCGCCAAACCACCCAACATTCCAGCCGCGCTACTTGCCGCGCTGTTTTGGATAGCGCCTAGATCGAAGCCGCTATTACTGGATGCGCCCCCGGCCGATTGCCCGAACGTACCACCAGCCATTTGCCGCATGAAGGTTTGCCACGGCGAGTTAGGGTTAAGTTGCGCAGCATTAGCGCCACCCGCTACCGCCTGATTAGCGCCTGCCTGGTTTTGAGCCGCAGTAATGACAGCCTCGCCACGATGCAACACGTATGGCCCGGTTTGTTGCACATAGTCGGTGCCGGTAGCAAATTGGCCTAAAAGGTGTTTTGCAAGGCCGGAAGCATAATCGCCGCCATTATCGGTACTATTCGGGTTAGCGCTGTTTACCTTGCCAAGCCCCGCCGCGTTTGAGACTTCATCTGCTGTGTAGTTCTTGTTGGAACCCGTCTTATCGGCTAAATCAATACCCATTTGGGTTAATTGCAGGTTCGTATCACGAGCAAAGGTTTCGCGGGCGTGTTGAATGTCGGTTAGGGTTTCGGTGAAATCCTCGGTTAGGCGCTTAGTTGCCTTGTCTAAATCTTCAACGGTACGGGTGTACTCTCTGGCCGCTTGAGTTTCTTCCCGCTGCAAATCTTGTTTTGCCCGCGCATATTCGCGGTCCTGATCTTGGATGGCGCGGGTATGCTCGATTTCGGCCTCTTTAGCGCTGATAAAGGAATCAGTAAGGGCATCGGTAGTTTGTTTGGCTAGGTCTTGAGAGGCACGGCTTTGTTCGCGGTTGGTATCCTCACCAAAACGCTGGCTACCCCTGGCTATGTCCTCTTGCCCACGTGTGTAAGAGCGGCCTATGTCCTCGCTACCACGTTGTTGACCCCTGGCTATATCCTCGCTACCACGCTGCTGTTCGCGGCCTATATCTTCCAGATTACGTGATCTACCGCGCTCTAAGTCCTGCCCGGCCTGCGCCTGATCTTCGCGCATACGGGTACTTTCCCGCTTGAAGTCGCTTTGAAGTTTGGCTATCTGATAGCCTTTGGAAGAAGTAAGGCCCGGTGCCACAATCGAGAGTAAACTTTGCTGGTAATTGCGGCTTAAATCTTGTTCGCTTCGGGCATTATCACGGGCCATCACCGCCTTACTGCGGGCGTAATCCTCATCCGAACGGGTCTTTTCCCGGTTGGTATCTTCGGTCAAACGTAATGAACTGCGGCTCGTATCCTGAGCAAGCCGGGTAGTGTCACGCGAAGTATCCTGCTCAAGCCTTACAGTTTGGCGGGCGGTGTCCTGTTCAAATCGGACTCTGGAACGGGCAAAATCTTGATTCTGGCGGGTAGCGGTGGTTAAGGCATCGCGGCGTACCCGGCTAATCTGTAACTCATTCTTTTGAACAGTGCGGGCGTAATCTTCCTCGGTACGCTTACGGTTGCGGGCGTAGTCCTCGTCAGTACGCCCGGATTGGATTGAAAAGCCTTCAACCTGAAAAGCTCGATCTTCTTTGGCGCGAGTGCGGCTAGTCCCTATATCCGCTTTTTGACGGCTGAAATCACGGCGGGCTAATCGTTCCTGGCGGGCACTGTCATAGTTGAAATCGGAAATCTGATTCCGAATACCAGCCGCCTGGATTTGGAATTGAGGGCTGGCGATAACCTTTTTAAATTCATTTGCGGAAGTGGCTTGTTTGGCTACTGCCTCCGCCGCCGCTTTTGTGGAATCCTTTTTGGCATTACTTTGCCGGATAGCGTCAGCGCCTTTACCGTCACCCCAAATATCTGCCCATACTGAGCCTACATCGGAATGATTGTTTGGTGTAGCCCCAAGTATTGAACCTACCCCACCCACCACCTGCTTATTCATGCCGGTGGCGGCACCCACATCAAGAGCTATGGTTTTCTTGACGGTGGTTAGAACATCACCCCAATCTTGCTCCTTAGCATTGGGGTTAATAGCCTTGTTTAGCGCGTTCCCTACATTGATTCCAACTACGCCACCTGCTACCGCAGCCGCTCCAAGTACCCCGCCTTTTCCGGCAATGCCACCAACCTTTAAGAGCATCTCGCCAACCGATTCAGCCGCTTTCGGGTTGACGGTTTTGAGCGCCCCTAACATTTGAGTAATGCCACCAACAGCAGGCGCGGCTGCGCCTAACACATCCCCGCCTATGGCAAGGGGTGCGGCAAATGGACTGCTATTGATAGCCGCCTGAGCATTGGTTTTAAACGCCTGGTAGCCACTTAACTGGTTGCCTAAACTGAGTTGGGAACGGGTAAGATTGCGATTAGCCGCTGTTAGGTTTGGGTTAATCGAATACTGGTTATTGAGGTTTTGATAACTGCTTATGCCGGAGCCGTAAAGTTGACGGCCATAAGCCCCGGCTTGCATGATGCCCTGGCCTGCCAGTTGCAAGCCAATACCAGCCAGTTGCCCGAATTGGCGGTTACTATGCTGGGTAAGCTGCCCTGATTGGCCTAAAAGGGTTTTGCGGGTTTTGGCTACAAACTGCGCCTGCTGGACTTCCTCTTGTGCCGCTTTCTTAACAAGCTTGGTCTGTTCGGCAAGCGCTTGCTTCTTTTGCTGGATGCTATTGCGAAGGGAAAGGTTTTGATCGCGTTCGGCTCTTTGGCTGATTTGCCGCCTGTAGTCGTCATTTTGCTTTAGCGCGGCCGATACGGTTTGATTGGCTTTTAGCTGTTCCTGGACTTGCTTTTTTAGGCTGCTAGATTGCTGAGCGGCTCCGCCACCAGTGCCACCGCCAATAACTTTAGCTACTGATTGAAGGGTTTTTTCTAATTCTTTGGCAGACTTAACAGCCTTAGATATATCTAAGGTGGCTGAGTAAGAAACTTTTTGCTCGTCAGCCATGCAAAAGGCCCGCCGTCAATTAGATAATTGACCAACGGGCCTAAATCACAAAGGACGAAGGGCACGTATACGTTGGGTGGAAAGATATATTTACAACATCATTGTAACATATTAAGGTAATAAATCAAGTTATTTGACCTGCTCAACCTCTATCACAAGATACGGTTTACCCTCGATAGTCTCACGCCCCGTGACTAGTCCAAAGTAAACATTTTTGCCAGTCTTGAACGACACATTGCGTTTGTTATCATCCGGTATCCGCAGAATAATACCAGAGTCAACCAGCCCGTAAGAACCATTCAAAGTAAAGGTTTCCTCTTTATCCCCCGGTGGAACATAATCAATGGTAGCAGGCACCCGTACATGCTGGCCTACTGAGGACCGGGTGATAAGTTCTCTATCGCTGCTATAGTTTACATACTCGCCATCGGCCGGTAGCGGCGCAGGTTGTGCCCTGATAAACAGTACAACCGCTATAACCAGCGCTACCAGTACCGCAATGCCGCCAAACAATAACGGGCTAAAGGAACGCCGTGATTGAACTTTGGGAGGTCTAAGTGGCTGCGGTGGCTGTACTCTAATCGGTTGCGGGGCTACCGGCATGAGCGCTTTTTGCTCGTTTAGCCAGCCACGAATAGCAGGAATATTCGAGTTATTAGGGTCTGCCATCAATAGGTTATTCAGGTAGTTTTCAGCTTCATATGGGCTAGGCGAGGTAAAGGCAAGCCACATTAAAAGGTTAGGGTCTATGGGGTTTTGTGGTTGAAGGGTTTTTAACTGACTGTGGGCTTGGAGTTTGTTACCGGAGTTGGCAAGTTGTACGGCCTGGTTGAACACTTGGAGATCTGCTGTATTCATATTTGCCTCTTTAAGCTGATTTAAAATATGCTATAATTAATTCATCTAATTTATAATTTAACACAACAAGTCAAGGTGCTTTATGACAGACGCAGAGATAGAACAAGCTTACCTCGAAATGAAGGATAGAAAATTTCAAACTGAACGTGATGAAATCCGCAAAAACTTAAATAATACTTGGGTGGGTAAACAATTTATTTTTGAGGGCGAAATAACAGACGGTTATACCGATAGTTGGGGTTTTGCTTACCATGTAATCGGGCTTAAAGATTTCTTACAGAAAAACAGCATACCAGACTGTACTACGGTTAAAATTACTATCGAGGTGCTTAAAGTTAAGCTGATCGAAGATGATTACGAAGCCGCTAAGTAAGCCAGTACAGTTTTAGTAACAGGTATAGCCTCGCCATCTTTTACCCACTGTTGAACCTGCAAAGCCAAAAGGCTGGTGAGCCGGTGGCCGGGGCATCCTGCCTTAGAACAGGTTTTGTATAACCAGTAGCGCCCCGCCACATCTTGATAAATCTCGGCTAGGGTGTGACCGTAAACAGGCGAGGGGTTATGTTTCAGTATGTGGGTTTTGATTAATTCGTTCATCCCATAACCGCCTTGAATAGTGCAACTTGAACAATTTTTCGCAAATCATCTTTAGCCTGCCCGGTCACGGTAAAAAACGGGCGGGCTGGAATGTTACCCCGGCCAAATTCATGAGTAGCGGCTTTAGGGTCACTGACTGAAAGCGTCATGGTGAGACTGGTTTTAGTATCGTTTGAGGATTGCCCTGACCCACTATCACCGCTATTACCAAGCTGCTTTTTTGGATTGATAGCCACACTCTTTAACTTGCCTGTCAGGACTAACATCTTACTGCCGCCCATCTTGGCTTTGCGCTGAGCGTAGCCAGGGCTTAAAGGCTTCCAGTTACCGCCGCCCGGTGTGCTTTGGTTTTCAAAGCCCTTGCCGATTGCCGTAACAAAACCCGCAGACCATGCCTCAAGCGCTGGCTTCATTCCGGCCTCAAGCTTCTTTTCATCAAGGAACCCACCGGGCAACTTATCAAGTTTTATGACTAGGTTACTCATCTTTGTTTGCTGCGTTATTGAAAAAGCCTTGCATCGTTTCTAGTTGCCTTTGAGCCTTTTCGCCAATCTCTAAGAAGTCGTCTGCAATCTGGTAAGCTAACTTAATATTCATGAGCCTTGACATAAGTCCAGCGTTTTGCCGTTGTAAGTCGTCCGGTAGATACTTCCAATCAAAGGTTTCCATAAGCTGATATAGCCGCAGGTCTGCCGGGTTGAAGGGCGCAAGTAGTGAAAGCTCGTGAATTAACGTGGCCTCTTGCGCCTTACTCTCAAGTAGCTTTAGATTCTGGTAGCGATTGGAGCCGTTACGCCGCGCCTTTGCTCTTTCCACGAAAGGTAACGGGGCCGACTTTGCCAGCCTCCTTAGCTTTGGTTTCTACATGGTCAGCCACTTTTGCGGCATTTTCTGCGGCTTTAGCGGTATCAGGGTGCGGGCTATCATCCGGGCTATCTACAAACGCCGCCATCTTATCAAGCTCTTGGGAAGCCTTTTTGGTTTCCTCGTCGGCATCTTTTAGGGTTATTTCTGGATACCAGCCAGGGTTAAGATCTTTAGCTACTTTCCACAGATCAGAAAGTTCTTTAGCCTTGCTCTTTTCCATCTGCCCACGGACAAATTTAATCCACCCGTCTACATCAAAAAACCAGTCCAGCACTGTGTCAGTAACATCGGACCAATGCCCTTCAGTGGTTTCTTCATCCGGTAGGGGAATTTCCCATAACTCTAGTTTTTCGGTTGCGGATAATATATCAGGGTAATAACCGCTTAAAAGAGCATTAGCGCCATAACGTGAAGCTGGGCGAGACAATGAACCTAAATAGGCGCGAACTTCGGATTCGAGTTGTGCCCTGCCTTGCTCGGCTGCTATATCGACACTGCTGAGCGTCCAGCGGTAGCCAAGTGCTTCAACTACCTTTGAGTTTAATTGGTGCATCGCTTTGCCTCCCGTTCTAAATCGGCTTTAGCTCGTTCAGCTTGCCGGAATGCATCACCAACCGCCCGATTATACTGGCGTATTAAGTCACGCTCTTTTAGGAGGCGCTTTAATTTCTTTTTGGCAGAGGAAATTTTGCCATCTAAATATGTTTTCATTTTCCCATTCTCCCTTACTGCTGCTTTAGGATTTTGCGATAATCAGAACGCATCTTGAAAATTTGCCACAAAAAGGGTTTACTCAAGCCCTCTTTGAAAATGGCTAATAATGCCTCTTTGTCCTTGTCACTCATCGCAATAACCTACCATTCTCTCCCTAAAACTTACTACCGGGCCAGCCCTTTGCTAACCCGGCTAATCGCTAAAACCTTCGTGGTGAACCTAACTCGCTAGTAGTTAACGCCCTTTTAGCTAACCACGTTGGGTTGTGAAACCCGCCTGCTATCAGTTCCAACACCTTTTGCCTGATGAGATCTTCTTTCATGTGGACTAAATCAAACTCATCATTGAAGTCGTGTAGTTTGATTTCCTCAAAAAGAACATTTATCTCACCAAGCAAAGATGTTGTCTCGGTCATAATTTCTCCTAGTAGTTAGCTGAGTAAACGTCGCTGGTACAGGTATTAACCGCTTTCCAGTACCAGGCTTCCGCCCCCGTACTTTCGTTTACCACAATCTTGCAAAGCTCAATATTGCCCATCACTGGTTGGTTGGTGCTGAGTTCAGGATTGTACCCGGCAAACTGGCAGTTAGGGGCTACCAGGGATTGTTCGTAGTAAACGCCCGTACTAATCGAGTGGGAAGAAAGTGCCGTGAAGTTCAAAGCAGCTTCCGGTATCACATCGCTAACGGTGTAACTGGAAGCACCATTGAATATGATTTGGTCAAAGAAGTCTTTGACGAACTTGCCGCCCGTGGAGGCCGTAATGGTAAAGCCAATGTGGACGTTCGATTGCTTGTAATACTTGGTCAGCACCACATCATCATAAAGCTCTGCGGCTTCCTGAAAGTTGATGGACTGGGGCGCATCATAGGTGTTACTCAAAAGGCTAAAACTGCCTCGAGTGTTATTCACGGTTACGTCCGAAGGGTCAGCAATCAGGGTGGCGTAGATAGATTCCATCTTGCCGGGGGTTCTATCGACTATCAGGGCTTTAGCCTGACTCGATACAGTAGCGATTGAGCCGGTTTGGAATGAGGGGTTAATACCACCCGCCGCCACATCGTACAATATGCCCTCGATAGTAATATCAGGATTAGCGATCCGGTAATAAATGGTGTAGAGATCGCCGTCAAGCAAGTTGTCAGGTTGAATATGTAGTTCGTAGGTAGTACAGGCTTTGGCGTTGTCTACCTTTTTTACAGCCGTAGCGGTCGCGTAGGTGTAAAGCACCCCACCCTTGAAAGCTACCTGCGAAGCGGCACAACCTACAACGGTCTCCCTGACATACACGCCTGAGCCTCTAGCGGTCGTGGTGGCTACCGGAGTGAGGCTAGAACCGTCAACGGTCATTACAGCCTGATTGAGGCTTGCCAAAGAACCGGCAAAGGTGCAAGTCCACACATAAGGGTCAGCGTAGGTGCCGCTACCGGATATGGCGCTCACGTTAATGTTACTCGCGCCAATGCTGGATAAACCGCGTAAAGCAGTTTGTAGGTTTGGCCCCGTAATATTATAGGCAAGAGCCGAAGTAGTTTGCCCGCCAAAGCTTACCGTGAAGGTGCCGCCCGTGGCCCATAGCTTGATGACCTGTACTGCGCTGGTTGCGCCAATCGAGACTATTTCATGCACCTCCACTTTGTCGGCCTGCACCGGACTACCAGGGGTAGTAAGCGCCCCAATCTGTAGCCAATCACCCACCACTAGTCCGGTTACATCGGTGAGCGCGGCATATTTCTGGTGACGGGTAGTGATAGCAGCGCTCAGGGTGGTTGCGATAGGGCTTCCGGGGTCGGTGCCTTCGGTGAGCGGCATATACCCGTTCATAAGGCGCAAGTTTTGAGCGGCTCCAACCGTAAGATGGCCTGAAATGTCCACCTCCGGCATAAAGCTCTCTTTTTGGCTACGCCGTTGGGTGATGCTGTTAGAGCCAACTTCAATCCCCCGGTCAGACATATTCGAGTCGTGCTTGGGGGTGACTTGCATTTCTACAAGTTTGTAAAGGTTTGCGAGGCGGGGTGAACCTTGCGCTACTTGCCGCCCGATTGCAATTATGGACGTAGGCGAAGCAAAAAGCTTCGACGCTGCGGTTACTGTCATTTGATTAAATCCTTTCGTGCAAGAAGCGACATGCGCCCCGATTTATGAGCTTTTGGCCCATCGTTTACCGGGATATACTGCCCGGTCAGTTTTCTTACGCTATCCCTAAAGCCTGCCCGTTTACTTGCCAGGTTTGGGTAAACATTCCCACGAACGTATTATCTGTGCCGGTATCACTGCTTATCCAATACTCGGTTCTAAGATGGTTAAGGATTTCGGCAAACTCGCGGGCTGGTGTAGTGCTGGACTGAAAACCTGTATCGCCCGGTCCTTTACCCAACAGATGCAAGAAAGTCACTTGATCTATCATCTTGGCATCAATACCAGCTGCTCTTGGGCTGGTATTAAGCTTAGACAGCCCATGAACCAATATGCGCCCGTAAGCCCATTCGTCACGCCCGCCATCGCCCATGCCGCCTGCATCCTCATTCTTTTCCTTGAGGACATATTCAACCCTTACCAACGCCCCTAACTTGCGTTCTTGCTGCAATATGCCGTAGCCGTAATCAGTGCTTAAAAGCTGCTGGTTAGTGGACAAATCAGGGTCAAGGTTAGCGCCACCTACTTTAGCAATAGTCGCTATATAGTCCGAGATGTATTTCTCAATCTTGGTTGTAAAAGCGGTTGCCATTAGGGTGTTGTAATCTTTCGGTAACAATAAAGTGTCAAGTGCGGCCTAACCCCTGGATGAGGTTCTACCACTTCAAAATCCCAATCAGTTACCCACATCGGAGCGGTTGGGCAGGTATTAATCGTGGCGTAATCGCCTTGGCTTGGCACATAACTAACGTTGGTTGGGATGTCGCAAAATATCTTTACCGAGATGGTATTGATTAAATCCTGTCCCGCTAGTAACTTTGCCAAATCCTTTGCCGTCACTGGCTGAATAGATGAAATGGCGCTGGCTACCAGTACCGTACCGTCAGCGCTCTTTAGGGTTACTGTGCTGTTAGGTTTTGAAACCGACATTAGCAGTAACCCCCGCTGCGCCAGTAACGCCCAAGTGTACCGTTCCCTCTTGACGGGTAGCCTCTCGGCACTACCCTTTCCATTCCGCGCAGCGCAAGCTTTGCCGTTCCGGGCGTGGCTAGTGCAATGTCTGCCAAATCTGCAAAGCCGTTGCCCGCCCTGGTTGTTGTATCCTCGCCTGTAGTCGCAGTATTCAAACCAAGTAATGTCTGCCTGTTCGCCGCTTCCATATTCAGCACCCATGCGGTAGCAAAGCCCGTGGCTGTCAAGATGTTCTTAGGCGGTAAGGTTTGCCCCGAGGTGTAAGTAATTTGGCACACCAAAGGGCTAGTAATGGCGTTACCGTAGTAGTTTTGAGTTGGTAGGTTCATGGCCGTGATTGCTGATTGCGGTAACTCAATATAGTTCTCTAAATTGTTTACCTTCAAATCAGCCACCGAAACCGTTACAGTGCCGCCAAAGTTGGGAATGGTTACAGCGCTGATAGCGGTAACAGGCGCGAAGTCTACCCGGATACGGTTGGTATAAAGGTCAATGTTCTGTGATTCAGTTCGAGGGCTAGCAGACCAATCAAGATTAGTGTAATTCTCTATAGCCCTCGAAACCGCAGATAGTGCCGCCTGGATTTCAATATCACTGAACAAAGTAATGGTGGCGCCGCCACAACCGAAAGCCGAAGCCATTTGTTTGAATTGGTTTACCGTCAAATATGACTGCCCGATTACGGTTGTTGGGTCAAAACTCACAGCGCCACCATTACCCTATTGATTAAGTGACAATCCAATTTGTACCATCAAAGACAAACTGGTAAGTAAGGCCCGCCGCCATCGCAATAGTCGTGCTAGACCGGACCTTGATTTTGCTACCGCTATCGGTGCCATCATCGGTTAGGGTGATAGCGTTTGACGCATTGGTGTTTTTGACAATAATACGAGTGCCGGTAGCTACCCCGCTTGTAGCAATCGCGGGGTGAGCCGTGATCGTTAAAGCGGAGGCGCTGCTAATCAAAATCAAGGAAGCGTCAACCGCAATCGTAGAGGCTACCGTCACCACTTGAGTGGTGTCAGGGGTGTTGACAGTAGCGCCTGCCACCGTCAAACTACCGCTAATGCTGGAATTGCCAGCGCTGTTTAAGGCGCTGACTTTTGTCCAGGTTGGGCTAAGCGGGGTAAGGCTGGTATTCTGGTACTGGATGCCATTGGTGACATCGTAATAATAATCACCAAAATACACATCACTTGCCCGCGTACCGCTAGTGCCGTTAGAAGGAGCACCCTGACCTGCGTACTGTATAGACATGGCTCGTTACTCCCTTTAAGACTAAGTAAGACCAGGGGTAATGTTGTTGATTACGCCGAGGGCAAAAGGTGCGTATATCGTCAATACTTCCTCAGTGTAAACACCGCTCCGGTACTCACGGGTTACTTGCGGCCAATCAATCTCGTAGTAATCCTGGCGAGCTTTGATTTCAGCCACGTTCGGCACATTCGAGTCCTGATACTGCAAGGGCAAATCGTCAGACCATCCCAAGATAGTACCGGCCGGTAAGGTTGGGTGAATCATCACCGGGATAACCTGCGGCTGGCCTGCTACGAATGGGTTAAGGTAACTCGCTACCACCTGATTGGCTTGCAGGCTAGAGTTGTTGGCGTTGTCCGAAACTACCCGGATTAGCGGGGCATTGGAACCACCCGATAACGCACCAGCGGTGATGTCTTTTTGCTGCTGGCTATTGACATAAATCTCAGTCGGGCTAACCTGATAGTTATCCCACATTGACTGCAACATGGTGTCAATTTCGGTAATTGAGCCGTGGCCGGAAGCGGTAAGCTTGGAACCGTTAGCCAGGGAGTTGTAGTAAGCCCCGGTGCCACTAGCAGCCGTAGTAAGGAAGCCATCAAAAGCGGTGGCGTTCTTGCTATAGTCGGTAGCGGCAAGGCTGGCCGCAGTTTGTCCAGTAGTGGTTAAGCTGGCAAAAGTGGCAGTACCGACAGTCGTCACACTCTGCAATTTCTCAGCACCGGCAACCCCTACATACCAGGCGTAAGCAAACGCGCCTGTCATAGGTACTACACTGAACACCAGAGCATTACCCGTGGTAACGGCTTGGGTCTTATTGGCGCTCGGGATGGCATAACCGCCATTCAGGGTATAGGTATTGCCATCCTGCCCAGTGATTACGTTCTGCTGTACCAGTCCGGTAGCGATAGCCGCGCCACTGGTGATCCAGTTGCGATAACCTTCATAGGTCATAGCCACCGCAATACAACTATAGGTCGTGTTCAGCACCGCGCCCGTACTGGCTACGGTCGTGCTGGTGGGGGTTGTGGTGGTGCCGAGTGACAAAGAGTTGTTGCCGCCAATGATAGCGGTTTCCTCGATCAACATAAGCTGCTGTAAACCCCGGATAACGTTCCGGGCCTTTTCATCCTCGAACCCACGACCGGCGTTAAAGGCTTCATAGGACAGTGAGATTTCAGTACCAAGCGTCACATAACTGGCAGACTTGGGCGAAGTCGTTACGCTCATCTTACCGGCGCGCTGGCCTTCTGGCACCCACCCCATAGCGCCATACCCGGCACCGTTACCGATGGCCGATACTTGCACCCAATGGGTAGCAGTACCAATACCACCCGTACGGGGCAGTTTGTTGCGGATAGGGGTCAGAACGGGATAAAGGTTCTTGGCAGGGGCTTGCAGGTCGTAAGCGGTTAGTCCCGCCGCAGTAGTAACGGAAGCCGCTTTTTTAACGTTTCCGCTCCCTCTACCATAGATAGAGTTGATCTGCTCTATGGTTTTTCTAGTCACATCGTCAAGCATTGTTTGTACCTTTCGTGCGAGAGTGGTCAGATTGTCCGGCCACCCGGTTGAAGGCTTTTGGCCTATCGTGGTAAATCAGGGGATACCTGACTTGAAATAAGATGCTAACCAAACGGGAGCGGTTAGCGGTCGGTAAAGTTGTACATAGTGCGGGTTTCCGCTACGGCTATTTCTTCGCGCAACTTGGTTTTAAGGAACGGGTCACTGGTGGACTCCATAGCCTTGTGTAAGGCTTGAACCTCAGTCATCCCGCCATTAGCGCCAGCGCCAGCGCCACCCACCAGCGCTTTATCTACGGCCCGTACAGCAGGGCCACCGGCGCGGGGCTGGCCTTCCAGGTGAGCGATACGCGCCTCGAACCCTTCAAGCACACCCAAGACTTTAGAAAAGTTGGTGCTAACAGCCTTAGCGATAGCAGACTCGCGCTCAGGGTCATGAGCGGCCACCTTAGCCATTAAGCCTCGATAGCTACCAGCACCCCGGAGAGTCAGCGCCTTGCCAACCTGCTTGCCTTTGGCGGCTTTGCGCTTGCGGGCTTTATCGGCATCCGTATCTGGCTTCTGGTCGTCTGAGCCATCACCGTCAACATCGTCTGTATCGTCAGCGCCTTGCCCATCGTCAGCCTTGAGGCTAAAGTCAGGCCCGGTGTTAGCATCATCCTCCTGGTCGTCGGTGATGTCGTCGTTGTTATCGGTGGTATCATCCGCCATCATCATGTCGCCGGAGTCGTCGTCCATCATCACATCGCCATCGTCGTCCATATCCCCGGCATCGTCAGCGGCCTGGTCTTGCTGCGCGGCCTGAAAACAGGCGATAGCATCGGTAATGCCACTAGCGCCGTCCATATTGCCAGCCATCACCATAGCGTTGTGTACCGCAAGCATGGCCTGTACAATCTGGTCACTGGTCAAATCGGGCGCATCGGCTGTCTCGTCAGTATCGCCGCTATCGTCTGAACTATCGTCAGCTTTGCGGGTGGCTTTCTTTGGCGCGGCTTTAGCGGTGACTTTCACGGGCGCTTTAGTCGCTTTCTTGGTCTTGCTGGTAGACGCTTTGGCTAGTTTTTCCAACCCGGCCCCGGCGCTTGCAAGCTCCTCTTGAATTTCAACTTCCATTTTGTTAGTACCTTTCTGGGTAAGGCCGTGGGCCTTCCATAAAGTTATGTTAGCTTTCGGGTATGCCGGAGAATCAACTAAGCTGATTTCGGTAAGAGCTAAATCCTGATAAACTTTTACGGGCCTTCCGTTCATCATTTCGACTTTAGTAGTCCCACTACCGCCAATCGAAAAGCCAGTAAGCACACCTTCCTTAACCTTGAGCCACGAAATAGGGTCAACCACTTTGGCGGCTATCTCGGTTTCGCCCTGGTCGTTCATCTGCCAATCTTTGACTTTCCCCGCGGCAATGTGGTTATGCATTTCTCGTAGGTTGCCACGTTGCATAAAGCTTGGCATGGCGGCTTGCATAAGGGCAGGCGGCACAACCTCATCTTGAGTATCGAGGTCCGGGCCAGAAACAACCCCGTAAACCATTTGCTTTTCTTCGTCTATTTTGGATATAGCGAAAGCTTGTTTGAATATATCTTTCATGCCACTAACACCTTGCTACCCAATGGAATAGCGGTCCTGTTATTTCCCCAGGCCAAAACCACCTCACCAAACGTAATGTTGAGGTCTGGTATATTCAGCGTGGGGGTTGGGTCATTTTGTGGGATATAGGCTAGAGTAATGTGAG